>Ga0209990_10000756_pt1 | contig 30800 bp, 41 predicted proteins | sample NOAtaG_6_FD_187304 | JGI IMG/M metagenome (GOLD analysis project Ga0209990, IMG submission 187304) | Freshwater lake microbial communities from Lake Erie, under a cyanobacterial bloom - NOAA_Erie_Diel5S_2200h metaG (SPAdes) (version 2) | ecosystem: Environmental > Aquatic > Freshwater > Lake ...
GATTTTTAGGATGCTCAACTATCCAGCAGTTGACGTTCCAGTGACCACCACCGCAGGAGTTCAAACCTACTCACTGAACTCTCTAGCGACACCTCTTTACATCGTTACTATCGCCAAGATTAATGGCGGAATTCTTGACAATGACCAATGGGGCCAAGTAGCAGACCAGATAACGCTCATCCCCGCAGTCGTTGCCTCAACCGTATTGACGCTGACTGGCTACAAACGTGGCTTGCCAGTGGTAGCTGACAATAACCAAGTAACAGACTTGCCTACAGATTTGCATATACCACTCGTTTACCTTGCGATTCGCTCGAGCTGTGGATCTCAGGAAGACAATCCAGAACAGCTTGCTAGGCTTCAAGCGATGGAAGCACTCGCCAATCAACGAGTGTTAGCCTACGCACAGATTCAGTCAAGAGCCGACTTCCCATTCTAAGACGATGAGAAAAACCTTTACCATTCCAAGACTTGATAGAGTCGTAGCCGTACTCGATGGGAGTGCAAAGCTAGAGAATCCGTATGACGTTCTCAATCTTCGTCTGCAAGGTTACGACTACTGGATGAGGTACGGGTACACGACAGTACAAGCATCTCCAGCGAACTTCAAGTTTATTTATGGGTTCGGTTGGGCTCAGGGAGTCTCTCAAGTTGGTGCAGAAACGACTCCAACAGCGAAGGAGGAGTTCATTACCATTGAAGGGATTGGGGCGACCGAAGTCATTCGACCCTACTCCAGGAACGCTACGACTCTTGCTCCGACTCAGATTGGTACAGACACATTGGTCTCTGGTAAGTGGAACTTTGCCAACTACAACGACTATGTTTATGCCATCAACCCTGGAGCGACAAGGACGGTTTACAAGCACTTGCTCGGGGATAACACGGGCATCAATGCTTGGGTAAATGTCCAAGATTCCAGCTACGTTGATACGACTGGTGGCATTACTAACATTATTGCTTCTCAACCAACGCTTCGACCTTGGAACGCATCAGATACATTTACGGCAACTGCGGTTACTAACTTAGGAACTCCTATCACGTTTGCAGCTCCATCAAGCGGAACCATTACTACGTCTGCACCAAGTTCTAACGACAATGGTAACCAAGGTGGGATACGGATTCAATGCACGTTCTCTGCCAATGTAGATGTCAGTAGGAACGACTACATTGCTATTCGGGTAAAGATTCCAACTACTGGTGGAGCGTTCTACAACTTCCAGAACTTCTATGGTGTTCCTAACGCTGACAAGCCAGTTCTAAGATTCAACGGTGTTGATCAAAATCCAGAGTACAGATTGTATGTCAACGAAGATGGCTCAGAGCTTGTCATCTTCATGTTCACCAAAGGATTTGCTGATAGAGACAAACTTCAACGAGTGACGTTTAGTGCGATTGCTTCGGTCAACCAATCCAACTCAACCATTCCTGTACTGGTCATTCAGCCATTTGAACAAGGTGGCGTTTACCTCAATGCAACTACAAGTGGCAAGCGTATTTGGGATAGCTTTGACATCAACGTTCTAGACGGTTCGGCAAGCGGAGTCAACTATGCGACTCGCTACAAAACGGGTGCAAGTTATTCAACGGCCACCATAGTCAATGCCAGCAAGGTGCAGATGACGGGCTTCCAGTTGCCACCAGCACCATACTTTGGTGGACGGGTGACGCTCTCTGGTACGCAGAATACTAGCTGGACGGAAATAGAGTTCCTTCGGCAACAAGTAGGCGGTACTTGGAAGATACTTGCAACCAAGTTAAACTCTGGCACAGACTTCAGCGTTGTTGATACCTACCAAGAGAATGAGTTAACTGGTCTCACCACCGCAACTGGTGTCACTGGCACGTTACCAACTCCGACCCCAACCTTTAGAACGGCTGGCATTGTTGGAGCATTTCCGTACAAGCAGTGCATGGTGTGGCTTGTCAATCAGACGTTCCAGAACCTTCAATACTCAAGGGTGGGCGACCCATTAGAGTTATTCGATTCGACCAGAGTGTATTCGACTGGAGACGTCACAAAACCAGCTCAGTTCACATTAGCCGACGACCAGGCAGACGTGCCTCTATGGGGCGTACAGGCGGGTCAGAACGCATTTATCGTTGGCAAGATAGCAGCGTATGCGATGATAGGCGACTATCCATCGAACATGACTCCGAGCCGAAAGATTCCAGGATCGAGGGGCATTGTCGGATACTATGCTGGATGCCGATTCCGAAGTGCTGAAGGCGTCTGGGGAGCGGTCTACGCCGACCCCGACCTCAATGTCTGGAACGTTAGCTCGGTTCCCGTCTATCCAGAAGATACGTCCGCCAAACCACAAGAGATTAGCCTTCCGATTCGAGGCAAGATAAAGGACTTCTTGTACACGTCTCAGCTTCCGTCTATCACCAACCTTGACATCACCGATACGAAATTGGTGTTTGAAGAAGAGAACTCCTCGCTCTGGGTGATTCTTGGGAAACGAGCTGCGGTGTTCCGACAAGACATGGTTGGAAATGGCTGGGAGTTGTACGACTTCACGCTGGCATCGAGCGGAACGGTTGCCACTTGTACCGAGTTCTTTACCAATGGTGCGACAGCCACTCAAGCGAACCCTGGCGATGATACAGGATGGACAAACTTTGGATTTCCGTTTACCTCGGACGACTCCTATGCAGTCTCTGGAACGATTCCGAAGGGCAATAACAAGGAAACCCACTACCTTCGGTGCTTCGGGTACTTACCGACTCCACTCCTTCCTGCCAACGCTACGATCACAAGCATCAAGTTCCTTGCCGAAGATAGCAAGGTAGGAGACTTGGCGGTAACTAACGTCCATGCTCAACCTATTCAAGCATCTACTGGAACGCATCTTGGAACCAATCAATCCACAGGTAGAAGCCTTACGGACGCTCCAACAGATGGCTCGGAGCAGTACACCAGCTCGGCACTCCAGACACTTGCAAATCTCAACAGCGGACTACTTGGAATTCAGTTAAGGTACCGACAAGAGGACTGGGATGCTAACTGGGATAATCCAGCCCACTACAATATCGTAGTCACAGGAAGCACAATTGCAAATATGTCGGTAAGCGTTACTTACACGGCAGGTGGAGCAAAACCACCGTATGCGTTTGTCAATATTACTTCGACTACCACTGCGGAACTGGGAGTTACTGGCAGTCCAGCATCTCCACTTCCTTGGACGGGTTACGCAACTACCGTATTCAATGGACTAGACACTACATTGTCTGGAGCGTTGTCTACACCAATAAGCGACCCAGTCGTTACTATTACTGCAACTGGCACAAAGAGAGTCAAGGTGACGTTGACTTCTGGTGTTGGTTCAACGGGAGTCAATCGTCAGGTAGCAGGTTCGGCTGACCAGTCTGGGATTGGAGTGGTGGGAACTTATTCTGGTTCGGCTACATTCTCAGAAGCAATTGCCAGCTACGTCAAGGTAGATAACGTCGCCACCCAGATTTGTTACACAGTCATTTCAACTGGTACGAACGTCAAGTGGGACAGAGCATTCTTCACCCCGACTGGCAAGTACCTTGGATTCCGCTCGACGGGAGAGGTAGACGTCATCGAGAAGGACTGGAGGACGGGAGTATTTATTGGTGGGACGAACCGAGACGGAGGACTTGCCCCACCGAACTGGTTCTTCACCACTCAACAGATTCAGTGGGACGGGGCGAAGGGTCAGTTGATGTCCGTTCAGTATCACGGAACCTCCTACCAAGATGTTGTCAGCGTCTATGTGTCGGTGGACGGCAATGCATACGTCAGCGGTACATTAGAGGGCGTTAATACGTCTAGATGGTATAAGTTTCACCCATCTGTGTCGCAAGGAATTCGGCACACGATCAAGATTGAAGGACAAGAGGCAGATACATCGCTTAGAGGTATGGCACTGGAATTCAACACCAAGAGTAGAGGCAAACCTAGATAATGGCACTAATCCCTTTTGACGTAGCACTCGGCGGTCTCAATAGTATCGCATCCATCTTTGGTGCGAATGAACAAGATAGGCAACGGCAACGACAGATGGAAGAAGCCGCTCGCCAACGGGCAAAAGCGTTGGACATTTTGGCGAGACAGTCGAACGAAGCGTTTATGGACTTCCAAAGGCGACAGCAATCGGGAGAGTTTGACCCGACCAAAGCATTGGAACGAGTGAGAGCGGAATCTGCACTCAATCTCCAGAACGCACTCGGTGGTTCGATGACCTCGCTAAGAAACCTTGGATACAAGCCAGGAGACTCTGCCATTGAGATGGCGACCAAGGGATTGACCTCCGAAGCATTGCTCGGAGAACAAGCCCAGCGACTCGCTACCGAGCAAGCCTTCCAAGACAGACAGCAAGCGGCACAGAATTACCTTCGGCAAATCCAAGGCAACGAGGCACAAGCAAGAATGGGACTTGGTGGTCAGATGATGGGCGAAGGAATGGCGACTCCAGAAAGACTGGGTTCAACCATTCAGGGCATCATCCAAGGCGGACTTGCAGGTCAAATCAAAGAAATTATTGAGAAGAATAAAAAAAATGTTCCACAGATGAACACGGCAACTACGGTATCAAGTGAAAATACTACTAGAGATTTGCTTAATTATCTGAACACTTTGCCTTCTCAAAAAGGAATTAAGATTTCTGGCATACCAACATCGGCGTCATCTTTGGGATACGGAAGAAGTTAATAATGGCAGACCTCTCTCTTAAATACACGCAACCAAATACCTTTGCAGTGGCAACAGGTCAAGGGACTCCGTTCCTTAGCACCACCAGTATGTCAAGCGAGCTGGGTGACATTGCTACCGAAGTGCCATTGGTTTCCAATGTAGATACGGGCATTGTGAGCGTTGAACAAGGAGTTCAGCCCAACCAGAAGCAGATGGCAAAGATGGCTCTGTACGGGTCACTCAACCCTCTTAAAGTGGGTATTTTAGATGGCTATGCACAGAGAGTCGCACAGGACATGGATGAGAAGGTTATCGAAGCAGGTGCGGCGATGGGCAAACAGACTGCGGATCAAATTGACACGATGGTGGATGAGCGTGTAGCACTTGCCAACAACCTCAATCAGCTCGGTCAGCAGCTGGCACAAACTCCGAACGACATCAAAGTCGCACAGGACAGATTGAAGGCGATTCAGGAAGGACGACTCAACCTTACCGAGCGGGAAGTCTCACCAGAAAGATACTACTCGGCGGTGGACAAGTTTGTTCAAATGCAACAGCAAGCACCACAAGCACCGACACTTCAGAAGCCACAACTGGCAGTCGAAGACCAGGCACTCATCTTCCTTGCGGGTCTTGCAGGTGGAATACAAGCTGTACCACAGGCACTCCAAGGTGCAGTCGCAGGGGCTCAACAACGGGCTCAACTGGCAAATCAACAAGCTCAGTACCAGTACGAGCAAGAGCAACAGAATTACAACCGACAACTCCAAGCACAGCAGACTCTTCTTGGCAAGGAAGCAACGATGCTAGGAGATGAAAGAGCCAGAGCGGCAAGACAGTACTCCGAGGCACAGACCAGAAGTATTGCCGAAGAACGAATGGTTAATCAACGCATTGACTCGCTGAAGAAGGACGTCAAGGACAAGATTAAGCCACTTTCTGACCAGTTCCGATTCGCTCTCAACCGAGCAGACAACATTGGAGCGAAGGACAACGAGCAGATTCGGAAGTACCAGCAGGTCGCAGTCAGCTACGGATTGTCGCTCGATGAGGCACAGGCACTCTTCCCAGAGCAACCAGAGGGTCGAACGACACTTGGCAAGAAGATTGACTTGCAACAAGCGAACAACCAAGCAAGACTGGATGCAATGAAAGCAATTGCGGATGAGCGAGCATTTGCCAAAGTCGAACAGGCCGCTAAGGACATTCGAGCTGAGATTAACTACAACAAGGAAATTACTCAGGATGAAGCGGATGAAGCGAACGCCAGGGTCGCAAAGATTGCCGGAAGGTACGGTGTTGATCGTCAACTCCTCCCCGTCTTCATAGCGGGCGTTTCATTCGACAAACAGAAGGCTGACGATAGTGCAACCTTGTCCAGAGCCAGAGAAGCAAGAGTCGCTGCTGGTGGTGGCAGAGGTGGTAGAGGTGGTGGTAGTGGAGCTGGTGGTAGAGCTGGTGGTGGGAAAGCCAAAGAAGAGAAGCGAGACCCTCAACTGGTAGATGTTGAGAAAAAGATTCGGGAAGCCGAAGATGAAGTTGCTATCTTGGAAGATGAAGTTGCCGCCGCTAAAAACAAAAATGCCAAAGCAGATGCAGAAGAGAAACTCCGAAGTGCCAAGTCGAAGGTTAGAGTCTTGAGAAAGAGGCAACAGCAACGGATAAACGAGTTGAATCCTACGGCAACTGGTGGAGAAAAAGTTCCAGCTATCTCTAAAGAAGAAGAGGCTAGATTAAGGGCTGAAGCAGAGAGGATACGATTGGAAGCAGAGGCAAAAGCCAAGGCGAAAGCGATAGCAGATGCCAAAGCAAAAGCTGGTGGTACCCCAGCTCAAAAAACTCCAGTCAAGAAAGGCAGTCAAGCAGCAAGCTCAACTGGTCGAACAGGGAGATTCAAGTAAATGCTCATTCCTATCCAAATTGGTACAGGTAAACAAGTAGTCAAGAAGAAGAAGGTCTCTACGGTCACTCCAGAGGAACAGGCAAAAGCCTTTGATATTCTGAGGAAGCAGACCAGCAAAGATATAGCCTACGAGGAAAAGAAACAAGCAGAACTGGAAGCAAATCTGAGGAAGCGAACTGTTGATCCCGCTACCAATAGGATGGTGTTTGGAGAAGCTCCAGCCGAAATGGTAGGTCTTCCTGCTCCACAAGCACCGAAAGTCGCACCAACTCCAAAGGTGACCAAAGAGGGACTGGTCAAGAAGACTATCACTACCAAGTTTGGCGACATTGACTATACGGCAACTCCAGAGGAAAGCCAAATCTTCAGAAGCGGAGACATCAATGCTATCAACAATCTCATGCGAGAGATTGCTCTGGACTTTGAGAAAGGTGGAGAGGAACAAGGGCTCAAGCCAAAGACCACCACCACCGAAAAGTACACGTTCGATACCGTAGATGCTGGGCTTCAGGATAACTTTGTCGCTAAGAAGACCAAGGAGATTCTGAATCAAACGTTTAAGGCATTGATGCCAGCACCAATGAGAGCCATTTCGGATATTGCCGAATCGGCAGGACAAGGACTACAGAAGAAAGGTCAAGAGTTGATGCAAAGCGATTCGTCGCTTGGCAAGATAGGAGGATTCTTGACGACTGCGGCGGGAGGAATCCTAGAGGACGCATCGAATCCTCTGGCAACCTTTACGGCGGGTACAGGGAATCTCTACGATCCAAATGCCACCGCAGAAGAAAGGATTGGAGCGGTTGGAAACATTGTAGGATACGCACTCGGTGCTATGAATCCACTAGAAGCGGCGGGTGCAGGTATCAAGGCATTCAGAGCAGGGGCGACAGGCACAGAGGCGTTAACGACTGCTGGAAGGTCATTGCTCCGAAGCTCTGTACCGCTTGGAACCAAGATAGATACTGCTCTTGCTAACAAGGCGAGCCTAAAGAACCTCATCGATGTCCTGGAGGCAGAAGGTCAGATGATGGGCAAGACCAGAGCGGCATTAACGAAAGAGTTTGTTGACGCTGGCAAGACGTTTGCCAAAGAGACTGGCAAGACCGCAGAAGAGTTCTATACGAAGTACCTCAATGACTTTGCTGAAGGGAAGGGTCAGCTAACGACTCCATCTCCTACCGCTCCAGCCGCTTTCGAGTTACCATCTGTCAAGGCTCCAGAGGGAGTGCCAGAGGTTTCTACTATTCCAGAACCAGCAATAAGTTCAGATCAAATGGTTGCTGAAAAAGATTATAGAATGACTCACAGGGCTCCATCTTCTGGAAATGACTTTAATAAACCGTTATCTAATCTTTCAGGTCTGTATCCAGATGATATTTATACTAATCCAAAAGCATACGATTGGTACGGAAGTTATCACCCAGATGATAAAAAGACTGTTGAACTTATTAAAAAAGTAAAAGATAATCCAAATGCTGAAGTTACTATTTATCGAGCAGTACCTAAAGGTGTAACTGATATAAATGATGGAGACTGGGTAACACTTTCAAAAAAATATGCCATTGAACATGGAGAATCTAATCTAAATGGAGAATATGATATTCTTCAAAAAAAGGTAAAGGCAGGCGATGTTTACAGCGAAGGAAATTCATTAAATGAATGGGGATATTCTCCAGAACCAGCACCAACCGCGATTCCAGAACCGACTGCTCCAGTTGTCGAACCTCCTACTTCGGTGATTCCCGAACCACCAGTGGCTACAGCACCAACGGTCGCTCCCGCACCAGCAGTCGAACCTCCTACTTCCGTGATTCCAGAACCAACGGTCGCTCCAGCAGTTGAACCAACACCGACCATTGAACCACCTACCACAGAAGTTATTCCTCCTGTCGAACCGACTGCTGTAAAAACAGATATTCCAGATGTTCAGCCTACAGAGGACTTGACTTCGTTTGCGAAACGAGTGACTGGTCGAGATCCGATGGAAGGAACCAACGCTCGGAAAATCATGGACGGAGCAAGGAAGTTTGTCCAGGACGGAAAGATTAACGTTGAGAATCTGGTCAAGAATCTGATTGACAATCGAACTCCCGTCAATGAAGTTGAATCGGGAGCAATTCTGGATGAACTGGCTAAACTCAAGGCACAGCAGAAGGTCATCGAGCGAGAAGCCAAGGGAAGCGTACAAGACGTTGAGGAATGGAACCGACTCCAAGGGCAGATAGAGCGATACCAGCAAGCGGGTGACATTATTGGGAATCAGTTCCATCGTCTCGGTATGGCGTTGCAAGTCGCCATTAAAGAGGACATGAGTGTTGGTTCGATTATGCGAAAAGCCAAGGTACTGAATCTTGGCGATGATGTTTCATCCGCTATGAAAGCCAAGCTGGAAGACCTTGGTCAACGCTACGAAAAAGCAGTCGCAGAACTAGAGAAATTGAAGAATAAAGGGTCTGAGATTGTAGATGCAGTCAAGCGATATGAAGGCACTGAGCGATTCGCAGTCAAGACCAGAGAGAGAGCGGCAAGTGTTGCTAAGAACTGGTTTGAGGGCAGAGACCTTGGTGGTGGTGGCTTCGGTAGTCGAAAACGTGGAGCGGTTACTTACACAATTCCAGACGATGAACTCAAGGCACGTTCTGCGGTCAGGAAACTTGCCAAAGAAGCGGCACTCGATGGAGCCGAAACACTTGACGCCGTACTTGACGACATCCGAGCAAGGATTGGAGTCAACGTCAAGGACGAAGATTTGCTGGCAATGATTTACGAACCATACAGCAAGTACAAGATTGAATCGGATCTCGCACGAATCAAGTCAAACCAAGCACTCAACGATGTTAAACGAGCTGCGGAGTTTCGCTCCAAGTCGGCACTCGGTAAGTTCTCTTCGGTGTTTCTTGGAACATTGAACGGAACGGCCAGAGCGATGCAAGCAGGAGCAGACTTCTCTGCACCACTCATCCAAGGTCGAAAAGGAGTCTTTGCCAATCCTATTGGATGGCTCAAGGCGTATGCTCCTATGTTTAAGGCGGCAACAGGAAAACGAGCTCAAGAAGTTGCACTCCGAGAACTAGCAAAGATTGAACAGCATCCATTGTACGGCAAAGCAAAAGCGGCAGGATTACAGTTGACCGAGCCAGGCGGTACTTATTCAAGACAAGAAGAGAACTTCATGACCAATATGGATTTGCTTCTGGAAACCTTGGAGAAGAACAAGGGAGCCAAGCGAGCAGTTGGTCTGCCACTTGAAGGGTACTTGAATGTCATGGTTCGCTCAGAAGATGCGTTTACAACTTACATGAACGCTCTTCGATACGATACGTTTGTGAAGATGGCAAAAGCCGCTCCTAATGATCCAGAGTATTTGAAGGATGTTGCCGACATCATTAACGTTATCTATGGTCGAGGAACTGGCAAAGTAGCACAAGCCGCAGGGCAAATTGGTGGCGAGTTGGCATTCGCTCCAAGGTATTTGGTATCGAACATTCAGTACCAATCGGGAGTTCCTTTCTTCAAGGCAAGAACTGCTAAGGGCAAGATGCAAGCGGCACGAATCTACGCTACTCATGCAATCGCAATGAAGAGTTTAATGGGACTGGCTGCACTTGCAGGATGGAAGGTCAATACCGATATGAGAAGTTCCAAAGGTGGTTCGATTTCCGATGGCACAGATACGTTTGATTTGTACGGAAAGGACACTCAAATTATTCGATTGCTCACTCAGATGGCATACGGCAAAATCAACACGAAGGGAGAATACAAGCCACCGAGCAATATGCAAGCGGCGACTTTGCTAGGTCAATTCGGACAAGGTAAGTTTGCACCATTTCCTCGACTCCTTTCTGAATCCATCTTTGGTACGTTTGATGAGGAGTATGGTGGTACACGGCCATTGAACAAAGAGGATTACGTCAAGAAGGCGTTGCCATTGTGGGTAGGTCAGTACCTCAAGGATGCAGACAAGTACGGTGGTGATGCAAAGAGACAAGCAAGGAATACGATCATGCAACTCTTTGGCGAAGAAGTTACACCAGAATTATCTGAGAACCCACAAACTCCTTTCGACATTACCAAGCCAGGGATTCAGCAGGAGTTTGCAGGTATGGCTGACTTACCACCAAAGCTGTAAGCTACCAACTACCCCTAAAAGACGTCTATACAACAAGAGAGAAAATATGACAACCTTCCAACTAAACGGTACATTTGCAAGCGTGAGTGTTACAACCACTCCAGCCTTGCTAAACATTCCTAATGGTAGCAATGGGATTATTGTTACGAATCCTGATACAACCAACTCTATCTTTATCCACCTTTCCCCTATTGGTGTAGCCGCTCCATCCGCAGCAGAAAACCTTAGAGGGATTCGAGTGTATCCAGGAACAAGTTTCTCACTCTCTGTTCTCAACGAGCCACCGTATGGATGTAACATTTATCTTGCATCGAACGCTGGCACGATTACCGCTCACGCCTACGGAGTTATCTAATGTTCACAGAAATTTTCTCTGATACCGCAGGGCAAGCCGCTCTCTCTCGGTTCGCTACCGCCAATACATGGCCAGCAGCACAAACGTTTACTTTAGCGGCTACGTTCTCGGCTGGTTTTACTTCGACTGGTCTTGGTCAATGCACTGCATCCTCTGCCACTACGGCAGGGATTGTAGGACGCTCCTCTGGAACCATCTCTGTTAACCCCGCTGGATATGGCGGTTCCAACATAGCGGGTCAGTTCCTAGCCGCTGAATCTTCTGCATTTGGATATACCATCTTTGAATCAGCGGGGAATGCGGTTGGTCATGCAGTTGCATTTAGGTCAAGCCGAGGCACTTATTCTGCTCGTACAGCTTGTTTGTCTGGTGATATGCTTGGACAAGTTGACTTTGGCGGGTACACGGGGGCGGGAACATTCCTTAACGGTAAAGGTGCAATCAGATGCATTACCTCTGAAGCATGGTCAACTACCGCAACTGGAACTCAGCTAGAGTTTTACACCACCGCAAATACAACGTTAACTTCTATTCTGCGATTAACAATTAGCAATGCTGGCAAGGCAATCTTTGCATCTAATGCTATCAATATCACCACCGCTCAATCTCCAGCAACTTCTGCGGCGGCGGGTACTACTGGCGATATAGCGTGGGATGACACATACCTCTATGTAAGGATGTCTACGGGCTGGCGACGAATTGCTCTAGGAGCGGCGTTCTAATTGGTAAAATAGAATCATGGTCAAACTAATCTTGAACACCGAAGAAGCTCAACTCCTTGCATCTGCCATTGACGGAGCACAGTTCACCGTCAGCGTTTCTCAATCAAATGAGTTCTTCGCCGCTATTCAGCAGTTGAAGGACATTAAGGCAAGGTTGCTCGAACCACAGACTCAAGCAGAGGCAGAAAACTAATGGCACTAGAAATTAAAATTGAAACGGCGTTCGGTGTGGATGCCACTTACCACAAACTCATTGAAGTCAATTACCAGTTCCGTGCCAAGAGCGGAGTTGCGGTACTTGCTTGCTACAAAGACAAAGCGGCGAGAACGGCAGAGAAAGCACCTCTTGTTACCTACTCGGTGGTGCTCAATGATGTTGTTGATCTCGATGCAGAAAACATCTATACTGCAATAAAACAAGACGAAAAGTTTGCAGATGCAGAAGATGTGTGATAGAATAGAGTTGTTGAAGCATGACGTTTCAGCGTGACACTCCTAAACTCCTCCTCCTAACCCTCATCAGAAATGGTGGGGGGTTTTTATTTGGCGGGAGGGAGACAGGTGGAACACTACTAACACCCGCTACGACCTCCCGCTAATAAGAAAGCCTCGCTGTGACACGAGGCTGACCCAATCTTCAATCTACAACTGAACCATTTCGGGCTCAGGTTTAATTGTACCTTAGGACTCGTCTTCCATCTCTTTATATGGCATTTTGTCTTCGGCTTTTTCGTGCCGAACTTCTTCTGCCATCGCTCTAAACCAGTCTCGTCCCGCAGCTCCTCCCCAAAGGAGTGCAGCCACCATCGCAGGAGACTTGTCATCCTCTTTCAGGAATCGCTCGTTTCGTCCCCACCATCTGGCCGCCTTCAGAATCTTCTCTGGAGATGCATCGTCTCCAGCAACGAATCTCTTCGCCCACATAACGGTATCTGGCTGGAGACCCTTGCCAGAGAGTCCCATTTCGTGTAGTTTCAAACCTTTTTTCAGTGCGTTGATCATCGCCACTGGTGGAGTCATTTTGTCCATACCCATATGCTATGGACGTTCCAGCTTTTACCTTTGTCTCTTCCGCTCTTTGGCAAGGGAGTAGCCGACATAGAAGACGATGAGGAAGAAGAAGCACTCTATGGCAAGGGAGCCAAACAATAGAGTGAGTTTCTCCGCTTGGCTCCATGCTTGCTCCTCATTCATCCTCCCAACCCTCCCTCATTGCCACCGCTACCAAGTCATTGCCAGTAATAATATCAAGGCTCTCTTTCGTGCTGAACTTCGATAAGCCAAACATCCCGCCAACGTGTTGCTTATAACTTTGAGGGTAGTCCCCGCTGATATTATTAGCTCTGAAGTCGGTGTTGAGGTTCAGCCAGCCCAAGGCTTTTAATGCCCTCAAGTAGTCACTCATTCCAGTTCCCCTTGTTCCAACGTTGGCTGCGGAGTTTTATCCAATTCCCTTGCCCTGTCAACAAGTTCTTGTTCGCCGATTACCTCGATAGACCAGTCCTTGTCTACTTGGTAGATACCTTCTCTTACTTTTGCTACTTTGTATCCGTCTAGGATCAACAGGTTCTTTGCGTCTCTTACCGTCATTCTTCTCCAAACTCCTCTGCCGAAAGAAAGGCAAACGACATGATAACAAAGACCACTAGGACAAAGACGATTAAGCCAAGAACAATCTTCATTCCTCATCCTCCATTTCTCTTGCTAGGTCTATGATGTTTTGCTCGCTGACAATATCAGCTTCACCGTTGTAGGTTATGGTGAAGACGCCTGGTCGCACGACATCGACCGACAAATTTTCCTGCTCGCTCAGAATTTCGATGGCGCGTTTGACAGTCATTTCTTCTCCTCCGCTGGTGGTTCTGGCTCCCATACCCAACCATTGTCGGTGGGTCGAAGAATTCCTAAAATCTTCAATTTTGCACCTCAAGCAACAACGCCTCAATCGCTTCTTTCGGGGAGTCCCCAAATCCTGCGGGCGACTCTTGGAGATTTATGAAGTCCGCCTGAGTCGCACACCATTGGTTGCCATCTTTCTTGACTTGAATTCCTGACTCGTTAGGTTGTAGTTTCATTTAATTTCCTCTGCCCAAACTTCGTAGATTTCTGCTCCGATGCTCTTTGATTTGATTGTGTAGCCGACTCCGTTCCGCATGATAAATGCACATTCGGCTAAGATGTTTCGAGTAGATTTGCTACCATATCTGCCTCTTACCCCTGGCATCCCGCAGAGCCTAAACCCTTCGTTTCGGGCGTCTTTTCCGCTAATTTCCATCATTCCTCATCCTCCATTTCAATGCTTCGCTTGCAGATGCAGTTGTACCAGAATGACCCACAATTACGGCAGTAATTTGGGTAGTCAAATTCTCCTTCCCAATCGAACAGCTTCAATTCTTTCTCGCTCATTTCTTCTCCTCCGTTGGTGGTTTTGGCAATGGCATCCAGTATTCGGGATTCATTTCAACCAAAGATGTGCCGGGGCAATGGAAAACCCAACGACTTTTATACCAATAGCAAACAAATGGATAGCCAACCCAGTAATACTCAAACGCCAATATCTTACTCCCATCTTTTGGTGCAGTCTCAATCGGTTGCCAATTCATTTCTCCTCCTCCCATTCCCATCCAAGGAGCAGTCGTGCCATGCCTCGATGTAACCAGCTTGGCTTAACCGCAACATGAACGTGAAGCGACTTGGTAATTACCCATTTACCAACGTATTCAACGTGCGGGCAAATTTCAATTTTATCGGTATCCTCGCTTGAGTAACTTGTGGCGTTAATATATTCTATCATTCCTCATCCTCCATTTATTTTGTAAATCTTCCAGTTTTATTGTCCCATTCATCCCAGTGAGCGTTTACGACTTTGCCGCCACCAGAGCACTTGTAGTCTCCGATGATGTACTCCATGTCTAGAATTGAAGGAGCTTTCTTGCGGCATTGGTTCGAGCAGACTTTGAACTGTCTTGCACCAATGTCTTGGTGTCCGACTGACCCGTAGAGATGCGAATTACTCCCCCATTCAAATGGTTGCTTGCAAACATCGCAGTGGTAAACCTTGATGGTTCTGGGAGTGAATTTGATAACATTGCTCATTCCTCCTCCTCCAAGATTTCAACGCAACGGAACGTTGCCTTCTTGCAATTATCGGGAAACCTATCTTCTAAGCTATGTAACGTTTGCCAACAGCCATCGTACATAACAAACGTTGCCTCAAACTCAATCGGGTCGGGCTTGATTTCTTTTAGAGGCTTGATGCCAAGGATAGGGAACAATTCAATAGGTATCCACACGTCTTCCTCTAACCAGCGAAGCCCTATGTTATAGGTGCAAATATTGCCAACTATCTGATAAACCACACCGTTTATCTCAACGTGGGTGGCATCTTTCAACGCAACCTCTTCCCATTGAATCATTTCTTCTCCTCCTCTTCCTTCTCCTTCGGCATCATGATGTCACTCAGTCTCATTTGTAATTGCCTCCTTCAACGAATACCACAAGGCAGACATATAGTCAAGTGCATTTGCCTTAGTGTCAAACAATAGATGAGAGTCTGCCTTCAACATGATGCCATCTAACGAACCTTCACGGTCTGACGAAATCCAATAACTTCCAGCAATTATATGCAAGTGACCTACTTCAATTTTTCTAAGCATTACATCACTACCGTTAAAGTCAACTTGCCAGATAGTGTCTCCGTTTGCAAGTGCATTAAGGTCAATCATGCTCCATCATCCTCCAACTGCATAGCTTTCGCCAGGACGCTCGCCTTCGATAAGGCGATAAGGTTTACTTTTCCATCCACCACTATTGGATTGGTGAGCAGGAAGTTGTCTCCGTTGCTGGCATAGACTTCATAGCCATGTTTTGCAAGGGTTTCTAGTGCTTGTTTAATTGTCATAGGTCATTGCTCCGTCTGTATGCTCCCACTTGTAGGAGAAAGTTTTCTGGATAGTCTCACCGAAGAGATTCTCCCAAGTTACTTCAACATCGAGGATGTCTCCTCGGTCGATGTTCCGAATCTTGCTAGCTCCGTTGAAGGAGAAAGTGCGTTCTAAGCAATCTACTATCTCCTTCTTGGAATTAACGGACGAACCGTGTGGCATCATTGCCCAATGCCCATACTCATCCTTCATCATCAGAGTGTATTTGTGGCGAGCCATTAGCCTTCCACTCCCGTCTTGATACTCATTGTCTCAACGTCCTCGGTCATTTGGAATCCGTCTGGCAACTTCGCCTCAATCAACGCTTTTTGTGCGGGATCAAGTTTGCTAATTTGGAACGCTTCCGTCACCTTGATTGCGTTGGTGAATCCGTTGCTCTGGGCAAACTCCAAGGCAAGCGTTGGGTCGCTAACTTTCAATCCGCCCTTGGTCGTTCTGAAAGCCACCGTGCCAAACGGAGTGGCGATGCTTTTTGTCTTCTTGCCTTCCAGTTGTGCCTTCGCATAGACTTCGATGGGAGCATTGTAGATACTTCGGAGGTAGCCAAGGTAGCTTTGCTTTCGAGAGAGTGTTCTTCTGGCGTTCTCGATGATGGCTTGGAGCCGCAGCTCCTCGGCTTTCACCGTTGCCTCCTGTTGACCTAGCACGTCCAGGACGCTCTCTAGTGCGTTCTGGCTGGCAATGACGCCAGCCTCTACCACAGGCCCCAACACTTCGCCAGTGTCGGTATCGACCACTTGGTGGTCAATGATAGTGAATGGCATTAGCCTTCCACCTCACAGAACTTCTCAAATCCCTTGGCATCAAGCAAAGCATGCAGTTCGGTTTCGTATTCGTACTCAACGTGGTCTTCAATCTCTTCTGCCATGTAGGCTTCGGTATCCAAAAATACTCGTCCGAACACTCTGTTGTTTCGAGCGTGTTCCAATTGAGCAACGGAGTAATTCAACTGAATGACAATTGATTCCTTCATTGAGTCACTCATTAGCAATGATTCGAGGTGAATTGAAAGGTGATTGCTTGCTTCCTTGTTGCAGTACCACCAGAAGAGTGACAGTGCCATCTCTTGTGGCATCTCTACCACTGTGGTGTCCTTGTCAGTTGAAGTATCTTCGATGCTGAGTCGGATTCTCCAGCTGAAGTCCTTAGCAGTTGCTTCAGTAAGAGGGAGAGTGTTGACGAGTTGGTCAAGTAGACCGAGGTTTTCTGCGTGAATGTAGATCATTTTGTAGTGTTCTCCTGTAAGGATATGGGGAGTTTAGCACTCCCCGAAATTTTTGTCAATAGGTGGTGTTCCAATCTTTTTCTGTTTTGGCTGGCGATTGAAACTCCATCCATTCGCCAGTGCCTAATGCCCAGAAGTGGACTGAGAAGTCCTCGACGATGTACGACTGGATTGCTTGTCGGAAACCAAAGAACTCTTCGACCGAACAGATGTCGAAGATAATCATCCACTTGTCGAACAATTCCTTGACCATGTCGGAATAAAGGTCTTCGTGCTTCAACCAGCAACCAGTGGCAGGGATTGACTCAACAGCGAAGTCCAGGTCAGAAAAGAGTTCTTGACCAGTCTCGGCATCTTCTGCATTCCCTGAGCCTTCGAGTCTAGCGGCTTCGTTCCAGATAGCGAGCCATGCTTCGCTAAGCTCATTCATTCGACGATTTCGGATTTCGATTGCGGATTCCATTGTAGTGTTACTTGTAGCTCTTTGTTGCTACGTTATTATTATACGCATATAAAAACAGAAAAGTCACACATTTTTGTCAAAAAAATAAGTTCAGGTTCAAAAATCAGCAAAAAAAGTCTATTTGACACTATTGATAAATATGTTGTATACTGACTGCATGGCGAAAAGATTGCCACATCAAACATGGCGAGAGATCATGGTGCTTTACCGAAAGGGAGTTACCATCACTCGGCTCGCCAAAGACTATGGGATATCGAGAGAGTCCGTGTACTACCAGCTCCGCAAACGAGAGGCAAAAGAAAAAGCCCTCCGAGCAAAAGAGGGCAGGTAAATACGGAAGCATTTCCGAAACAAACGTATATAGTATACACTTGATTCGGTAACACTGTTCCCAAATTCGACATCTGAGCAGAAATGTTCCACGACCGTTATAGAGGTATCAAAAGAAATGACATCAAACAATAACAATGCACCACAAATGGAAGGTGCTCTCATCCCTACGTATCGACTTGCTGCTGGTAAGGTAAAAATTGGAAAAGGCGAAGGAGATGAAATTCTTAACAACATCGCTGGCTTTCTCACTGGCTTTGACTACATCGAGGGTCAAAACGAAGAGACTGGAGAAGATTACGCAAGAGTTCGTTGCGAGTTGGAGCTGAAGGACGGTAGAACCGTTCGAGTTGGTTGCAAGGTTGGTACGAACCGAGAGGCTTCCCAAATCACTCCCGCTGGGTTTGCTATGGGAATGATGGCCTGCAATGAAGGTGACGATATTCTTATCGAACCAAAGCTAGGTCAACCAGACCCACGATATGGAAAGTGTAGTACTTTCTGCAATATCGGTATTCTTAATCCAGCTACTGGAAGGTACTTGCAAGTCAAACCAGACCGAAATGTTTATCCAGGTGAGAAGACCAAGGATAAGTGGGTACACATTCTTGAAGCGTACAAGAAGCACCCGCTATACCGAGATTTGTCGCCGAAGGAGGAGGGTGCCGAGTTGGACATCTTTGCTCAGATTAGCTTGGAAGGGAAATGGGCTGACCCATTTGACCAGACATTTAAGTTAATTTATATCAAGGGTCTTCAAAAGAGACAAGCAGGAGTCAAGGATTACTCCGATTGCACTGCTGAAACATTGAAGGGTTTTGCTGACTGGTACGAAGAGAATAAGGATAATCCTCCAAAGTCACTTCAACGACCAGTTGAAACTGAGTACGATCCTTTTGCGGATACGGAGTAAATAATGTTTGATTTTGCGGATGCGTTCGATGAAGTGGAAGTGGTAAAGGAAAATCCTGCCATTGCCGCCAAGGAACGGATTCGCAAAATCCTCGAGCAACAAGCCGAGGACGTACTGAACGGTACGTCCTCAATCAAACCAATGAAAGAGAAGAAGTCAGCAACGAGCAAGAAAGCTGACTTTAATAAGGCCACCTACAACCACTACAAGGAACAAGGATTCCATGTCTATCGAGTTGATTACTTCGATTATCGAACAACACGGCAGCATGATTTTCTTGGGTTTGCAGATATGTTGGCATTAAGAGAAAACAGGCGTATACTCATACAGCTTACTTCTAAAGCAAATATGAGCGAAAGAAAGAAGAAGATTCTTGCTCTTCCAAGCCATAGACATTGGCTTGAGAGTGGAGGAGAAATACACGTTATCGGATGGAGCAAACAAACAAACGGACACTATGAAAATAGTGTTATGGTCATCGACCAAGGTAAATACAATCATGATACAGAAAATTCAAGACCAGTTAAACCAGACATTTAATGTCTCATTCTTTACAACACACTATTCGAACGCGTTTGAAGCAAAAGAACTTGCTTACGGTTCGTTCAGAAAGAAGTTCTCGGTGTTCCAAGAACGAGCTACCAAAGAAGCAGTCTCCCTTTGGTCTCCTGCTCGGTTTGTTGAGGGATCAACTCGGAGTATTGCTACGACCGTTGAACTCTGTGCCATCACGCTGGACTTTGATAATGGAAATGACTGGAGTGACTTCATTGACGAGTGGAAATCCAAAGGATATGCCTTTTGGGTACATAACACCTATAGTCATACTGTCAAGAAACCAAAATGGAGAGCTGTGTTTCCTTTGCTGAAACCTTGTCCTAAAGAAGAATGGTCAATGGTATGGGAACGTGCAGCGTCTCTTCTTGGTCATAACGCTTGTGATGTGTCTGCCTCCGACGCACCAAGAATTTATTGGCTTCCTGGCAAGCCACTGGGGCTTCCAAAAGATTCCCACCAATTCTTACCCTTTGATGGTGACTTTATTGATTGGAGAGATTTGCTTCCAGAAGAGGAGTCTGAACCAGCAGTTGTTACTAATCATCAGTTTCAAAATGTTTCGAGAGGATCGTCCGCAACATATTCTGGACTTTCTCCTAATGATGACTTTGATAATCAAGCCACTTGGGATGAGTTGCTGATTGGATGGGAGAAAATTAAGACGGTTGATGGGCTCACTCATTGGAAGCGTCCAGGAAAGAAGGAGAAGACCACCTCCGCAACTACTGGAAATCGTCCTATGCTTGGTGGCGATAGAATGTACTGCTTCTCGTCCAATGCTGGATTGCCAACCAGCACCTACCTCAAGAAATCCGCCGTCTATGCTTTCAGCTTCCACAATGGGGACTTCAGCAAATCCGCAGCAGAACTTTCTCAGAAGGGTTACGGGGAACGCACTCTTACGACCTCGAAGGCACAAGTTTCGAGCACTCTTGTCAATGCTATTGGAAACGATGCGTCAATTGACTGGGATTTTGAGACCATGTTCACTGACCTAGGCAATGCCAGGCGGTTTGTCGCCGATTGGGGAGAAGACCTTCGATATGTTGTAGAAAGCAAGGAATGGGCAAGATGGAACGGTAAACGATGGGAGGTTGGAGCCATTGCCACCAGCACCATTCAAGCACTTGCCATTAAATCGGCGGAGATGTTTGCTGAGAGCAATGTCAACTATGCCGACAACAATACACGCATCCAGATTATCAAGTGGTCACAAAAGAGTGTCAGCAGCGGAAAGCTCAAGAGTTGTATCGAGCTGGCGGCTAACATGCTTGCCGTATCGCTGAACGACTTTGATAACCACCCCAGCCTTCTCAATACTCAAGATGGCATTGTGAATGTCGACACAGGTGAATTGATGCCACATGATAAAACCAAACTCATGGTGCAGATAACAAACTGTGGATACAACACCTCGCTAGATGCAAGACCAACCATGTTCTCTAGTTTTCTGAAAAAGATTATTGTTGACGATGACACTCGGCTCTTTCTACTGAAATGGCTTGGCTATGGATTCACTGGCTATACGCATGACCAAACCTTTCTTTTCTCGTATGGAGCTAGTGGAGCCAATGGTAAATCTACACTCTTCAACTTGATTGAGTGGATGGCTGGTAGCTACGCCACCACGATGGATCAATCCGCCATTATGAGTAACAAAGGGTTTGCTACCAATACTTACGAGCTCGCCAAACTGGTCAGCAAGCGATGGGTAACGGTCGCAGAAATTGGTGATGGACGATTCAACGAGCAGCTGCTGAAAGTGTTGACTGGCGGCGACATGATGACCGCTCGGCAGGTCTATGAGAAGGCGGTGGAATTCCAGCCTGTACTAAAGCTGGCAATGTTTGGAAATCACAAGCCCATCATCAGCCAAGAGGCGTCCACTTGGAGACGTGTGAGGCTTATTGATTTCAATGTCACCATTCCAGAAGAGGAACGAGATGCCAAGCTGGGCGAGAAGCTTAGAGGCGAGGCGAGCATTATCCTTGCCTATCTTATCGGTGCGTATCGAATGAGCAAGGAGCAGGGCATGAAACCGTCCGCACTAATGACCAATGATGCAGAGGAATATAAGGAAGAAAACAACATACTACAATTATTCTTTGACGAAAAGTTGAGGTTTAGTAGTGTGGCTACTGTGATGGTTTCATCCATGCACAAGGAGTACTTGGAGTGGGCAAGAGAGCGAAATGCGACCCTCTACAACCCCACCTCTTTTGGGCGGATCATCGCTACACCACTTTTGCAGAGAGGGTGCAGCAAAAGAAGGACAAATGAGGGCATTCGATGGGCTGGAGTGGAGATTGGAGGTATCTGAAGGGCAAAGAGTGTAGGGTTTGTGTATAGTTTGTGTATAGTTTCGTGTATAGTTTTTTGGCTGTTTTGAACCTAAAGTGTATAGTTGTGTATAGTTTTTGCCAAAACAAACAAAAGTTTTTATTTCAGCCTATTCTCTATAGGGGTTTATGAAAATGCCCAAAACTATACACAACCCTACACTCAGCCTCAAATCTAGACATAGGGAGAAAGCATGAGGGAGAACAAATTTGACTGGTCAGACGCTTTTGAAGAAGAGTTTTCTGGACAACAACTAATAGCAAAAATAGAAGAGATTTTCTTAATGGATAACAAGGGACAAACAAATAATGAGCAACGAACCAACATTCTTAAAACTACAACATGGTGGGGCACCCAATCCCGACAGGCACAGCAACACCCGAAAGCGGCAGGAGAGGATTACCAAGCTCGCCTCTTGCTCTGAGGAGCAGAAGTGGTGGTTGGATGAAGAGCGAGGGTTCCTCAGGAAGGAGACGCTCCAGGCACTCAATGACTGGCAAAAAGAAAAGACCACCTAATCGGTGGTCTTCTTGTTATCTTGGATTCTCTATCTTGGTTACTGAATCGTAGTATTCCTCCTCGATGAGCCGTATGAGTGTCTGCCTGATTCCTCTCTCTCTCAGCCATGCCCAGTATCTATCGGGGAGCTGAATGTTGGAGCAGCTCTTCGGTTCGCCTTTGGGACGACCCCTTGGTCTTCGTTCCTTCATCTGCCGATGAACACCCACAGGATGAAGAGAGCGATGATGAAGACTCCGAAGCCAGCAGAAGCAACCTTGTCCCAATCAATGACCCTTCGGTACTTCTTTGGTTCGCTTTGGAGTTGGCGGGACTGAATAATCCTCTCCATCACTTGATGTCTGAATAGGTCTTGATCGTGGAGGTTCTCGCCCTTTTTTGGTTGTCTCAAGTCGGCGAAGTAGTTTTGTTCTTGTTTGTTCATTGCAGTGTTCCTTGTCAGCTCTTCATTTGCTGACGTTTATTATTATACGCACATAAAAATAAAATCTTTACTGAATCATCAAAAATCAATTCATTTTCTTTGACAAAAATGATAATTGAACCAAAAGTTAGCATTGGCTAACAATCTGAAAAGGCATTGTTACCTGTTGCTAACTCTGATTTTCATGCGTCTTAAACTTCGTGACCACGACCGAAGCCATGTTGCGTGTGCGTGAGATACTGCTCGAAAGGTATCCCGACTACTCAACCAAGACCAATCCTGAGAAACTCGTTCTGGCGGCGAGTGTCCTGGCGGACGACATCAAAGTCAGGGAAGAAGGCGGTAACAACATGGGTGACTGGGTAGAAGCCATTCTGGGTGCAGTCAAACTCGAGGGCGGTTATCCGTGGTGTGCAGCGATGGTCGAATTTCTGTGCGACATTGCTGGCATCCAAGAAGGCCCAAGCGACCGAGCCTCTGCCGCAGTCAATGAATGGTTCAAATGGGGCAAGGCGAACGGCAAACTCACTAATGATCCAAAGAGAGGCGATTTATGTCTCTGGATTAAAGAGGGCGGTAACCACATGGGGATTGTGGTACAAGCCTCTGGTGGATACGTCAACTCCATCGAGGGCAACACTTCGGCAGGCGTCACAGGAAGCCAGAGAGACGGCGGTGGATGTTACCGACGCTCCAGATTGAAGACCAGCTGGACGCACTTCATTCGATTTTAGAAACACTACGGAGATACTCATGGCAGAACAACCACAAGACCCCAACGCAATCATTCAGTTCTTCAACAACTCTTGGCACTGGATTATTGCTGTCTTAACGGGAGCGGCCTGGACTGGCACTCTCCAGAACCGAGTAAAGCATCTTGAACACGCTACATCTGAGATGAAAGAGCTACCACTTCAAGTGGCAAGGCTTGAGACCAAGATAGACATTCTCTTGGCAGACCGAAGACAAGGGTGAACCAATCAACAACATACGCACACGGCTGGAAGTTACATCAGCCAAACCAATCGTTCGACTAGGGCTACTGTCTGACCTTCACTTCGGGGCCAGCTCAATGGTCAAGCCAGCATTGAAACACGATCTCGAAAGAATGGCGAATGCTGACTGTAAGATTGCCATTAACGGCGATGTGTTTGACTTTATCCTCCCTTCAGACCTCAAGAGGTTCGACTTAGATGCTCTTGACAAGGAGCTGCTGGTTAAGGGGCTGAAACCCATTGATGCCGCCATCGAAATGGCGTATGAGTTCCTGAAACCCTACGCACACTTGATAGAGTTTATCGGCATTGGCAACCACGAGGCTCATGTGGCGAAGCGTCACCACATCGATGTCATGTCCATCTTGCTGTACCGATTGAACCAACTCCCTGGCGTAGACATAAAACCTGGCGGTTGGTGTGGCTACTGGCAAGTGACACTAGCTAGACAGACACGTCTGACCACCTTCTTGATGTACAGACACCACGGTGCTGGCGGTGCGGCTCCAGTCACAAAGGGAATCATCGACTTCCAACGGATGATGTCATGGCAAGGCGACGTTGATGCTATCTGGATTGGTCACAAACATAACAAATTCGTGGACTTGGCAACCAAGATGACGTACTCAAGCAAGCGGAACATCGCTCGCACCAAGCAGGTGACGTGCATCATGACGGGCTCATACCTCAGCACCTACGGAACGGATGAGGATGTCAAGCCGTCTTATGCAATGGGCTGGAACCTCGCACCTCAGCAGATGGGCGGCGTTATCTTGGAGCTGAAACAACACGAGTTCTACATCGGCAGGGAGCAGACGATTCAGACCAAATGTACGGCGATTTTGTAAGGAGAATGACTAATGAACGATACAGCAAAGAAAGTGATAGCAGGAGCCCTCAGTGGCTTCGTCTCGGCGTTTCTGGTAGACCTCAACGCATGGCTCAAGAGCGGAGAGGACACCAAGTTCGACATCAAGCTGGCACTCAAGCGATGGGTAGCTGGTGCAGTCTCTGGTGCATTGACTGGACTTGGTTTCGGAGGGCTGGCATGAAGAAGAACTTCCGTATTGGTATCAACTTCGGTGGACTGCTGAGAAACGCTGGTATCTTCGTGATCGCCGTTGAACCGACAATGGGTCAGCACATCATCGAGCGGATGGGACTGCTCAAAGAAGTACTCATTCTTGCTGGCTATAGCGACATTGCCAGTAAACTAGTTGCAGAGTTCCGCAATGGCTAGGCTAGGACGACCACCAAAGATTCCGAATGACAACGCTCCCGAAGTGGTAGGCGAAGTACGCAAGCCAGTCATTGGCAAACCGAAGAACATCATCAGGGAGTTCGCTCGAATGAAGTACGAAGAGCGGATTCCCATCTTATGCTCCATCATTGACTCAGAACGTGCCAGCAACCGAGACAAGATTTCTGCGTTTGGTGAGCTGGGCAAAGTGTCGGGACTGTACCAGATGGATGTCGTCTCAGATGGTGAACGCCTGGAGCCGACACAGATAATCGTGAAGATGGTTGAGCTGCCAATGGGCGAGATAATCAAGTAATGCCGACGATCGAACTAGAGATACCAAAGTTACACCAAGGTCAGCAAGAACTTGAGGGGCATCTGAAACGCTTCAATGTGGTTCCCTGCGGAAGACGTTGGGGCAAGACCCAGTTTCAAATTGTTCGTGCGATTAAGCGAGCGTTGAATGGCGAGTACTACGGCTGGTTTGCACCCAATTACAAGTACCTGACCGAACCTTTTCAGGAGATTGTTCGCCTCTGTCATCCCGTCATCAAGCGGAGCAATGCGACCGACAAGGTCATAGAGTTCATTACAGGTGGACGCATAGAGTTCTGGACGTGCGAAGACCCGAACTGCGGTCGAGGTCGAAAGTACCATGAGGTCAGCATCGATGAGGCGGGTTTCGTGCTAGACCTTGGAACGATTTGGCGAGAGGCGATTCGTCCAACGTTGTCCGACTACCAAGGGCAAGGAAACTTCTACGGCACTCCGAAGGGAAAGAACTGGTTCTATGACGCATGGCTACTCGGAGAAGACGAGAATCAGTCTGACTGGGGCAGTTTCAGACGTCCGACTCTCAACAATCCCTACATACCACCCTCGGAAGTCGAAGCGGCGAAGAATGACCCAATGACGGATGAGGCGACCTTCAAGCAGGAATACGAAGCGACATTCGTTGAGAACGACATCAGCTACTTGTTCCTAGCATCCTACTTCCACGATCGTATCATCGAACCAAACGAATGTCCGCAGCTGAAGATTTGGTACCGAGGTTGGGATACGGCAACGAGTGACAAACAGACAGCCGATGAGACGGCGGCGGTCAAGCTCGGCTACGATACGTCTGGGAATGCCTACCTTCGATTCCCTATCAGTATGAGACTCAACCCAGCGGAGTTAACGACCAGGGCGGAGGAGATAGCCATGCAAGACGGCATCAATACCTATCAAGTCATTGAGGCCCATAACACGGGCTATGCCATCTTCAACCAGCTCCAGCGGAACAGCCTCTTGAAGACGATGGTGAAACTCCAGCAGATAGGCGGGAAACAAGGCGACAAACGCCAGCGAGCCTTGCCATTGGCAACATTAGCGTCTAAGGGACGTCTATACATTGTTAAAGACCCAGGCTGGCAAGATTTGTTCAGTTGTTTGACGATGTTCACAGGAGTCAAGCAGATGAACGAGAGAGACCACCTAGTGGATGCTTGTTCGGTAGCGAGCATCTGGGCGAGTGAATCGCCATCATCTACCGAGGAATTAGTATGGAAAAATCCTTACCAGTAAAAACTGCCAAAGCACCCGCTAGGCAGACCTCGCCGTTCGCTTTGTTCCTTGCCCAGTACGCGTACCTTCAACGGTTCCACGCAACTGGATTCGTGGTACGAAGTTCACTTACTATTGCTGACTGTGACTGGAGCGTCAACATCGGCGAAGACAGCATCACCGTAACCTCTCGACCAGACGTCAGCCTTGCCCAAGTCCGCTCGGAGCAGTGGTCTAAATTGACTGCCGAGATTGGACGCAACGAAGTCGAAGCGGAAAACGTGCGAGATGCTCTTAAGAAACTTCAAACGTCTATAGAGCAGGTAGAAGGCAAACGCTCACTGTTATCAAAAATTGATGAAGCGAAGCAACCCGATATTTATGCAGCGGAAAAGAAGAAACTGGACGAACTAGAGTCGTTCCTTGGCGATTATCAGCCCTTTCTTGACCAGTACAATGCACTGATTAAAAGTTGTGAGCAGAAGATCAAATATGCAAAAGATTCGTTGGACGCTCTACCTACCATCAGGGAATCTCAGACCTATGAGTTCCCATTAAGTGAAATAGCAGAAGTTATCAAATGAATATACGAGACATTCAAGACCAGCTCCAGTATTGGTATTCACCGAACACGGTGAACCATTTCAGGACGCTCCAGCTCATCATGATGGGCTACGGTCTTGATGAGTCAGAGGTCAAGCGAAACGCTCCAGAACTTGTCACACCCATTACGACTTCGGGTACAGGTGCTGGAGCCTTGCTCTACTTCCCACCAATTCTGCGTTCGCTAGAGCAGATGCGTCAGAGCAATCCTATTCTCAAGAATATGCGGATTCTCGCCAGCCAGATTCGGGGAGTGGATGTCGTGCCAGACTGGCAAGGTGTGCCAAACTACCAGAATGACGCACGAAAAGCTTGGTGGAACCAGCGAAGCAAGGGAAGCGATGGGTATGCGGCGTTCAAGAACGATACCGATAACGCTTTTATGGACTTTGCTATGCTCGGAGTTGGCTATCTTCGTGTATGCGTTAATACCTACGAGGACGGCCAGAGAGCGACTGTTAAGTATGTTTCGCCTCTGGATGTCGTTAGTGACCCTTACCGTGACATAGACGACTCAGACGGTGTCGGGATCGTCTCATTGATGGGTCGTGGCGAGTTCGATAGCAAGTTTGAAGGGAAAGAATTTGACCAATACAAACAAACGTTTTTTAACCCTGCTGGGTATGTCAGCCAAGCCGTCCGAGTGGTCGAATGGTACAGCAAGGACAAGTACGTTGCGTTCCCAGACCAGTTCTCCAACGAACCCTTGTTCGACGGAGAGAACCCTTATGGGTGCATACCCATTCAGTCGTACCAGAACTTCAAACCGAGTGGTGCGTTACTGCCTATGGGACTTATCGAGCAACAGCTTTCAAGTGCTATAGACATCGTATCCATGACGGCAAGCATTCGGGAGAAGTCACGCAATGACGGATTCATCGCCATTGAGCCAGGGTTCTTCACTCCAGAGAGCCTTCGCAAGTACTCCGAGACGAGACTGGTCGAATACCTCCAGATTGATACAGAGAAAGCCCAGCGACTGTATCAACTGGGTGCGAGACCATTCCTTGAAATGCCAAGAGTGCCAACGAATCCTGACACAATGAACCTCTTGAATATCGCCATTACCGATAATCGGGAGCAGTCGGCAGTCAGTGCATCCGCAGCTGGTGTTTCAACGGCAGGTGATGCGACGGCAACCGAAGTGCGATCCATTGACAACCGAATGGATAGCCAGTACCGAGCATTGCTGAGAACGTTTACTCGGAACCATGCGGGACTCGCAGTTAAGTTGGCGAAGGTGGCAGAGAAGTACGATGATGCTCCGTTCACCATGTCGTACAAGGGTGCGAGTATTGCGTTCAATGACGGTAACCCGAACCGAACCAGCGAACTTGTATGGCAAGGGTCGAAGATTCCTCTGTTTGAAGATGAGTCACTCTTCAGCCAAGATGCGGCGGTGCGGATTGCACAGGAAGCAGCCAAGTTCGACAAGATTTTTGCGATGACACAAAGCCCAGAGGCGATGAAAGACGCCATTGAGGCACTCGGCATTGAGAACCCAGACAAGTATCTCCCACAAGCCCCAACCCCATCCCCAGCTCCAATGGGCGAGGGGCAACCTTCCGAGATGCCAATGGGCCAGATGCCACTAGAAGATTTAGGTGTACAACCACCTATGTAGGAGCCTGACAACAGGAAACCTTATGAATGAAGTAACAGAAGAGACGCTGGTGACAACACCAGAAGTAGAATCAGACGACGTTAATCTCGAAACCTACGAGGAATCCGTACCAACGGAAGCCATCGAAATCGAAGATAATGACCTAGGAATTGAAACTCCAGAGACCACCGAACTCAAGTACGTTGGTGACCTTGTGAAGCTGGCAGAAGCTGGTGATAAGGACGCACTACTGAGGAGAGCATCGGAGATAGAAGCTGGCTTTGAGAAAGTGCATCGTGATCGTGAAGTCGTTCAGGATGCGGTTGCCAAAGTACAAGCCTTCGACAATGCTCTTACTGCCATCGCCAATGGTGATGAGCAGGCAATCCAGGAGTTAGTTGAGTTATTGTACGAGCGAGGCATTGACCCAGAAGTGATGCTTGGTGTAAAGCCAAGACAGCAGATTCAGGTCAGTCCAAACGAAGACAAAGTCTCTCAATTAGAGGCGAAACTCAACGCAATTGAACAAGAGAAGAAAGATGCCCAGTGGGTACAGGCAAACGCAACCAAGTTGCTGAACGCCATTAAGCCACACTCCAATTTGGAGTACACGGCAGAGCATCTTCTCAAGGCGAGAGCATTCCTACCACGGTCAGGGTCTGTGACTCCGCAGAATCTTTTAGTTGCCATCCACCAAGCCAATCCAGAACTAACAGTCGGTTTGGTGACTCGACAAGCAAAAACAGCAACGCCTTCGATGGGAACATCGAGCGGAGCTAGCGGTAACAACCTCTCTGGTCAAGACCTTGCGAATCTGCGAGGAGACGACTTGAGACGTTGGTATCAACAACGAAAAGGAAACCTATAAAAAATGGCACTCGCAACAACTAACTTTGAGGTTGGCTTAGTCCAACTTGCTATCCAAAACGGTAGCGTTTTTTCGTCTCAGCGACCCGTCGCACCGACCTTCTCAATGCTTCTTGGAAAAGATGCAGAGATGCAAGACAACATTATTGCCAATGTCAAGGGCGTACCAACCTATGGTGCGTTGTCTGATGCTGAAATCCGAAGCGGTATCATTCGCTCGTTCCTTGGTTATCAAACCACGTTGGGTGGAAGTGTTACTCGTGCAAACCAAACGGCAACTATCTCTACCTTCACTCCTCAAGAAGTTCTTACCGACCTTGCTTTGAGAACTACTTACTACCAAGATGGTGGTCAGTTCATCAACGTTGCAAGAGTGGTAGAAGGTCAAGGTGCTGGTTGGGCAGCCAACATGAGCTACGAAGAAGTCTTTGCCGCTCAAATGGTTCAAGAGTACATTCGACGACGAAGCGAAGGCTTGTTTGTCAATGCGGCTACTGGTCTTCCAGGTGACGGTAACTTTGGTTCGCTCCGAGCCATTATTACTGACGGTTTGACTGTTGCTCAACGAGGTGGTATTGGTACTGACGAGTCTGCCCTTGCAGTCTATGCTGGTCAAACACGAAGCACCTCCAACACCGTTGCATCTGGTATTTACTACTGGGCTCCAGGAACAGGTACAACTTCAAACGCAACATTAAGCGAATCTATTGCTGCTAACGCTGCTCTTCGTGGTTATGGTGCTGGTGCTGGCAAGCTCGTTGCTCCTATGACCCTTGCACGATTTGCCGCTTTCGAGTTGGCACTTCGACAGCAATACGGACAAATCCGAATTGACGAGGAAATGAAACTCCTTGTTAATGGTGGACGATGTATTGAGTTTGCTGGTGTTACTTGGTTCCCAGACCCGAACATTACTGCGAACAACTTCCAGTTGCTCATCGACCTTGGAACTCCTGGTATGCCAAACGCAATCGCACGAACTGCAATGCAAAAGAGCCAAATCCAGCACATTCCAGCCGCAAACCTCAACGCTGCCGACCGACTTCGATGGGTGTTCCCTGACCAAGTTCTGGTTCGCAATCCAAAGAGCTGCGTACTTATCGAAGGTCTCTCCTCCCTCTAACGATCAAAAGCCCTCTTCCTTCGGGAAGGGGGCAACCTAACTGCTATGACTGGAAACGAACTAATTGCAACCTTTGATGAGATAGTCGCAAACGACTTGTATCCCGTGTTTGCGTCAACTACTGCTCAAAAACTTGATGCGTTCAACAACGCTAAGAGACAGATTTTTAGGATGCTCAACTATCCAGCAGTTGACGTTCCAGTAACCACCACCGCAGGAGTTCAAACCTACTCACTGAACTCTCTAGCGACACCTCTTTACATCGTTACTATCGCCAAGATTAATGGCGGAATTCTTGACAATGACCAATGGGGCCAAGTAGCAGACCAG
>Ga0209990_10000764_pt1 | contig 30622 bp, 28 predicted proteins | sample NOAtaG_6_FD_187304 | JGI IMG/M metagenome (GOLD analysis project Ga0209990, IMG submission 187304) | Freshwater lake microbial communities from Lake Erie, under a cyanobacterial bloom - NOAA_Erie_Diel5S_2200h metaG (SPAdes) (version 2) | ecosystem: Environmental > Aquatic > Freshwater > Lake ...
TCATATGAAATATGGCATTTCCGATGGCCAAACAGTTTTATTAAATGGAAAATTAAATGGTGGAGTAGATCCAGTGACAGGCTTGTCAGGTTCTTACTTTAACGAAGCTTTTACTATAGATACCGCAAAATTTAACTACGCCTACCAAGGTTTAAACTTTATCAATCTTAAAATATCCAGGTTGGACCGAATATTCTGGGTAGGAAAGTATAATGATTTTACCTTAACTTCTGATTTTGGATGTATGGCAGGTTTACTAGCTTCTTCTGTCAATTATAATTTTGCCGGTAATAGTGACTTTAAAACCTCGTCATTATCCGGTGTTGGAATTGCTGCATATGCCGGCTTAAGGTTTGAATTCCTTAGGCATTTTTTTATTCAAACTGGATTTTCCGTTGGTTATATGCGACAACTTAATGTGCGTGTGCTAGAATCAAATCCCAATGCTTACAATCGTCAATCCATGGCATATGGTCAAATGGAAACAACGTTTGGATGTTTATTCTACATTAGACCTAAGAATGACTGCAACAGTTGTCCATCATGGGGCTACTCTTTTCCTCCTGCCCGAAAATCTATTTTATAATAAAAAATTGGCAAAAAGCCTAGCTGCTGTTTTTCTGCAAAAGGCTCTGCTGTTGGATCCTGTAGGTTAGGAGCATAAGTCAGACTCAATAGATTCTTGGTGTTGAAAACATTAACTAAATCAACTCCAATTTCATGCGTCATTTTTTCCGCATTGTACTTCCAGTTAATTTTCAAATCAGCTCTGAAATAATCTTTAAACTGTCTTTCATTAAACAATGAATCTTTAAAAATAACCTCATCATATAACGCAGATAATGCTGGATCTGCATAACCGTATCTTCTGCCACCTGCAGTTGTTACCTTCATCCCTAAAGAAATAGATTGCTTTTGATTCAATTTGAATTCCTTACCAGCTAAGAAATTAACCACGTATGTTCCATTGTAAGAGGTGTTGCGTAAAATACCATCACTTCCAAAATATTTAGAATCATAAATAGTTCCTGAAAACAAAAAGAAAAAGGATTTGTCAAAAAACTTTTGAACGGTTAGTTCTAATCCATAATTGTACCCTGTTCCCGTGTTGGTTAAAGTATCAGGGAAAAATCTGGCAAAACCGCTTCCCATATTAATTAGAGAAAACGCAGATGGAGTAACCGTAACAGGAATATTATATAAATGCTGGTAATATACTTCGGTCCTAACATTCAAATTTCTGTTAAAAGTCTTCTCATAGCCAAGTGCCGAATGCAAACTTCTGGAGAAATCCATGTTTTTATTATGATAGACTTTGTTTCCATTGGCATCCAGTTTATGATACGTATAAATGTAAAGCGGTTGTGTGCTGCTATGCATTCCAGCACCTGCAAATAAGGACTGGTTTTTCTTCATTTTGTATTTCCATCCTATTCTTGGCTCGGCATAACTAAAACTATTACTCATGGAAAAATATTGGGCATGAATTCCTGCAGTAACATCCATTTTCTCTGTAATTCTATATTTCCATTGAATAAAAGGTTGAATTAAAACAGAAGTGCCTTTATAATCCCACCTGACTTTAAAATCATCATCCGTTACCAATACCTTAGCTGAGTCTATTTGATTCATGTAAAAAGCATCGGCATTAAGTCCAATTTTGATTAAATGTTGCTTATTAATTTTATGATTTAAACTAAAAAATCCAGATGCTTTTGTCGTTCCAAATTGATAGGCCATCAGCGGTTTAATAGAATCTATTCGTATAGTAATATTATCAGCCTCCAATTCCCTGAAAAGATAATTATGATTGGCATGTTGTTCCTCATAAGATAAAGATACAGTGGAAGTAAGGAATGTTTTTTCGCTTAAAGATTTTTTAAAGTTAATTCCGGTGATTCCCATTGAAGTGCCAAAAAACTGATCGCGATCACCTTCTCCGTAAAATTCAGGAGAATACTCTGTTTGCTCTGAAATTAAAATAGATATTTTACTTTTACCCCCTATTCCAAAAAAGGATAGTGACCCACCATTTTTTAATATCCAATTAAATTTAAAAGCTGCATCTCCATAAACAGGAACAGCATCAGTTCCCAATTGAATGCCTAATTTTTGAAACATACTCAACGTTGAATAACGGCCCATAACAAGATAACTGGCACGTTGATTATTTCCCATTGGTCCTTCAGCTAAAAGCTCAGTTCCTAAAATTCCAAATTGACCCGTAAATTCATGTTTATTTGCGTTTCCATTTCTCAATTTCAAATCAAAAACCCCCGACATACTGTTCCCATATTCAGCAGGAAAGGCGCTCATAAAAAAATCAGAGTTTCCTAAAATTTTGTTATTCAAAATTGAAACTGGTCCACCAGTACTTCCTGAAATTGCAAAATGTGAAGGGTTGGGGATATCAATACCTTCCACTTTCCATACTATTCCTAATGGTGAATTACCTCTAACAATAATATCATTTCTTGAATCATCTGCTCCTTGGACACCGGCAAAATTTGAGGCCATTCGTGCCGGATCCATTCTTGAGCCTGGATACCTATTTGTCTCCTCCACACTAAATTGTTGTGCGGAAACAACGGCAAGTTCATTGATAACCTCTCCTTTTTTCCTAGCTGTTATAACTACTTCCTGCTGTTGTTTAATATATTCAGTCATTGGAACATTTACAATGGTTTCGCGGCCTGAGTTAACCTCTATAGTTACACTTTTAAATTCATGTGTAAATATCTTTATTTCTAATTCATATTTTCCAACAGGAACGTTCTGTATTAAAAATGAACCATCTTGAGCCGTTACTCCGCGATAACGCATAGAAGAATCAGAAGTAATCACCTCTACTTTTGCCCCAAAAAGAGGATAATTGGATTCACTATCAAAAATTTTTCCCCTCACATTTTGAACAGGTTGAGCAATTAATGTGGAAACAGAGAAAATAAAAAAAGATAAAGTAATGATTGACTTCATAGTAACCTTTGATTATAGTAATGTTTAAAATTTAATTTTACGAACCAAATTAGCAATTTTAAATTAAACCCAAATAATTTTAATGTTTACCTAAAATTAATACCCGTTTAATAATTTTATCGAATTATCGCTTTATCTATTATTCTTCGAAATTGAAAAGTCATTGTAGTTTTTAATATAAACCAATTGTTTAGTATAATGATTTTCAAATACTTATAAAACTAAAAAATTAAAACTTGAATTTATTAAAAATTTAATGTTGAAATAATTTCTTACTTCGTGAGAAAAACGTTAGGTTAGAATTTGTTTTGATTTAATTTTGCTAAAAATTCAATTTGTTGAATTATAGAAATAAAAAATTCATTAATAAATTTTTATAATTAAGAAAACCAAAATGTCGAAAAGGAGGTCAATAATTAGTTACGATAAATTAACTATCGATCAGAAAAAACAGATTTTGAAAGATTTTCCGGATGGGTATATTAACCATTTAACTACAATTAAAACTCCGACAGGAGAGTCTTTAGATGCCTTCATCTGGGAAACTGATGAAGTAATATATCTAGTAAAAATTAACAAGGTGATAACTAAACCTGCACCTGTTGATGACGATGAAGATGACTTTGATGATGACTTTGACAAAGTAGATATCAAAGATGAAGAGTTAGATTCTGAGGAAGATGAGGAAGAAGATGAATATGATCAGCCTGAAGAGGAAGATGATGAAGAAGAATTTTAAATAGACTAAGACTATTTATATCTGTAAGAGCTGTCGTTGGGCAGCTCTTTTTTTTAAATGATAATGACCTGAAATAAATTAAATATCGAAATATTCGAAGAAAATTTCTGATGCTAGTTAATCATTTAACTTAAGAACTGCCATAAATGCTTCTTGTGGAACTTCAACTTTTCCTACTTGTCGCATTCTTTTTTTACCTTCTTTTTGTTTTTCTAGAAGTTTTCTTTTTCTGGTGATATCACCTCCGTAACATTTTGCGGTTACATCTTTTCTCAAGGCTTTGATAGTCTCTCGCGCAATAACTTTAGCTCCAATTGCTGCTTGTATGGGTATTTCAAATTGTTGTCTTGGTATGAGTTCTTTCAATTTGATACAAATTTTCTTTCCTAAATCGTATGCATTACTTCTATGAACTAATGCCGACAGAGCATCTAATTGTTCCCCATTGAGCAACAGATCCATTTTGATTAAATCCGAAGTTTTGTATCCAATTGGATGATAATCAAATGAGGCATAACCCCTTGAAACTGATTTTAATCGATCATAAAAATCAAAAACTATTTCAGCCAAAGGCATTTCAAAAGTTATTTCCACCCTATCTTGGGTTAGATATACCTGATTACGCAATTCTCCTCTTTTTTCAATGCACAGATTCATTATTTGACCGATATACTCTGACTTTGTGATTACTTGTGCTTTGATGTAAGGTTCTTCAATTCTATCTACGCCTGAAGGATCCGGCAACTCAGATGGATTGTTTACAGTTATCGCCTTTTCTTTATCCTTTGTCATATAACAGAAATAGGATACGTTGGGAACGGTGGTAATCACCGTCATATTAAATTCTCGTTCCAGCCGTTCCTGAATAATCTCCATATGAAGCATTCCAAGGAAACCACAACGAAATCCAAACCCAAGTGCTGCTGACGATTCTGGCTCAAACACCAATGAGGAATCATTAAGTTGCAGTTTCTCCATAGAATAGCGCAACTCTTCGTAATCATCCGTTTCTACAGGATATATTCCCGCGAATACCATCGGTTTTACATCCTCAAATCCCTTTATAGCAACTTCACAAGGACTTGCCGCTAACGTAATCGTGTCGCCAACTTTGACTTCATTGGCTTGTTTTATTCCTGAAATAATATAACCTACATCACCTGCTCTAACCTCTTTCTTGGGCATTAAATCCATTTTCAAAATCCCCACTTCGTCAGCGTTATATTCTCTTCCTGTATTAAAAAATTTTACCTTATCTCCTTTCGCAATTACCCCATTTTTAACTCGATAATAGGCAATAATTCCTCGAAACGGATTAAAAACAGAGTCAAATATCATTGCTTGCAAAGGAGCATTTTCATCACCTGAAGGAGCCGGAATTCGATTAATTACCGCTTCCAAAATTTTATCAACTCCCAATCCGGTTTTTCCTGAGGCAGGTATAATATCTTCGAGGTCGCAACCAATTAAATCTATAATTTGATCACTTACCTCCTCCGGCATTGCTCCTGGTAAATCCATTTTGTTGAGAACCGGAATAATTTCGAGGTCATGTTCAAGTGCCAAATATAAATTGGAAATAGTTTGTGCTTCTATTCCCTGAGATGCGTCTACAATGAGAAGCGCCCCTTCACAGGCAGCTATAGAGCGAGAAACTTCGTAAGAAAAATCAACATGTCCGGGTGTATCGATTAAATTCAATACGTAATCTTGACCTTCAAATCGGTAATTCATTTGAATAGCATGACTCTTAATAGTGATCCCTCTTTCACGCTCTAAGTCCATATCGTCAAGGGCCTGATTTTGCATTTCCCTTTCAGAAATTGTGTTGGTAATCTGTAATAATCTGTCAGCCAAAGTACTTTTACCGTGGTCAATATGAGCAATGATACAAAAGTTACGAATGTTTTTCATCCAAGATGTTCAAAATCGAGATTTGATCACAAAAATAATGGAAATAAATGATATTAAAGATTAAGATGTTCAACAAGTACATAAAACAGAAAAGGAGGCAAGCCTCCTTTTCCATAACCTAAACCACTACTACTTATGAAAACTGAACGTTTACAAATTCAATTGTCAATTGCTATGCCAAATTTCATATTTGAATTTGTCGTTCCCAATAATAACGTTTGAAATATTCAAATGATTGCTGCACCGGTAATTTTTAACTTTTTTTAAATATTCTTAAGCTAATCAGCATGGATTTTAAGGTTTTCAACATTCAAGTTTTTTATAACTCCAATCATTGAGTGAAATCTGTTGGTTTAAATTGTTTAATTTCGTTTCATGAGTAAAAATGCATCAGAATACAGTAAAAGGGGATTGCGGACAAGTTACGTTTCCACTGTTGTTGGTATTTCTTTGGTTCTTTTTATGATTGGTCTCGTTATTGCCGGAATTTTAGGATTAAAAAATGTTCAAAAACAAGCAAAAGAAAGTTTGCAGGGTGATCTTTTTTTTAAGTCAGAATTGAACGAAGCGGATATCAAACAAATTGAGCAAGAATTACAAACTTGGGATCAATTCAGTGAAGTTTTTTTCGTATCGCCTGAAAAAGCGCTTGAAGAGTTTAATAGTCCCGATCAAACTGCTGATGATATATTGAAACTTTTAGATGGTGAAAATCCACTTCCCCCAACAATTGGCTTCAAACCAAAAGAAGAATTTGCGACTAAAGAAGGAATGGAAAGTATCAAAAATGCTTTGCTAAACGCATATCCTAACGAATTGGATGAAGTCAATTATGACGAAGCCAGTGTTGAATCAGTTAATCTCGGATTTAAACAATTTGTTTTCTTGTTTTTGGCCGTTGCTTTGCTCTTAATAATCATAGCTGTTGCAATGATTAACAATACCATAAGATTAGCTCTTTACTCCAAAAGATTTACTATAAAAACCATGCAATTGGTAGGTGCAAAATCTTCATACATAAGGAAACCCTTTATGTTCCAAGCTGTCATTCAGGGAATTACCTCAGCTTTAATTGCCATGGGGCTACTAGCTACACTATTTTTTGCTTTAAACAATTGGTTGGAAACAATAGAAATAAGTTTTAACTTTTGGACTTATTTAATTCTTATCTTGTCTGTTTTAATAATTGGAATATTTATAACACTTATCTCTACCTGGTTCTCGCTAAATAAATATTTGAGAATGAAATTGGATGATTTATATTAAATTTGTCACATGAAAGAAAATTCAAAATTCGGCTTCCATAAACAAAATTACAAGTATCTATTAATCGGATTAGGGATTAATATTCTCGGTTTTCTCCTCATGATTGGCGGGGCATCTGATGATCCAAATAAATTCAATTCTGGAGAACTTTTCAGCCATGTCAAGATTACGATTGCACCTGCACTTATTGTAATAGGATATATTCTTATCATTTATTCAATAATGAAAAAGAACAGTGGTTCAAATGAAACCGTTTCTGCGAACAAAGATATCATTGATGATATTTCCTTAAATACCGAAAAAGGAAGAAAAAACAAATAATCTCGCAATGGATATTATTCAAGCCATAGTTTTGGCTATTATCGAAGGATTAACAGAATTTCTGCCTGTATCCTCTACTGCACACATGATTTTTTTCAGTTCTTTTTCAGGTACAGAAACTGATGCATTTGTGAAGCTTTTTCAAGTTTCTATTCAATTTGGGGCAATTTTAGCAGTTGTAATGTTGTACTGGAAAAAATTTTTAAATTTCAATTCCTATCAATTTTATTTTAAGCTTTTATTAGCGGTCATTCCAGCATTAATTTTAGGGAAATTATTTGACGATAAAATAGAGGCTGTGCTGGAAAAACCTATTCCTATTGCTATTGTTTTGGTTGTTGGTGGGGTTATTCTTTTGTTTATTGATCAAATTTTTAAATCAACTAGAATCCAAAGGGAAGAAGATATAAGCACAAGGAAAGCAGTGACAATTGGATTTTGGCAATGTTTAGCTATGATGCCAGGAACTAGTCGGTCGGCAGCTTCAATCATAGGTGGCATGCAACAGGGTCTGACACGAAAAATGGCAGCAGAATTTAGTTTTTTTCTTGCCGTTCCAACCATGTTAGCCGTAACCTGTTATTCCCTATTTTTAAAAGATTGGGACAATGGTGATATTGAGCAAAAAGGTTATGAAATGATCTTGTCATCATCATCCAATACTGTTGCGTTTATCGTTGGAAATATTGTCGCATTTATTGTTGCAGCAATTGCCATTAAATTTTTTATTGGATTTCTCCAAAAGTATGGGTTTAAAATTTGGGGTTATTACAGAATTATTCTCGGAATACTTCTATTGTTTTATTTTTCTAAGTAAAAATGGACTTTCTTTCAGGTTCAACTTTGTTAGTCGATAAACCGCTTGGTTGGACTTCTTTCGATGTTGTTAGCAAACTCAGGTGGAACCTAAAAAATAAACTTGGTATAAAAAAAATTAAAGTTGGTCACGCTGGTACCTTAGATCCTCTAGCAAGTGGATTGTTAGTAATCTGCACAGGAAAACATACAAAAAAAATCACAGAATTTATCAACGATAAAAAAACCTACACCGGAACGTTTTTATTGGGAAAGACAACACCTTCATACGATTTAGAAACAACCTTCAACGAAACATTTCCCATCAATCATATTGATGCTCAATTAATTGAATCAACGAGCAAAAAATTCATAGGAATCATTCAACAAACCCCTCCCATATTTTCTGCTAAACAAATTGAAGGTAAAAGAGCTTACGATCTTGCCAGAGCGGGAAAGGAGGTGACGCTTAATCCAGTAACTATTGAAATTCAATCATTGACATTAAATCTTGATAATTTTCCTGAGATTGATTTTTGTATAACCTGTTCCAAAGGAACTTACATTCGATCATTTGCACACGATTTTGGAAAAGCATTGAAATCTGGTGCGACGCTAATTAATTTAAGACGAACTCAATCTGGAAAACATTCTATTGAAGATGCCAAATCAGTTGATGAATGGATACAGATAATTCATAGTTAATTATCCAATTTGCTTGACAAGGGCTTTTTAATGTTGTATCTTTGCGCTCCTTATTAAAAATTATAAGTCACCGAAAAAATATATTGTATGAGTAAAATGAAACTCTCCGACTTTAGTTTTAATCTACCTGATGAACTAATTGCGGAATACCCAAGTGAAAATAGAGACGAGGCTAGATTAATGGTTATTCACCGCGATACTGGAAAAATTGAACACCGCTTGTTCAAAAATATCACAGAGTACTTTACTGAGGGAGATGTTATGATAATGAATAACACCAGAGTTTTTCCTGCTAGAATGTATGGTAATAAGGAGAAAACTGGTGCAAAAATAGAGGTGTTTTTGTTGAGAGAATTGAACCGGGAAAGTTTATTGTGGGATGTACTCGTAGACCCGGCTAGAAAAATAAGAATAGGAAACAAATTATACTTTGGGGATGATGACTCTCTTGTTGCAGAGGTAATTGATAATACCACTTCAAGAGGACGAACACTTCGTTTTCTTTTTGATGGACCTTATGAGGAATTTAAAGCAAAGATTACTGAATTAGGTGAAACTCCGCTTCCAAAATACATCAAAAGACCGGTTGAACCTCAAGATGAAGACCGCTATCAAACCATTTTTGCGAAAGAAGAAGGAGCTGTTGCTGCTCCTACTGCAGGGCTTCATTTCTCTCGAGAATTAATGAAAAAATTAGAGCTGAATGGGGTAAATTTTGCAGAGGTTACATTACATGTAGGATTAGGTACCTTTCGCTCTGTGGAAGTAGAGGATTTGACCAAACATAAAATGGATTCGGAACAAGTTATCATTTCTGAAGAATGCGCTGATATTGTAAATGAAGCCAAATTGAACAAAAGAAGAGTTTGTGCAATTGGTACAACAACAATGCGTTCTATAGAATCCTCAGTTTCTACGGAAGGATTGTTGAAACCTTATGACGGTTGGACCAATAAATTTATTTTTCCACCCTATGATTTCAGCATTGCTGATTGTATGGTGACAAATTTTCATACTCCTCTCTCAACTTTATTAATGATGATTTCCGCTTTCTGTGGCCATGAATTGATGATGGAGGGATACAAACAGGCAGTAGAGAATAAATATAAATTTTATTCTTATGGAGATGCCATGTTGATACTTTAAAGAATTAAAAAATATTTTTAGCAAGGGTAGTCTTTATAAGTTTACCCTTATTTTTTTGCTAATAGTTTTATTATTTGAAAAATCTGTTTGTAGTACACGTAAGTTTTTTCAGAAATTTTGTCTAGTAAATCTGTTTTGAATATTGAAAAGATTATTTAACAAACTTATACTTGAAGATGCAATAAATTGCTCTGAATCCATCTTTCCAGCCAATTTTCTTTCCCTCCTCATAGGTTCGGCCATAATAAGAAATACCAACTTCATAAATTTTAATTCCTTTAACTCTAGCCAATTTAGCAGTGATCTCAGGCTCAATGCCGAATCTTTTTTCCTGAATGGTTAAATTTTTGGCTATGGAAACCCTTATCAATTTATAACAAGTTTCCATGTCAGTTAGGTTAAGATTCGTCATCAAATTGGACAATCGTGTAAGAAATTTATTGCCTATTGAATGCCAGAAAAACAATATTCGATGCGGGTGATGACCAACAAAACGACTTCCATAAACAACATCAGCATCAGCATTTAATACCGGTTTTAATAATAATTCATACTCACTTGGGTCATACTCCAAATCAGCATCTTGAATTATTAAATAATCCCCTGTACATTCCTGTATGGCTCTATTAATTGCGGCCCCCTTGCCTTGATTATGCGTTTGAGAAAATAATTTCAGATTGAAGTCCGGAAATTTAGCTGCATACTCATTTATTCGATCAACTGTCGCATCAGTCGAACAATCATTTACTACAACTGCTTCTATAGCTATATTGGTCAATTCTACAAGCCTAACCTTTTCCAGAATTAACTCGATTGTTTTTTCCTCGTTGTACGCAGGAATGAGAACAGATAACTTACCAATTGTCATTTCAAAAAGATGAAACAAAGTTACCTAAAAGAAACTTATGACAAAGAAAAATTCAATAGGTAAAATAATTACGAAAAATTAAACTTGATTTCAAGCTGAATTGCATTTCTAATAATTAATTTTGTAATTCTAAAAGATTTCAAATGGATGCAGTTGCACGCCCGTTAACATTAAGTATAAAATTCCGGGCTTATGCTGTTTTTACCAAGATGAGGCTGGCCTCATTGGTAATTGTTTCTGCATTATCCGGTTATTTATTTGCCGGAGGAAACAATATTATAGAAATCGTCTATTTATTGACTGGCGGACTTTTGGTTACTGCCGCGTCTAATGGTGCCAATCAAATATGGGAGCGCGATCTCGATGCCATAATGAAGAGGACCCAGAAAAGACCTATTCCAATGGGGATTATGTCCTTAAAAGAGGCCTATATTGTGGTTCTATGCTGTTTAATTACGGGTTCTCTTTTACTATCCTTTATTAATTTATATTCAATGATTTTAGGAATAGTTGCATTTGTAGCTTATGTTTTTATTTACACCCCAATGAAGCGCATTACACCATGGTCTGTTTTTATTGGTGCTTTTCCAGGCGCCATCCCGCCAATGTTGGGCGCAATTGCTGTGACTAATGATTTTGGCTTGCTTCCAGGTGTATTGTTTTTTGTTCAATTTGTTTGGCAATTTCCACACTTTTGGGCTATCGCTTGGGTCTTGTATGATGATTATAAACAAGCAGGTTTTTCTTTGCTGCCTTCTAATTCAGGGAAATCGAAATCATCTGCCTTTCAAATCCTCGTTTATTCTCTTGCTTTAATACCCTTCAGTTTGTTGCCTTGGGTATTGGATTGGACAGGCACTACTACCTTAATTGTGACAACAATTTGTAGTGGAATATTCTTTTTGTATGCATATAAATTATACAATTCGTGCGAAATAGCAGATGCAAAAAAACTAATGTTTGCCTCGTTTGTTTATTTACCTATTATACAATTTGTATATGTGTTTGACAAAATCGAAATCATTGTTCCAAAATAATTTTTTATGAGACGCGATTATTATTCAGAATTGAAACCGGAAATCAAAATCAAAGCAAAAAGGAATTTGGTGTATGTCACGATTTTCAGTATTATCATGTTGTTTGCAGGTTTAACCTCTGCTTACATTGTATCTATGGGAGATTCCTTTTGGTTGAAATATCCCCTCCCTGATGCCTTTTATATAAGCACGGCAATAATAATACTAAGCAGCATATCTCTTCAATTGGCCATATTTTTTATTAAAAGGGGAAATCAATTGTTATTAAAAATATTGGTGTCATTAACTTTTTTATTAGGAATCGGATTTGTATACTTTCAATTTCAAGGCTATAAAGGTTTGATGGATAAAGGCGCTTATGCTGTCAATAACCATATCATTATCACAGAGGGGCGATATGGAGATTATTACCTCATAAAATACAAGGGTTCCTTTATTGATGTCAATGGCAATGATTACCTGCTAAACGGTAAAAAATTGACGCAAGAAGAAATGAAAAACTTGCAAAAATTCATGGATCAATTTATTGGCACAGACAAAAAAATTCCTGAGAAGATTGAAAATTACGGTAACGATTTTGTGCTTTATTATAACAATCAGCCTTTAAGCTTAATCGATGGGAAGTTAATTGGATCCGATGGAAAAGAAATACAATACGTTGATTTCATCAGATTAAAAGATTTAGCAGAAAACATTCATTTAGGAAGGGGTGATTTTTTTATGAAGGGTGAAATTGGAAAAGATTTTAATATTTACTTTAAAGGAAAACAACTCGAATATAAAGATAGAAATCTTATTTATGAGGGGAAAAAACTGGATAAATTTCTACAAATTAAAGCCATGGAAACCGCTGATACGGCCTCTTCGTACTTATACATTATTACCTTCCTTCATTTACTACATGTGTTGGTTACGCTTATCTACATGTTAAGAATGACAATTCGCTCATTTTCAGGTAAATTCACCTCGGAAAATCACTTGAGCTTATCACTTGGAGCAATTTTCTGGCATTTTTTAGGTTTATTGTGGCTTTATTTATTGCTTTTTTTACTTTTTATTCATTAAACTTGCATAAAATTTTTTCCTATGGCAGGACACGCTTCGCAAGAGATTAATGCAAAAACACTTTGGGGAGGTAAAATATCCCCTTTTAGTACCAGCTATGGTAAGCTGATGATGTGGTTCTTTTTGGTTTCTGATGCCTTAACATTTGGCGGTTTGTTGGTGGCATATGGTTTTACAAGACATGATGCTCAGGATGCGTGGCCAATAGGTGAAGAAACATTCAACTCATTGCCATTCTTAGGTCATGGCTATCCTTTAATTTATGTTGCTTTGATGACGTTCATTCTTATCGTTTCATCCGTAACGATGGTTTTAGCAGTTGAAGCGGGTCATAGAATGGATAAAAAAGGGGTTGTGAAATGGCTAGTTGCTACAATCATTGGTGGATTTTTCTTTGTTGGATCACAAGCATGGGAATGGAGTCATTTCATCCATGGTTCAGAATTCGGAAAAGTTGAATTGGCAGATGGTTCACAAGCTATCGTTAAAGGACATTTTGGTGAAATAGAAAATTTTACTGTTATCGAATCTGGAAGTGAACATAGAAAAGGAGAGGTGATTACCGAGGATTTAATGCATCAGTTTCAACATGCCGTTCAAGAGGGTGAAATCGAGAACGGTATAATTACATTACATGATAAATCAAAAGCTAAAATAAACAAAAAAGCTGATGAGCACATGAAATTGATTATCAAGAAAGAAGGAAGCAAACATCAATTAAATGAAGTAATTGAAGGGGAAGAGGCACGTAAGTTATATTACGAAGCGATTAACTCGGGCGATGCTAATCGAATTATTTATGGTGCGAATCTTCAACAAAATGAATATGGTCCGCAGCAATACGGTCAGTTCTTCTTCTTCATAACAGGATTCCACGGATTCCACGTATTTTCAGGGGTTATAATTAATATTATCATTCTTCTTGGAGTAATCGCAGGTACTTACCACAAAAGAGGACATTATGAAATGGTTGAAAAAACTGGACTATACTGGCACTTTGTAGATTTAGTCTGGGTATTCGTATTTACTTTCTTCTACTTGGTATAGGTAAAATTAAAAAGTTCTAAAAAATGGAAAGAGACGACGTTATAGAATATTCACTTGATGCTCACCATAGCGAAGAGGCTGGAAAAAAAATTCGTGCTAAAATATGGAAAGTAACTGCCCTCTTAACAGCGGTTACAATCATTGAAGTAGCACTAGGTGCGCTGATTAAGCAAGGATCAGGTGCATGGCCTTTCGTTAAATGGTCATTTATTATAATGACTTTATTGAAAGCTGGCTACATCGTTATGGTGTTTATGCACCTTGGTGACGAACGTAAGGGGATGAGATATGTAATCCTTGTACCTTATTTTCTTTTTATGCTGTATTTAATTTTTATTGCGCTCTGGGAAGCGCTTGCCATTTCAGGTGCTTGGCAACAGTACGGAGGATAAGAGATTATGACTAAAGCAGGCATTGCCGGACGAATAAAGGTATTATATGCATTCTTACTTTTATTTGGTCCGGCTTCTTTTTTAATTTTTATCTCTACAAGAGGTTGTGAACATAACTTCGAAAAATTGGATAATTATGGCACAGCCAAAAACTATTCCTTCATTGATGCAAGAGGCAAGAGATTTACTCAAGAAGATTTCAAAGATCAAATAGTAATAGTAACCACCATTCAAGAAACTTGCCCTTACGATTGTGCGATTGCGTTTTGGCCATTAGATCAACATATCTATCAACATATTCGAAAGAATAATAGAAAAAAAATGAAACAAGTGAAAATCATTTCATTTGTGACTGATGGAAAAGGAAATCCAGTGAGCGATTTATCAACGATTAGCCAATCGTTAAAAAATAATGTCGAAGAATACGACCCTGATATTTGGTACTTGGCAAGTGGGGATGCGAAAAACTTATACGACTTCGAACACAATAACCATAAATTAATTCAGGAAGGTGATCAATTCTATGGTGGGCAGTCGTTTCAAGAACTTCTATTATTGTTAGATAAAGATAATCATTTACGTATGGTTTTATCCGGTAAAACAGAAGGTATGATTCGGCGAATGAAAGAACATATTGCCTTGTTGCAAAAGCAATACGATAAAGAGAAATAATTAAAAACATAAAAGTATTCCATTTGTTAGATGTGCATGAGGTGGTTTTCTTTAATATTCGGAATAATGCTTCTTTCGGCTTGTTCACAAACTGAAGAAACTTCGAAAAAACCTGAACATACGTTGCCATATGTTGGGAATTATGATCTGGTTTATAAAAAAGTTAATGGAACTGAAGTAGTTGACACTATTTACCCTAAGATTCCTTCATTTTCTTTCCTTAATCAAGACTCTGTATTGATAACCTCAGCTTCATTAAAAAATAAAATTTGGATTGCCGACTTTTTCTTTACCTCATGCGGAACTATATGTCCGGGCATGACAAACACGATGAAAAAATTGAATGAAGCAACTAAAGATCTTTCCAATGAAGTGGTATTTCTTTCGTTTAGTATAGATCCCACAAGAGATCAACCATCAGTATTGAAAGCTTACATGAAAAATTACGGCATTAATTCATCAAATTGGGTTTTTCTTACAGGGGACGAAACTGAAACACATCGATTAGGCGTGGAAAATTTCTATATTCACGCTGCAGAAGATGAAAATGCCGAAGACGGATATGCACATGCTGAAGCATTTTCGATAGTTGATAGAGAGGGTTATGTAAGAGGTGTTTACAATATGGCCGACCCGAATCAATTACAAAAGATTGAATTAGATTTGCGAAAATTATTAAAAGAAGAATATGGAATCTCTGGATCAAAGTAAAGCATTAACAGTTAAGAAAATAATCATAGCTTTATCAATTGCCATACCTGTGGTAGTGGCTTTATTGTTTAAAATTAAAATCGAAGGTTATAATTTTTCAGGCTTACCTGCAATATATGCGGGAATCAATGGTTTAACGGCCATTATTTTAATTGTAGCTCTTGTTGCTATAAAAATGAAAAATATCGAGCTACACAAACGACTTATTCAAATAGCTTTAGGTTTGTCTTTGTTATTTCTCGTGTTATATGTTACTTATCATATGACCTCAGATCCAACAATGTACGGGGATAACAATCATGACAATACGCTGGATATTTTAGAAAGAACACGAATTAAAGGCACATCTTTTATTTATTATTTTATTCTCATATCCCATATCATATTAAGTGTTGGAGTAATCCCAATTGTATTATTCACTTATTTATTTGCTTGGCAAGGGGATTTTAAAAGACATAAAAAATGGACTAAGATTGCGTTTCCATTGTGGTTGTATGTGGCCGTTACAGGAGTTGTGGTTTACTATATGATTTCACCGTTTTACAAGTGATTTTTTTGTAAAACTTCAGTAATAACCTCCCAAACTCTATGAGCAGAAACATCCCAACTAAACGCTTGACTCCTTTCTATAGATTTTAGTTGAAGCTCTTGCTGAAGTTCTTTGGAATCTTGTAACATTTGCATTTTTTCGGCAATATCTACCACATCGAACGGATTGCAATATAAAGCTGCTTCTCCTGCAACCTCGGGCAAAGAAGTTCTATCACCTGAAATAATGGGTGTTCCGCATTTCATTGCTTCAACTAATGGAATTCCAAACCCTTCAAAATATGGCACATATGTCAATGCCAATGCACTTCCCATGATAAGCGCCAATTCATCAATAGAAACGTGTCCGGTAAAAATAATTTCTGATTTAATTTCCGCATCAACAGTCAATTTAAAATCACGCTTATTCCACATGGATTCGCCAACAATAACCAATTTAACATCAGATTTAGTTTTTGATTTAAACAAAGCAAAAGCCTCAATTAAACGATGGACATTTTTACGCGGATGGATTGACCCAACAAATAAAAAGTAAGGGCAACCTTGGGCTATTCTATTTTGACATTGAATTTTAACCTCCATCTCCAACAACTTGAATTTTGACGATGCCCCATTCCAAATTACTTCAACCTTCGATGGTTCTATCTTGTAGGAGTTAACTATATCTGCTTTCGAATAATTAGAAACTGTTATTATACGAGTTGCTTTTTTAGCAAATTTTGGAAAAAAATATTGTAAATATTTTCTAGCTAAAAGCGGTAAATCCTTTGGATAATGCTCAAAATTGATATCGTGAATAACCCCAATTTGAGGAATAGAAGAAGCTAAAGAGAGATAGCCATCTGGAGAAAAAAACACATCAATTTTATACCTCTTCAATGCGCTCTTTACAGCCAATTCAAACCAAACTATGAATAAAATTGGATGTCTAGCCGGCGGATTTAACTGTATAGGGACTACATTTTCTCCAAAAATAAAACGTTTATCATAAGGCCTGTCGAAGAAAAAATAAAATTCATGTTGGGGATTATTTTCCACCAATCTTTTGGTAATTTCATAACTGTACCAGCCAAAACCTTCCATTTTACTTGGCAAGAGAAATCGAGCATTTATTGCAATCCGCACAAGAACTAAAAGTTAAATATGTAATTGGATTTCTTCTCCGCTCCTATCGTTGTTTGCTCTCCATGGCCACAATAAACAATGGTGTCTTCAGGCAACTTGAACATCACATTAAAAATAGATGCTTTTAATATATCCAAATCCCCCCCGGGTAGATCAACTCTTCCAAAACTTCCTTTAAACAGAACATCTCCATTTATAACAAAACCTTCTTTTTCGGCATAGTACACAACATGACCCGGTGCATGACCCGGCGTATGCAGCACCTGCAATTCAATTTCTCCAAATGTCAATTTTTCGCCACCTTGTATAATGTGCGAAGGTTCAGTAGAAGGTTCATAACCATTAAATCCATAAACATGTGCATAGGATTCTACTGACCGCATGGTTAACAAATCATCAATATGCATATAATGTGGCATATCGAAAGTTCGTTTAACGAATGAATTACCTAAAATGTGATCGATATGACTATGTGTATTCAAAAGCGCTAAAGGACGTAGATTATTGTCTTTAATGAAATTCAGCAATATTTGCTGCTCATTTCTATCATAACAACCCGGGTCAACAATTATACAATTATTTAAACTATCCTTTATAACTATTGTATTTTCTTGAAACGCATTAAAAGTAAAAACCTGGACTGTTACCGCCATACTAAAATTCTTTTATCAAAATTACGACGATATTTTATTTAATGCATTGGGTATAGTTTTTTTATCCGGCAATTTTTAAATTCGAAAAATTCTGCTGAATGAAGAACTTACAAAAAAGCACACCTATTGGGTTATAGCATTTCAATAATTTGTGTCAATTCAATAAACTGTTCAACGGAAAGTACTTCGGGCCGCAATTGCAAATAAGGATGATCAATAGGTCCGTTGGTCATCAGAGATTTAATAGAATTTCTTATGGTTTTTCTTCGCTGGTTAAATGCCATTTTAACCAGCTGAATGAACAATTGTTCATTACATGGGAGCTGCTGACACTCGTTTCTTGTGCAACGAATAACTCCTGATTTAACTTTTGGCGGAGGATTAAACACGTTCATCTACCGTGAAACAATACTCAATATTATAAAAAGCCTGGGTTAGCACACTGATTATACCATGGGTTAGAGAATCATGTTTTTATGCCACCTTTTCAGTCATTTCCTTTTGAAAGATTTACTTATTTATTTCTTCATTATTATTACTCGCAAACGGTAAGTATTTATATGTAATCATATCGTATTCAAATCCAACAAATGAAACATGCGTGAAAAGAACCATTACGTTTGTCTCATAAAAAGAAAACGATGAAAACAAAATTACACACTTTAGCATTCAGAAATTTAATGGCTTCTATAACATTATTCATGACCATTTCAATTATTGACTCTCCGTACGCAGCAACAATTTATGTTAACAGAATAAGTGGGGATGATGCTTCCGGAAATGGTACTTCAGGAGCTCCCTATAAAAGTTTTCACAAGGGATATAGTATGGCATTAAGTGGAGACATTCTTGATTTAGTTGGGACTTTTACTTGGACTGATATAGACGAAACAGGAGATGCCGCAACGTCAGGTTATACTATTTCCAAAAATATTACTATCCAAGGAAGGGGAATTGATGAAACTATAATACAGGCGCACTCGTCAACATATTCTGCAGACCGAAGAGTTTTCACTTTAGGAGCCTTTGCAATAAATTTTAAAAACCTTACCATAAGACACGGGTATTTACCTGCGGCTTCTTACAATGCGGGAGGGGCAGGAATCTACATGAATAACGGAAATTCTAATGCTGTAAATTTTGAGAAATGTCGTATTGAAAAGAATATTACAACTACTTCTGCCACAGGATCTCAATGGCTTGGTGGAGGGGCAATTTTAGTCTACAATACAAGTGCAACTGGCGGATCTATGAATTTTGAACAATGCATTATCAATGACAATCAATGTACCAATGAACAAGGCGCAGCAATTTGGGCATACAGGGGAACTACAGGAACATTTAAAATGCGATTTTCTAATTCTACAATAAATGGAAATCTTTCTCCATCCAATAAGGTGTGTATCATGGCTTATTACATTGATATCACTTTTGTTAATACCACTTTAACAGCGAATCAAGGAAGTTTCATTATTGGTTCTATGTACAAAGGAAACCTAAATCTAACCAACTCCACAATCGCATATAATTTGGTTGGGGCAACCGGAAGTGCCGTGCATTGTGGATATAATTTTGATGGCCCAATTACATTTTATATAAAAAATACATTAATAGCAGCTAATAAAGTACTGGCCTCCAACACAACAGATATTTATTTAAGTTCACCTACAATTTATGACAACGGAAATAACCTTATCGAGACACAATCAGCTTCATATTTCACTAATAATGTAAACGGAAATAAAATTGGAGTGCAAGCATCACTTAACTTAAGTTCAACATTAGCATTAAACAATACCAATAATAAAATCCCAACACTTGAATTAACTTCAGGAAGCCCCGCTATTGATGCAGGTTCTACAGGGTCTAATGGTGCCGAAACAGTCTTAACAACTGATGCGAGAATAGCTACTAGAACAGGATTACCTGATATAGGATCATTTGAATTTGATGGGGTGCCAATGCCTGTTACTTTAGTATATTTTACTGGTAATTGTGATGGCTCTGTAGCTACCTTAAAATGGCAAACAGCAAGTGAAAAGAATAGCGATAGGTTTGTGGTTGAGGCAAGTATTGACGGAACGACTTGGCTTGCGATAGATCAAGTTAAAGCCGCTGGTTTCAGCACTGAACTTATAAATTATGAATATACTATTCATGAAGGCAATCATGAACGCATGGCATATTACCGACTCAATCAAATAGATTTTGATGGAAAAAATGAAATTTTTGGGCCTGTTTATATTAATTGTGAGGACAAAATTAAAGAAATGTATATTTTCCCTAATCCAGTGAAAGAGCAATTGACTTTAAAATTCAACAGTGAAAGTCAAGAAGATGGCCTTCTAGAAATTATTGATTCCTTCGGCAGTATAGTTTACACTCAAACAATTATTACGGAATTAGGTAATAATGCCATTTTCATTGAACAATTAGATCTTATGCCTGGAATTTATCAATTGAGATTAAATGAAAATAGTTCAAAATTTGTAGTGTTATAATTACTAAATCTTGAATAATCAATGAACAGTTTAAAAGGAATAATTGCTAACATAACCCATTTAGTGCTTACATAAACTTACTTTTCGAACAATTAAATAGGTGGGAATTTGTAAAAAACCTATTCGTTTTATACTGATGATTCAATAATTTGTGTCAATTCAATAAACTGTTCAACGGAAAGTACTTCGGGCCGCAATTGCAAATAAGGATGATCAATAGGTCCGTTGGTCATCAGAGATTTTATAGAATTTCTTATGGTTTTTCTTCGCTGGTTAAATGCCATTTTAACCAGCTGAATGAACAATTTTTCATTACATGGGAGCTCCTCACGCTCGTTTCTGGTACAACGAATAACTCCTGATTTAACTTTTGGCGGAGGATTAAATACATGTTCATCCACCGTGAAACAATACTCAATATTATAAAAAGCCTGGGTTAGCACACTGATTATGCCATAGGTTTTAGAACCGGGTTTTTCTGCAATTCTTTCTGCCATTTCCTTCTGAAACATTCCCATGATTTCTGGTATTTGATGGCGGTATTCTAAGCACTTAAAAATTATCTGACTTGAAATATTGTAAGGAAAATTCCCAACAACACTGAAAGGTTCATTCCCCATTGCCTCTTTCAAGTCCATTTTTAAAAAATCTCCTGAAATAATTTTTCCTTGAAGTGCAGGGAAATGGGTACTCAAATAATTAATTGAATCTCTGTCAATTTCCATGACGGTTACATCCAAATCTTCCTGTTGTAAAAGATAAGTGGTAAGCGCTCCCATTCCAGGTCCTATTTCCAGTAATCTTTTGCAACCCTTATGTTTGGAGTACTGTAAGCTGATTTTTTGACACGTATTTTTATCCGTTAAAAAATGTTGGCCCAGGTGTTTTTTAGGTTTAACTGACATTTACTTAAATTCTTCTATTACTTCAAGGAGGGTACGAAACGCAGCAAAACGACCTTCAAACTTTTCGGAATGTTCTTTTTGTAATGCCGGTGCATAAAACTGTCGATACTTGTCTAGTAATTCCTGACTGGGACACAAATAGGTTATCGCAAAGGTAATTCCACCCTCCTCCTCGCCATGCACACGTGACAAACGACTTTCAATAAAACAACTCGTAGCCATTACATCAGGAATATGAACGGTTCGCATCCATTGTAACCACTTGTCTGCAATTTCGGGATCAACACTTACTGTTACATTATATAAAATCATAGTGCAAATTTAGTAGAATAGAAAGAATTGAAATTTTTATTATACAAGTTCCTTTAAAAACTTACAACTGAAATTTTGAACAATGTCAAGAAGGCAAAAATGGAGTTGAAACCCTTCAAATTAATTCATTAATTTTACAGAAAAATCAGCTTATGGTGTTATCAATGACAGGTTTTGGAAAATCAACAGGAAGTCTACAGGGTAGAAAAGTATCTGTTGAAATTCGTTCCTTAAATAGTAAGTCGTTGGATTTGTCATTCAGAATACCGAACCAGTACCGAGAGCTGGAGCCACAAATGCGCAATGTTCTAGCTGAAATGCTTGACAGAGGGAAAATAGATGTCATTATCAATCTTGACAATTCCGGAGATAGTCAGCAATATGTCATCAATAAAGATTTGGCCGCATCCTATTACAAAGATTTATTGCAGGTTAATGAGAAAATAAATGGTCAAACCGAAGATTACCTTTCTTTAATATTGCGCATGCCTGATATTTTTACCAATGAAAAATTAGAGCTTTCGACAGAAGAAAAAGAGTGGTTAATTTCTTTATTGAAAGAGGCCTGTTCCAATGCGAATGAATTTCGTTCAAGAGAAGGTGTTGCTTTACAAAAAGAGTTTGAAGATCGCATTAATGAAATTCATAGTTTACTCAAGCAAATACCTCAATTCGAGCAAGAACGAATAGATGCCATAAAAGAAAGAATCAAAAAAGGATTAGAGGAGCTAGCAGGAACAAAATATGATGCCAACAGATTAGAGCAAGAGTTGATCTTCTATATAGAGAAGTTGGATATTTCAGAAGAAAAAATGCGTCTTTCCAATCACTTATCCTATTTTATGGATACACTGAAAATAAAGGCATCGGGTAAAAAACTCGGCTTCATCACTCAAGAAATTGGACGCGAAATCAACACGCTTGGAAGTAAAAGCAACCATGTTGAAATGCAAAAGCTGGTAGTTGAAATGAAAGACAATTTAGAAAAAATAAAAGAACAAGTATTAAATACCCTTTAATTGTTCCTATGAAAGCTACCGGAAAATGTGTCATTTTTTCTGCTCCATCAGGTGCCGGTAAGACAACAATTGTTCACGCTTTACTTAAGGAACAATTAGGATTAGAATTTTCAATCTCAGCTTGTAGCAGGTTACCCAGACCTAATGAAACCAATGGTAAAGATTATTATTTTCTAGATGTTTCAGCATTCAAAAGCTTGATAGATGAAGGTGCTTTTATAGAATGGGAAGAAGTATATACCAATAATTATTACGGGACACTAAAAAAAGAAATTGAAAGGATTTGGGATAACGGGCATACGGTAATTTTTGATGTCGATGTAATTGGGGGTTTAAATCTGAAACGAATTTTTGGACAGCAGGCATTAGCAGTATTTGTTCAGCCGCCGAGCTATGCAGAATTAGAAAAACGTTTGAGATTAAGAAGCACAGAATCTGAAGAAAAAATACAGCAACGCATGCAAAAAGCAAGAAACGAATTGGCTCATGCTACTGAGTTTGATAGAATATTAATTAATGAGGATCTCAAGGTTGCCATCCAAACTGCCAAAGCATGGGTGGAACAATTTATTCAATCATGAAAATTGGTCTTTATTTTGGCTCATTTAATCCGATTCATGTAGGGCATTTGATTATTGCCAACTACCTTGCGTACAATACAGATTTGGATCAGGTCTGGTTTATTGTATCACCTCATAATCCTTTAAAGGAAAAGAATTCATTATTAGCAGATTATCACCGCTTAGCCTTAGTTAAAGAAGCAATTGAAGATAATCCAAAATTAAAAGCCTCTGACATAGAGTTCAAACTTCCGCAACCCAGTTATACCGTAACTACACTCGCCCATCTTCGCGAAAAGTTTCCCCAACATTCATTTAGCTTAATCATGGGGGAAGACAGTTTACGAAGCCTTCACAAATGGTACAATTATGAAATAATTTTAAATAATTACGCCATTTATATATACCCAAGGGCTTTGTCAATTGAAGATGTAAATTCCTTAGATTCTCCTAACCAATCTTATTTGAATCATTCAAACATTAACTATTGCAAAGATGCCCCAATAATGAAGATTTCAGCAAGTTATATTAGAGATGCTATCAAACACGGGAAAGATATTCGCTATTTGGTAACAGAACCTGTTTTAAAATACATAGAAGAAATGCGCTTCTATAAAAATTAAAGTGACACATTTATAGGCTTAGCACAACTTATTTTTTTCAGGTGAATAGCGCCTTTCAATTTTCTCGGATTCCAAACATAAATTTTTGTGTTACCATCACCGAAATACAAGAAAGTACCTTCAAAAACTTGCCCTGCTTTCAAATCCATCAAACTGTAAGAGGCCCCGTTATCATGATCGTAAACCAATGCAAAACCATCCTGATCGGCAGTTAAAGTAACCGTTACTTTTAAATCTTGATTTGTTGTTGGAAAAAAACAATTTATTCCAGTAAACTCTTGATTTTCAGGAATTTTTAGTAGACTATCAATCGCAATTGTGCTTATCGAAGGATTATATTTGTTTAATTTATTATTGGGTTGGTATTCAAGAATAATAACTCCCTCCGTTTCATTGCGTTCATCTACAATTTGATTGGTACTTAAAAACTCTTTGACAATTCTAAGCGATGGATGTTTATTAATTTTTTCCATTGGTAATGCCATTTCAACTGGGCCAAAATGACTATCACGAACAATTAGATCGCCTGGTTTTAATGTCGTTCGCAAATCATTTTCCAAATTAGAAAAAGTATAATATATCAATCTATTGTTATCCTTGAAAGGATTTTCGCCATAAGCAAAAGACAAAAGAGGAAAATGATAATATACTTTTCTAGCTCCCAAATCTTGATTTTTGAGAAAATCTGCTGTGTTTAAAATTTGTTGATCAAGAGCCGCAATTTCTTTTGGATAATATTTATTGGTTAGTATAGCATTTACAATTGCCAAAGAAAATATTATAAATACTGCTTTGCAAAATATTTTTTCGCTCAAGGGAACTTTTCCCAAAATACTTAGGTTCATAACCAAAAAAAGTGGAACCCCTTGAGTTGCTATACGGGTAAGGCCCAGTGATCCATTTTGACCTGTAGCCCAGAAATAACTATGAGCAATGAGAATTCCAAAGAACACGCCGTAGCTAAAAATCCAATTGCTCCAATCAATTTGAATTTTTTTGATTAGCATATAAATAAAAGCAGGAATAGCGAGTAGGAAAATATATAAACCTGGATTACCTATATAATTTTTATAGGACAATAAATAGTGATCCCATGTCCCATGACCGTAGATCCCATTATTCATGGCATAAGGGCTTTCATTGAAATACCACATAAAATCGTTGTAAACGAATATACCGGAGATTCCATAGATGATAAAAGCAACGGTCAACAAAGGAATATATTTGTATTGTCGCTCATATACAAGAATTAAAAGGGCTAGTATAACAGGGAGTTGTCCTTCACTTCTTAAAAAAGGCATAGTTGAAACAACTAAAGCAAACCAAGCATATTTTTTATTATTGAGTAAAAAAAGTGCCAGTATCAAACTTAAATTAAACAATGGTTCTGTTAATCCACCTAAAATTGTATTTGCAACATCGTGTGCTTTCAATAAAATAAGTGGTAAAAGGACTTGAATATAGATAGGAGCTTTTCTTTGCTGAAGGAACTTGAATCCAATTATGCAAGTAGTTACGAATACCAAAATATTAAACAGAACAAGCCCATTAAATCCAAATTGGGAAAAAGGAGAGGATAAGAGTATAAATAAAGGTTTTCCCCAATGGTGCAAGAATAATTCCGGGTGTTGCCATGAGGCATTCGATATAAAAAAATGCATTATTCCATCACCGACATCTTCAGGAACGACATTTTTCAGCATGATATCAATCAACCATCCCACACAAAAAAGTAGAACTGCCGAAAGAATAATAATTTCTTTAAGCCTTCGGTTGGGCATAAAATTATAATTTCATTTCTGGAACAAATTCGGGCACGACCAAATCCCCTTCTGTTTTTGCAACAATTTCATCGACACTTACTCCAGGAGCTCTTTCAATCAAATAAAACTTATTGTTTTTGATTTCTAATACTGCCAATTCGGTAACTACCTTTTTAACACAACCAACTCCTGTTAAAGGTAATGTGCATTGTTTCAGAAGTTTTGATTCACCTTCTCTATTACTGTGCATCATGGCAACAATAATATTATCGGCAGAGGCTACTAAGTCCATTGCACCTCCCATTCCTTTTACCATCTTTCCTGGAATTTTCCAGTTGGCAATATCCCCATTTTGAGAAACCTCCATGGCACCGAGCACTGTTAACTGAACATGCCGACCTCTAATCATGGCAAAAGACATTGCAGAATCAAAAAAAACAGCACCTTTACGAACAGTTATGGTTTGTTTACCTGCGTTGATCAGATCTGCGTCCTCTTCCCCATCAAAGGGAAATGCGCCCATACCCAATACTCCATTCTCACTTTGAAATTCAACATCTATTCCTTCAGGAATATAGTTTGCCACTAAAGTCGGAATTCCTATACCAAGATTAACATACCATCCGTTTTGTAATTCCTGTGCTATTCGTTTTGCTATACCATTTTTATCGAGTGCCATTTTTAAGGTATTATCTGAGTAATTTCAAATGAATTAGGAATAAATCCAATTAAATTTCCCTGAGGATTTAACAAATATACGCGCATTTTTGCTTCACATGGTTGCAATTCAACAAAAATATAGTTCACGAATATATCATAATTCTGGGTATGAGGTTTTCTAGACCAACGTTGTTCCAATTGACAAGAACGAATTGAATTTCCATTGCTATCTGCTGTCTCAAATCCGATTTGATAATCACTCTCAGCAAATTGTTTTGACCCTTTTGCCTTAATCGATAGGCAAAATGTTTTACCATATTCCTCTGTCCTTATTCTTCTATCCATCAATATTATTTCACTTGCATTACCTGTATATTCTTGAAGTGAGACTCGTTCAATTAATTTCTTTCTTAATGGTACCCGACGGCGGTAAGCCATGTAGGATGTTACTGGGTCATAAGCAAACAATTCGTATAAAGTAGTGTCTACTTTATTTGGAAAATAAAAAGTACCACGGGTTAATATAAAGTCAAAATAAGAGCTTATTTCACCTGTAGGTTGAGGAATAACTGGGTGATTTTGTTGTCTTTCTGCATAATTCCAGGTAAGTTCCATTGTTTTGTAGATACTCACGGTGTTATTGCTATGAATGGCAGGTCTTACTTGTTTATACCATTCGGGAGACATTCTCATTTCGGAATAAAAAACACTGGTATTAAAATTGGCTTTGCTCATTAATACGACTGGAAAAAAGAGGAGAAATACGAGTAAAAAATGAAAAACCCGCCATTTATTTAAAAATAAAACAAAAGCAAGAATAAACAGCGGAATAAAATATATACCTGCGCGGTCTTCAGGATAATTAACATGGAATAATTGCGCAAGAAGAAATATCGCTAACAAATTACCGAGTAAAAAATAGGTAACTACAGCCAAAGGTTCATTTTTCCAATATTTTATACCGCTTTTAAACGAGTTTAAAATTAAGTCTCCAATTAAGGTTAGGATAAAAATAAGTAGGAGCCACATCAACCAATTGTCATTGTAAAAAATAGTGACTTTTAATAATGATTTACCAGTAACCTCCCACATTCCAGTTAAAGAACCATAATAAAGCGCTCCGATTTGTCTCAAAAAGAAGCTATAATAGATCAAAGGACAAATCATTAAAGTAAAAATTAATAATAAAAGGCCTATTTGTAGTTTTTGTTTTTTAACCCATCTTTTGCTGAAGGAAAAAACCACCCAAAGTACTAACCCAAAAGCCAAAAAAGTGGTTGTCATAAAAACCAGATTAGCTAATAAAGAAAAAAATGCAAAAACCAATAAATAAAAAGCATGTTTGATTTGCTGATATTGCACCCACTTATGCGCGTAAACAAGCATACAAGCAAAAAACCCTAATCCCAGACCGTAACCGCGACAAAAAGAAAAATAATCCAAAATAAATATGGAACTTCCACATGAAAGCCAGCCTATTATTTTAATCCATGAAATTTCTATTTTAGAAAATAAAAATCGAATAGAGAAGATGAAAGGTAAATATGCCAAAACATTTGCAAGCCTGTACCAAAAAAAATGGGTTATGCCCATTTTAAATAAAAAGTGTCCTATCCAAGAATTGAGCAAATGATTATTAGCGTCATGAATCATATTGCGTTGAAATATCCGACCTGTTTCGATATAATGAAACAGTGTTGCAACTTCGTCATGCATAGGCTCTACGAGCCAGGCTCGCAGCATCAAGTATACCATTATCAGGCATACAAACAAATAGAAAGCATACTTCTCTAAACTGCTTGAAACCGCATTAAACATGAATATTATACACGTTGTCGTACTGTTCTTTGTTCTATTCTTTTTTCGAAGCGTTCACCTCGAAAGATTCTCTGAACAAATATTCCTGGTGTATGAATAAAATTAGGGTCTAATTCGCCTGCTGGTACTAACTCTTCAACTTCAGCTATAGTTATTTTGCCTGCCATTGCCATCATCGGGTTAAAGTTACGCGCAGTGGCTTTATAAATTAAATTCCCTTCTGTATCTCCTTTCCAAGCTTTGACAATAGCAAAATCGGCCGTTAATGCCTCCTCAAGAATATGTGGTTTACCATTATAAATTCTCACTTCTTTACCTTCTGCAACTTCGGTTCCATAACCTGCAGGAGTATAAAAAGCTGGTATTCCTGCTCCACCAGCTCTACATCTTTCTGCGAGACTTCCTTGTGGGATTAAATCGACAATTAATTCACCGGACAACATCTGACGTTCAAATTCAGCATTTTCACCAACATAAGAACTTATCATTTTTTTAATCTGTCTGTTCTGCAATAGAAGCCCCAATCCAAAATCATCCACGCCAGCATTATTTGAAATGCAAGTAAGTCCCGTCACTCCCATTTTTACCAATTGCGCAATTGAATTTTCAGGAATACCACAGAGGCCAAAACCTCCCAACATTAGCGTCATTCCATTTTCAATGCCTGTAAGTGCATCTTCGACATTTTTAACTACTTTATTCATTCAGTTTTTTTTACTTACGATGAGTATTTTATAGCCCCAAGTTCCCAACCTCTTCAGGTTCTACAGGTGAAGGAGGTTGAGCAACCGGTTCAGTATTTGAGGAAGAATTACCGGATGACATTCCATTATTAGCACCAGAACATCTAAATTTCGCCGGATCATAACCTTCGGGTCGTTCAAAATCAGTTGTTGCTAAACCGATTTTAGGATCTTTATAAACTTTTTGCATATAATACCCATAAATAGGCAGTGCCATACGGGCTCCTTGTCCCCAAGTCATTGATCTAAATCTAACGGAACGATCCTCTGCGCCAACCCATACCCCAGTAACTAATTCGGGTGTTAAACCAACAAACCAACCGTCAGAGTTGCTTTGTGTAGTACCAGTTTTTCCTGCTGTAGGTGCCAAAACATTTCCCCAAGGTTGACCACCTCTTAAGCTGCCTGCTGTACCTTGAGTTACTACTTTTTTCATCATTAATAGCGTTTCATAAGCAACTGTAGGATCGTAAACTTGTTTGGGTATATTGTCAGCTGTGTAAATTGTATTACCATGTCTATCCTCAATACGCAAGATAGTCGTTGGTTTATTAAATCGTCCTCCATTAGCAAAAATACACTGAGCACCTACAAGTTCGAAAAGAGATAAATCCATAATCCCTAAACAAAGTGCCGGAACCTCTTGATCTGGAGTTAGAAAAATATCCATTTCCTTTAAAAATTTAGAAATCGTTTTTGGACCTGAATAACCTCCCATTTTAGCCATAACCGCAACGGTAATATTGTTCATAGACTGCGCCAATCCTGTTGTAGCACTTACACTTCCTGCACCCGAGCCACCTGCATTTTTTGGACACCATCTGTCATCTACAATACCGCTTGAATTAACCAAGTCGACGCAATAAGTTATATTTGGTATAGACGTGCAGGGATTAATCGTTCCCATGTGCATGGCTGTAGCATAAACAAAAGGTTTTACAGTTGAACCTATCTGTCTTTTACCTTGTCTGACATGATCAAAGGCAAAATGCTTAAAATCAGCGCCTCCAACCCATGCCCTTACAAATCCAGTTTGTGGTTCGATTGAAATTAATCCTGCATGCAAAAATGACTTATAATAACGAATAGAATCATTAGGAGTTAAAACAGTATCTTTTTCACCGTTCCATGTAAATACTCTCATCTGAACAGGTGTGTTAAAGTTCTCAACTATTTGATACTCAGAATAACCCATTTTTGAAAGGATTTCATAACGCAAGGAATTTAATCTTGCATTTCGCATAATCTTATCCACTTCTTCTTTTGAAATATCATTAGAAAAAGGGAAATTCCGCAAGTTCCTATTGTTTTTATCAAATTCTTTCTGTAAAGACTTCTGGAGGTGTTTTTTCATTGCCTCTTCGGCATGAGCCTGTAAATTGCTATCAATTGTAGTATAAATTTTTAATCCATCTCTATATATATCATAGGGGGACCCGTCAGCTCTCGCATATTTATAGGATCCATCCGATTTTCTCTCTAATAAGAGAGATGTAATTTCTTTTCTTAAAGACTCCCTAAAATACGGTGCAATACCCTCTTTGTGATCTACTAGTTGATAATTGACTACTAGCGGTTTGTTTTTTAATACATCATACTCTGCTTGCGTTAAATTTACCCTTAGCGCTTCATTCCCTGCTTCACTATTTTTTAACCACTGCATCAGCACTTGATTTCTTCTTGCGACTGCCCTTAACGAGTCACTGGCTCTTGCTGAGCTTATTTGTGCCAAAGTAA
>Ga0209990_10000765_pt1 | contig 30569 bp, 27 predicted proteins | sample NOAtaG_6_FD_187304 | JGI IMG/M metagenome (GOLD analysis project Ga0209990, IMG submission 187304) | Freshwater lake microbial communities from Lake Erie, under a cyanobacterial bloom - NOAA_Erie_Diel5S_2200h metaG (SPAdes) (version 2) | ecosystem: Environmental > Aquatic > Freshwater > Lake ...
AGGTGAAGCTTCCCGAAGGACGTTCGCTTCCTTCGGAAAGCCGCCAGAGGTGAAGCTTCCCGAAGGACGTTCGCTTCCTTCGGAAAGCCGCCAGAGGTGAAGCTTCCCGAAGGACGTTCAGAAAGCCGAAGGACGCCGCCAGAGGTGAAGCTTCCCGAAGGACGTTCATCAAGCCGCCAGAGGTGAAGCTTCCCGAAGGACGTGTATCCTTCGGAAAGACGCGAAACACAGAGTAAGGCTAAACGGAGCACTCTTCATGGTGATCTTGGTTCACCATCAAGAAGCATTGTGTGTGCAGCACCCTCACGGCCTTCTTTCAGAAAGCATCCGATCTCTTCAAGATTGAGAAAGGCTACGCGCAGCACTCTTGATGGTGATCTTAGATTACCATCAACAAGCATAAGGTGCGTAGTTCAATAAGCAACGAGGATGGTCAAGTGTACGACGCGGACGAGTACGTCTGCACTCTTCATGGTGATCTTGGATCACCATCAAAAATCCGAAGAGGCTCCGCACCTGCACGCTTGATTACGCCGTTCCCCGAAGGACGAAGTGATTAGCAGCTAAGGCGTCTCAGAAGATCATCAGCGTAGATGATGATGATGAAACATCCGTCCTTCGGAAAATAAGGGCGACTTCTCTGGTCACTAAATGGGCGTGGGCTGAGAGCTGAGAAGCAGTTCGAACCAAAACCCTGCGGGGGGGTAGTTTGGACCAAACCTTTTAGTTTACTGCGCTACCTGTTCCCACATATACAAGTATAAACACCAAGATCCAGATCAAATCCACATAGTGCCAATATATTACCGAACAAGTAACGCCAAGATGCGGCGCAGATTGTAGATCAAAATCACCACGAATTAATCGAAAGCCAGAATATATTAAAAGAGCTAAACCTAAACAGACATGAAGACCATGAAGTCCAGTAAGCATATAAAAGGTCGAACCAAAGGCACCGTCCGAAATCGTAAAATTTGCATGAATAAACTCATAAAGTTGAATAAACATAAAAATTAAACCAAAAACCAACGTCCAACTTAAATTTGCGTAGATGGATTGCCATTTGGCCATTACCGCTGAGTAAATCGTACAAGTTGTGGGTTTTTTTTGTAACCAACGTAACGTCGTTTCGGCCACATGTACAGAAGTTGTGTCGTCTCGTCGGACGGGCGTAGTCGATCGCGGATCCTTGGTAGATTGATTGTACTCAAGTGGGCGAGATACATAACTACTTAAAGACCGCAAGCCTTTTAAATTATAATAAAATGCATTAACCGTAACACCAGAACTTAACAACAACACCGTATTTAATAATGGTGCTTCAAAAGGTGCTACTGGGGTCAAACCTTTCGGTGGCCATACATTACCAAAAAATATACTTGGCGATAAACTGGTATTAAAAAACGCCCAAAAAAATGAAAAAAATAACATAACTTCTGAAGCAAGAAATAAAATCATACCATTCATAATGTTATGTTCAACCGCTTCATTAAGAATATTACCATGCGGCCTATTTAGTACGCGACGATTTTGGTTAGTACCAAAGTCTACAGTGGCGACAGAAAGTTCCGAAGAATTCCGATCGGCTGACCGAGATTGAGTATTTGTAGACTCACTAGGTGAGTAACTTTTCATTGACTGCGATCCTGTTAACTCATGGATTAAATCATTAAACCAACCCAAAACTGCCATAATTAACCCTGTTAACCCAAGATACAAGCCATACTTGGGATGCCACCCAGATGAATTGCTGCTAGAATCAAACCAAAAACAACTAATTAACGATAATCCGGTCACAGCCACCAATGTTGAAACAACAATAGGCCAATGACTCGGGGTAACTAAATGAAAAGGATGATTTTTTCTGAAATGTGCCATATCGTTCAATCGAGCGTTTCGTTATTGTGAACTGACCTTCATTGTAGCTGATGGTGATGGTGCTCGTGGATCACCCTCAAGCAGAAACGTAATCAACGTGCCACATGGGGGTCTACACATAATAAAGCTTGGTTCATCATGCCTTGAATGGCGTTAGGTACTCACGAATTATAATTCGGCCACCTCAGATGCCTGCATTCTGTGCCCAAAAACCGTAAGTTCAGTTCACTAGGTGCGTCCGTTGTATCTCGGAATATTAGATGAAAATCAGACAACTTATGTACACACAATCGGCGTCTCCTCTAGCGAGTGGACTGTACTCTGATCTAGGTGCCTTTCGTTCAATTCCTGCGTGCTGATCGAATAGAAATAGCAGCACGCCTCGTCTACGCCGATCTTTGGTACGCCTCCAGTAAGTGAAATAATCTTGGATGAATCTCCACAACAACCGCACCAAGTGCGTTGGTGAACGCCAAGCCTCCCAACGTCTCTTCCTATGCGAAGCATAACGTAGAGCCTGTTATACAGAAAGCGTGGGCCTACCTATGTACCGGGTGCATAGCGTCGCTGCTACGCTTTCCTTGGGTTCCGTCACCCGAAGGACGAGGGAGATCTGCCGACCTTTGTAAAGCAGGTCTCCGGTTATGGTCACATTTGTTGACCAGCTTGCGTCCTACGGAAAAGAAGCGTCTCTGATGATGGTGTGCTTCGATCACCATCTTGGTCATTCGGGCAAGAAGGCCATCCTTTGGATAGGAAGGTGTGCCTAAGCTCTGCTTCGCGCCAGTGGTGAAGCTACGCTAGCGTAACAAGGACGGCGTAGTCTACTGAACGAGCCGTGTCTTCTGAAAGAAGCGCGTACGTGAACGTCAAAGGATGGTGCTTGCAGCCAGCGCTGCTGAAAGTGCAGGGTGCATCTCCATTAGGCTGTTGGTGAATTTGCATCTATCCCAAAGCAGAGCATGTTTTCTACTTGAATTCGGGAACGCGCACGTCGCACGTACTTTGACCCAGATACTGGGTTATGCTCCGCATAGCGAAGCGAAGCAGAGCTTACAAAAGGACCCATTCTTTCAGAAGGCGACTAGGTAGTTCATCAAGCCCAGAGGTTTCTTCAAAACGCAACTGCCCCGCGCTTTCCGAAGGACGTACGGGAAGCGCATCAATGATGGTGATCCATGATCACCAGTCAAGAGATTACTCGCTCCCCAAAGGATAAGAGCTCGCACTCCCGGAGAGAGCCTGGATTGCGCCCGGAGGGGGTGGTACTCATCGTAATCATCGATTTCCAACGGACGTACAATCCAAGATTGTGTACACTTGATTGCCAGCACCTGCAGCTACGATCTGCTTTCCAAAGGATCGCGCAGCATAAGGTCAATGCGTGCTCTCTTTCCATCGGAAAGCTTCACCTCTGGCGGGGGACGTGCGTCCTTCCGAAGGAAGGGAACAAGTTCCCTTCCTTCGGGAAGCCTAGCTTGTTTCAGAAAGAGAGTGCGTCCGTTGGAGTCTACCCGATCTCTCTTTCCGAAGGAAGGGAATAAGCTTCACCTCTGGCGGCTTCCCGAAGGAAGGGAAGAAGCTTCACCTCTGGCGGCTTGATGAACTTGTTTCTGAACGTCCTTCGGAAAGCTTCACCTCTGGCGGCTTTCCGAAGGAAGCGAACGTCCTTCGGGAAGCATCACCTCTGGCAGCTTTCCGAAGGAAGCGAACTTGTTTCCGTCCTTCGGCTTACTCCCGAAGGAAGGGCGTCCTTCGCTTCCTTCGGGAAGCTTCACCTCTGGCGGCTTTCTGAAAGAAGTTAGGCTTCCTTCGGAAATCCGGAGGATGGCTACGCGTGGATGGTCAGTAAAACAGCGTATTTGACATCCAGTAAGCTCGGCTTCGCTTCGCTATGCGGAGCATAAACTGGATGTGTCCACTTGAGCTACGATTGCCTTCAAGTTTACTAGAATGCAAATAAAATCAGAAACGCCATCATTAATCCAAATAAGGCGATTGCCTCAGTTAAGGCAAATCCTAAAATGGCATAACTAAATAATTGTTTCATCATAGATGGATTGCGAGATACACCAACGATCAAGCATCCGAAAACAACACCAATACCCACTCCAGCTCCTCCTAATGCGATTGTCGCTAAACCTGCGCCGATTAATTTTGATCCTAAAACTAACATGATAATTTTTTTTGTTCAATTCGTTCACGTTGTGAACGGCACTTTCCTCCATTTGTCCTGAAAGCTGACAATAGTAATACAGCGTATTTGACATCCAGTAAGCTCTGCTTCCGAAGCAAGGACGTCCTTTGTAAAAAGACATCGCGATGCGGAGCATAAACTGGATGTGTACACTTGATCAACGATGCCATCACCAACATCTACGATGATGGTCCCTGCGTGCTTTCTGAAAGACACCATAAGTTAGCCGTCCCCCTCCGTCCTCCGAAGGTCGGAGGGGGACGGAGCGTGTAGGGTAACCTGATGTAACCTCTTTGGATGCGATTCCATCTTCAAAACGTACGTCCCCCGCTACCCGAAGGAAGCGGGGAACGTACGTCTTGAAGAGGAACGTACGTCTTGAAGAGGAACGGAGTGCCTTCCCCCGCTTCCCGAAGGAAGGGAAGACGCTTCACCTCTGGCGCTTCCTTCGGAAAGAGAGCACGCGGACGTAAACCTCAATACGCTATATGCGCAATTGTCTAGCAACAACTTTCTGAAAGACGTGCGTGTGATGATCTAAGATCATCCTAACGTTCACCTAAGGTGAACGTCAATCAGGTACCCTAGTTATGAATGATCAATACAACTGACCCATCCACATCGTGCTACGATTTCTGAGCATATTTCCGCGAGTACGCTAAGCTTTGGTGGGCTTTGTCCGTCCTGCGGAGGACGAGCGGGCTTTCTGAACTTATGCTGTTCTTCATGGAAGACCTCCATCCTCTTTGCGGAGGTCTACGCAGTACAAAGCAGAACGTCTACCTTTGGTTGGCCTGTTGCCTGTACGTCAAGTGTAACCCAAGCTGATGCTTGTTCTTTCTTTCACGAGACCTTACCTTTGATGAACGCTATCACCCACAGGTTTCGTCTACGCGCAAAAAAAAACTAGTAGCTAACCATCATTATAGCTGATGGTGATCCGTGAACGTAACGGAGCATCTAAGTGATGTAATCTTGGATCACCAGCTACTGGCGTCAGTTGCTGTAACACGCAAACGAGACTGACTTGGGGCCACCCCCTTGATGGTGAACATAGCTCACCATCAGCTACGCTGATGGTGACACACCCGCCGTTCTTTGGCCGGGTGTGCACCCTTTGTTTCGTCGTGGAACGCGCTTCCTTCGGACCCCGCGGGGGGGTGTGTAAGGGATGCGCTGTCTTTATGAAAGACGAGCATCGCGGAACTGACCCACCTCGTCGAGGTTCGTCGCTGCTTTATTCAAGATCGCTTACCTTGGTATGCTAAGCACTGCCTAGCCCTCTTCATGGTGATCGAAGCTTACCAACAAGAAGCATAAGGAACCGAGCACCAACACCACGCAGTTCTATCCGCAGCGTTAGCACTGCTGCTTATTGATGGTGATCTTGGGTCACCATGAAGAGTGCTAACGTCCGTCCGTTGGAGTCACTGCGTGCTTGCTGAAGATGGTCACCTAAGGTGACCATGCGATTCGGCCATCCCTCTGAAAGACGTACGTCCTTGGGGGAACGGAGGAATCCTTTCTGAAACAAGTCCGTTTTGCAGATAGTGGGCGCTGGTGCGGAGCACCAGCACGCTTCTTTACGGTAGTTCTCCGAAGGACAGAGTGGGTCCCTCCGTTCCCCGCTTCCTTAGGGGGACGTGCGTCCTTCGGGAAGCGAGGGATGGGCGTCTATGAAGATCATCAGCGTAGCTGATGATGATGAGACGTCCTCGCTGATTCGCGTACCTTGGTCTTCGTGGATGGTGATCAAAGATCACCATGATCATCACCATAATCTACGCTGATGGTCAGAACCGCAGAGCACTCTTCCTGCTGTTCTTCGATCACCATCAAGAAGCATAAGGTCCGGTGCACCAACACCGCGTAGCACTCTTCATGGTGATCGAAGATCACCATCAACAAGCCCAAGGTGCGGAGCACCAGCACGCTCTTTCCGCCAGAGGTTCAACTTTTTCCTTCGGAAAGCTTCACCTCTGGCGGCTTGATGAACTTGTTTCTGAACGTCCTTCGGAAAGCTTCACCTCTGGCGGCTTGATGAACTTGTTTCTGAAAGAAGCTTAACCTATGGCGGCTTCCTTCGGAAAGCTTTACCTCTGGCGGGGTGGCGGCTTTCTGAAAGAAGCTTCACCTCTGGCGCTTCCTTCGGAAAGCTTCACCTATGGCGGGGTGGCGGCTTTCTGAAAGAAGCTCGGGAAGACGGCCTTCTTTCATCAAGCACTCAGAGGATACCAGAGAATACGCGTAGCACTCCTCATGGTGATCGAAGATCACCATCAAGACGCATAAGGTGCGTAGCACCAGCACGAGGATTGACGTAAATGTTACAGAGGTTTCTGAAAGACGCCCGCTCTTTCAGAAAGATACGCGTAGTTCAATTCATGGTGATCTTCGATCACCATCAACAAGCCCGTGCTACGCAAACGTGAACGTCAGCACTCTTCATGGTGATCTTGGATCACCATCAAGACGCATAAGGTGCGGAGCACCCCCACGCTCTTCCACCAACGGACGGAGTGCTTACGCTCGCGTAGCTTCACCTCTGGCGCGAAGCCGAGCTTAGCAGCGACGGCGTAGTTCACGTGATCGTAGATTGCCATCACCATCCTCTACGACCTGCTTTCCAAAGGATCGCGGAGCATAAGGTCTAGGGGTGCTGACCCTCATGGTAGATGGAGGTGATGATGATCATGGTGATCTTTGATCACCATCCACGGACGTGAACTTGAGCACTCTTCATGGTGCTCGTGGATCACCATCAATAGTGCTGACGTTCACGTCTGCGTCGCACGAATAATCACCCATAGGTTACCATAGGATACGCCGTATTGAACGTAGGCAGTGAACTATGCGGACGTAAACGTCAGCACCCCTAGACCTTATGCTGTGCGATCCTTTGTAAAGCAGATCGACGATCTGCTTTACAAAGGAACGCGCAGCATAAGATCAAGAAGCATAAGATGCGGAGCACCAGCACGCTACTTGACGGCCATTATTCGAGGGAAGCGCACCTTAATTTACTCCCTCCGTTCGTCGAAGGAATGACGTTTAACCTCCCTTTGGATAAGAACGCCTTACCTCTGGGTCCTTTGGAAAGCACGTAGGTTATGGTCACCAAAGGTTACCAACAAATGGTGTATTGCTAGACAACCAACGACGGAGCTTACTTAGGAAAACTCTGCTCGGAATATGAAATACACTGTGGCTAAGCTCTGCTTCGCTTCGCTATGCGGAGCATAATCATTTGCACCGTCTCCTAACCAGGATACCTGTCAGGCAGCATACTAGGCGTCTCTGCGCTAACGTTCAACGTGTGTAACCAACCTCATTCTTAAGCAAGGACAAGCCCAGCAGACGCCTTGTGTTTGTGGCTGCCTACACCATTACGCCCGTCCGTTGGGCGGGCTAATAGCTGAATTACAATTTTTTACTTCCCAGGTTTTTTGTTTATACCCACCGTAGGTGATTTTTCATAACCAGACTATCGGCGGCTACCTTGTGACTGACTACATCAACTACGTACGGAGTCGCCTGTGTTTCGCCGTAGAGTAGTTCTATTGGACGGTCACCTTTGGGGACCCGCGCTGAAGATCATCATCTACGCTTATTACGTTCACGTCTGCAAAGCCCAGAGGTTTCTTCAAGATCTTCAAGACGCTCGCTCTCCAAAGGATAAGAGCACGCACTCCCGGAGGGAGCCCGTAGGCGGTGGAATTCATCGAATTTGCCAGCGGCTGCGCCTTCGAAGAATGTGTACACATACTGCGTATACAATCTTCGATTGTAAGCTCTGCTTCGCGCCAGAGGTGAAGCTACGCGAGCGTAAATACAGACAGCGTATGTCACCATCATCTTGGATGATGTCCAATACGGTGTATGACACTTGATCGTAGATTGCCATCACCATCAGCTACGCTGAGGGTCACTGCGTGCTTCGCGTATCCTTCTTAAAGAGCGGGTAACTTGTTGAATGGTGATCTTGGATCACCATCATTGATGCGCATCCCGAACGTCCTTCGGAAAGCGCGGGGCAGTTGCGTCTTGAATATCTTGAAGAAACCTCTGGGATTGAAGGCCGTCTTCCCGAAGGTTACACGTCCTTCGGGAAGCCGCCAGAGGTGAAGCTTCCCCAAGGAACAAGTTGAGCTAATTACAGAAAGCCGCCAGATGTGAAGCTGCTACCCGCTTTCTGAAAGAAGCCCGCCAGAGGTGAAGCTTCTTCCCTTCCTTCGGGAGGACGCACGTCCCCCGCCAGAGGTGAAGCTTTCCGAAGGAAGCCGAAGGAAGCGAAACAAGTTCGCTTCCTTCGGAAAGCCGCCAGAGGTGAAGCTTCCCGAAGGACGTTCAGAAACAAGTTGCTTCCTTCGGGAACCTCTGGCGCTTCCTTCGGAAAGCGGGGGATGGCACTCCGTTCCCCGAAGGAAGCGCAACCTTCGGGAGAAGCGAGCTTCCTTCGGGTCGCGGGCTTCTTTCAGAAAGCACGTCCATCTGAAAGACGTACGTTCCCCGCTTTCCGAAGGAAGCGCGTCCTTCGGTAAGCGGGGGACGGAGTGCGCAGCAGCTAAAGCGTCATTCGGCTTCCTTCGGGAAGACGCGCAAGCCGGAGGTGGGCGGCTAACCTGTGGTGGGGATTGGCAAAGCCAATCCCCTACCTCTGGTTACCTCTTGAATGGTGATCTTGGATCACCCGCATTGATGCGCTTCCCTCTGAAAGACGTCCGTCCCCCTCCGTCCCCCGCGGAGGGTAACGGAGGTATTCCCGGGCAGTTGCGTGTTGAACGCAGAGACCTTATGCTGCGCGATCCTTTGGAAATCAGATCGTAGATGAAGGTGATGGCTATCGATGATTGCCGTCAATGAAAAGACATAAGACCCTCGGATTACCTGTGGGAATGAGAGAGGGGGGGGGTGATACTTCCATAAGCTCGGCTTCGCGCCAGAGGTGAAGCTACGCGAGCGTAATAACGTGTAGTTTCAGTCCACCTATGGGTCCAGTTTAGCACAAGTTATATTGTCGACATTCCATAAGATACAAACTTGAATAAATTACAAACCGTCCCTGACTTGACGTGCTGTTGATTCAGGCAACACAGATCTTGATGTATATACAACGTATTTGCTTCTTTCAAGTGCGGCTCCGCCGACGTAGTATGTGTAATTGGTTTCTGGAAGTTCACTTTGTGCACTGCGTGAACGCAAACACAGAACTCTAGATTACCAAAAGTCGGCAGCTGCTAGCGCAAGATGTATGCGCCCTCCCAAGGTGATCCTAGTTAGGGTCAAGTGCATCAACTTGATAGACGTGCACGATGCGGTGAACCAAGATCATCGGCTACGACCTACTTTCCAAAGGACGTCGATGCCAAGTCTTGTTTTCACAATGGGGACCTCCGGTCTTTGTCGCACACTATTCCTACGACGGCAGGAAAAAACCTCACGTCTGCTCGTTCGCCGTTAGCAACCGTCATAGTAAATGCTGGTGATGAAGATTGTCAGCGCATATCTGCAAGATTTTATGAGCTACTTGATGGTGACTCCCCTGCAGGGTTGACGAAGGTTGGACGTCTATGACCATCATCGTATAGGATCCTTGATAGAGCGTATCCCTCTGTGAGCGGTGCTACGCACATAAGTTGTAAACCTTGGGTTGGTTTACAACAGACACGCTTGCAATAACCTACCTGTGGTGACCAAGGACGAGTAACTCTCCGTCGGTGGACGGTCGAAGCGAAGCATCATTATCATCGATGATGATGCCAGAACGCCCGTCCTCCTGCGTATGCGCAGGAGGCCCTTGTTACATAACGCACGCAATAATCTTTGACGAGGAGCACCATTTCCCCTACACACACACCCGCAGGGGGTGTGTGTGTGCACACCCCCTGCGGGTGTGTAGGGGGAGGTTAAGCTATGATTCGCGCCCGAGGTGAAGCTACGTGATCGTAAGTACACGTAGTTCACTGCATTGATCATGGTGATCTTTGTTCACCCTCCACGCGGACGTGTACGACTGCACTCTTGAAGGTGATCGTGGATCATCATCAACAAGCATAAGGTGCGTAGCACAAGAACGCTTCTTTCCGTCCGTTTCACCAAGGACGGAGACGTAAGGGCATCTCTTGATTGGTCACATAAAACGAACCACGCCTCCAATGGACGTACGTAGTGTAAAGCCGTAGATCCTAAAATTGTACGCAGGTCAGTTCGTTATACAACGTATTTGCTTCTTTCAAGTGCGGCTCCGCCGACGTAGTATGTGTAATGGCGTGAACTCTATGGCGACCGCGGGGCCTAGTTGATGGTGATCGAAGATGAAGATCACCATGAATACAGCCATGTGGGTTATGGTCAATTGTTTACGCTCGCGTAGCTTCACATCAGGCGCGAAGCAGAGCTTAATCATCGATTTCCAAAGGACCGAAGATTGTGCACACACGTGTAGGCTACGCCCACCAAACTGCGGTGAAAGCAGGTCTCACAGGGAACCGTTTCGCTAAAAGTCCGCACGAGTTCGGAACGGAGTCAGCTGCACTGAATGGCACATAACGCAATTTCATGGTGATCTTCGATCACCATCAAGGTTTAGGCGGAGGCACGCCTTCGTTTCGAGGTATGTTTTTGCAATTTTCTAATTTTTAATAAAGAAACCATATTTGGTAATATATAAACTAAAGCAAGAATAATTATGGTTGCTACAAACAGAGCTAACCAAAGTACAGTAGAAAAAAAAGCAATAAAATCTAATTGAGGCATTTGTTGTGTAGTTCACTGTAAGTGTACGATGATCACCTAAGGTCACCCTCGGGTTGTCTGAAAGACGTACGTTCGCTGCGTGATTCACGTAGCTTTACGTCCGTCGGATAATAAGATCTGGCTTATGCGTGCTACGCGTAACGTCAACCGAGGTTGAATAAGGGTTATGCTCGCGTAGCTTCACCTCTGGCGCGAAGCAGAGCTTAGTGACTGAAGTCTTTGACTCTGTTCCCCGAAGCACGTAGGGGATATGCGAAATAGGCCATACAGATGCACACATGTCAGGTGCAAAGCTCGAAGTTGTGCTCCCCTTGCGGTGGATCCCTCGAAAGCTTCGCCGTGGTTATCGGACCTCTCTCGTAACCAGCTGCTACGGTTGGGTCAAGTGCAACCGGCCGTCTTTCCGAAGGAAGAGCCCCAACTTGGATTCCAAAAGACGACGTAGCAAACTGCACGTACGTAAGTACTATCTACTAACGTGGAGAAGTGCACTTTACTCAGGCAACCTCTATACCCCCGCAGTGTTTATGACAGATGCCTTTCTCTCGCTGCCTTCGGAAAGCGGGTAACGTACGTCTTAATCGGATTGAATAGAAGCGACGGACTTGTTTCAGATACGTCCTAGATGCTGACGTTCATGTCCGCGTAGCACTCCGTAGGAAGTTGGATCGCCATCCTTTGTAAAGTAGATCGTCGCTCTGCTTATGCTCCGCATAGCGAAGCGAAGCAGAGCTTACCAAAGGACCGCGTAGCACTTTTCATGGTGATCTTCGATCACCATCAAGAACAAGCCCACAGGTTATTTCACTTACTGCGTGCTTAGAGGTGCTTTCTACAAGACGGAGGGGGACGGAGGGATTCCAAGGCAGTTGCGTCTTGAACGAAGTGACCATCATCGTAAATGAGGGTGATGGCAATCGTAGATTGCCATCAAGCATACCAAGGAACGCGGAGCAGCTACGGATGTAGGCGGCCATAGGTTAGTCGTACTCGAGTCGGTCTTGAAGAAAGCACGCAGTGGGTGAACGACGGACATCCGGATTGTTGGTAAACCTCTGGATAACGCAGTCATGGCTCGATATCAGGGTTACGCACAAGGTAAGGCACATTTGACTTGGTGTGAACGACAAAACGTCATATTCACGAATGTAACCGAGGAGTGTGCTCCTAGATCAAAAGTATAAGGCCAACCCCCGTACGTGCTCAGAATATGTTTACGTGTCCGCATGACGGAAGTGATCGAAGCTAACCATCAATGAGCTAACGTTAATGCGTCATTTAAGTAAATAGCAGTTAATACTAAAAACACGTATATTTGTAAACAAGCAATTGCCAGTTCCATGGCAACAATTAAGTGCAGTAACACTATAGGAAAGATATCAATTGCAAAGATAAATGTACCGTTTGACCCAAAAGGAAATGTACTGGTTATCGATAAAAATAAAAAACTAACCAGTATTTTTAATAAAGTGTGACCAGACATCATATTCGCGAATAAACGAATGGCTAAACTAAATAAACGCGAAATCCAACTTAATATTTCAAGTATTACAAGAAAAGGCATAATTAAAAACGGTGTGCCACCCGGCAAAAAAAAACCTAAAAACGTTATACCATGTATTGTAATTGCTAAATACAAGAAAAAGAAAAAAACCGTAAAGGAGAAAAAAAACGTTACGATTAAATGGCTAGTTAACGTAAAACCTAAAGGTATCATACCAAATAAATTAGCACAAGCTAGTATATACGCATAACTAAAAAAATACGGTAAAAATTGTTTACCTTTCGGGGAATTTTCCGCCAAAATTTTCTGGAAAGTTAATAAAAACTGCTCTCCAGCTAATTGCCAAAAATTGGGAATTAATTTTAATGGATAGCGAAATAAATACAAAAACAATAGTAAAAAAATTAGGCAATAAACTGTTAGATTGGTAATCGACCAATCTCTTCCCGCCAATAGTGATGGGCCTATAACGACCCCGTAACGTAACATTTCAAATTGTTCTAATGGGGCAAAATACATAACCAAACATTCTTCGAACTCTATGCAAATAACGTTCACCTTAGGTGAACGTGCAACACAGCGTTGCTGACCGACACACCCGCTTTATGATTCAAAGGACCGTTAGTATGTGTGGCACTACTGTCCCCTCCATTCTTTCCATAATAGGGCATTATTTCTGAAAGCACGCGCGTCCGTTGTAGACGTGCGCAGTCTGCACCCACCATTCAGGCAACGTGCAATCTCTTTCTAAAAGATCGGGGCCTTTGGTAAACTCTGGCGGCTTTCGTTCACTGCGTGCTTTATGAAAGACGGCCGTGCTTACGGTTACGTCCGCAGAGCCCGGAGGTTAGTGTACCAATCTTATGCTTCTTGATGGTGATCGAAGATCACCCTCAAGAGTGCTACGCGGTCCTTTGGAAAGCAGATCGTCTATGATGATCCTAGATGAGTATGATGGTGATCTTTGATCACCATCAACGTACCTATTGGGAACTAAAGCCTATACGGTGGGTGCGTTCCTCCGACCCGCGGGCTTTCCGTCGAGGTTACGCTTTCCTTGGGCTCCAAAGCTACTACGCTTTCCTTGGTCCGTGGCTGGTGATCAAAGATCACCATCATCATCACCATCATCGTCGATCTGCTTTCCAAAGGATCGCGCAGCCTAAGATCAAGGAGCATAAGTTGCGGAGCACCTGCACTCGAAGAACGCGCGTTCTGAACTTGTTCCTTCGGCTTGATGAACTTGTTTTGAAAAAAGCGCGTCCTTCGGCTTTCTGAACGTCATTCGGGAAGCTTCACCTCTGGCGGCGTCCTTCGCTTCCTTCGGAAAGCTTCACCTCTGGCGGGGTGGCGGCTTTCCGAAGGAAGCGCCAGAGGTTCCCGAAGGAAGCAACTTTTTTCTGAACGTCATTCGGGAAGCTTCACCTCTGGCGGCTTGATGAACTTGTTTTGAAAAAAGCGCGTCCTTCGGCTTCCTCCCGAAGGAAGGGCGTCCTTCGCTTCCTTCGGGAAGCTTCACCTCTGGCGGCTTTCTGTACTTGTTTTGAAAAAAGCGCGTCCTTCGGCTTCCTCCCGAAGGAAGGGCGTCCTTCGGCGTCCTCCCGAAGGAAGGGCGTCCTTCGGCGTCCTCCCGAAGGAAGGGCGTCCTTCGCTTCCTTCGGGAAGCTTCACCTCTGGCGGCGTCCTTCGCTTCCTTCGGAAAGCTTCACCTCTGGCGGGGTGGCGGCTTTCCGAAGGAAGCCGAAGGAAGCGAACTTGTTTTGAAAAAAGCGCGTCCTTCGGCTTTCTGAACTTGTTTTGAAAAAAGCGCGTCCTTCGGCTTCCTCCCGAAGGAAGGGCGTCCTTCGCTTCCTTCGGCTTCCTTCGGAAAGCTTCACCTCTGGCGGCGTCCTTCGGCTTCCTTCGGGAAGCTTCACCTCTGGCGGGGTGGCGGCTTTCCGAAGGAAGCGAACTTGTTTCATCAAGCTCAGGAGGACGCCCTTCCCGAAGGAAGCGCCAGAGGTGAAACTAGTTCCTTCGGCTTCCTTCGGTAAGCTTCACCTCTGGCGGGAAGCGAGCTTCCTTCGGAAAGACGCGAGGATACGCGTGAGGGCAATCGAGTATTGCCATCATCATCATCACCATCATCTACGATCTGCTTTCCAAAGGATCGCTCAGCATAAGGTCAGTACTCATACTGCGTATTGAACATCATCGAAGATGATGGTGACATACGCAGTATGTGATACACTTGATCGTATTACGCTCGCGTAGCAGAGCTTTCACTTGATCGTATTTGACATCATCGAAGATGATGGTGACCTACGCAGTATGTGTTCACTTGATCGTAGATTGCCATCACCAACATCTACCAGCTGCTTTCCAAAGGCTCGCGCAGCCTAAGGTCTATGCGTGCTTTCTGTACGACGCTACAGCCATGGAATACCTCCGTTCTTCTAGGGAAGCGCATCAATGATGGTGATCGAAGATCACCATTCAAGAGGTTACTAGAGATTAGCCGTCCTTTGGAAGGAGAAGCGCAGCACTCTTCATGGTGATCTTCGATCACCATCAAAAAGCATAAGGTGCGGAGCACCAGCACGCTCTTCCTTTGGAACGACGGCGTAGCTCTCTTCATGGTAATCTTCGATCACCTTCAAGAATCATAAGGTGCGGTACACCTGGACGCTCTTCCTTTGGAAAGACGGCGTAGCTCTCTTCATGGAGAGCTTCGATCACCATCAAGAATCGTAAGGTGCGGAGCACCATAACTCTTCAAGACGGCGTACTAGACTTGATTCACGCGTAACCTAACACCTAGCTGCTGCGCACTCCGTCCCTCTTAAGCTCTGCTTCGCGAGCGTGCCTGCGGCACGCTCGCGTAGCTTCACCTCTGGCGCGAAGCAGAGCTTATGCTCCGCATAGCGAAGCGAAGCCGAGCTTATGCTCCGCATAGCGAAGCGAAGCAGAGCTTATGCTCCGCATAGCGAAGCGAAGCAGAGCTTATGCTCCGCATAGCGAAGCGAAGCAGAGCTTATGCTCCGCATAGCGAAGCGAAGCCGAGCTTATGCTCCGCATAGCGAAGCGAAGCCGAGCTTATGCTCCGCATAGCGAAGCGAAGCAGAGCTTATGCTCCGCATAGCGAAGCGAAGCAGAGCTTATGCTCCGCATAGCGAAGCGAAGCAGAGCTTATGCTCCGCATAGCGAAGCGAAGCAGAGCTTAATAGGAACGGAGGGGGATAAACGTCTTTACGCTCGCGTAGCTTCACCTCTGGCGCGAAGCAGAGCTTAAGAGGGACGGAGTGCGCAGCAGCTAGGGTAACCTCTGGCGCTTCCTTCGGAAAGACGCGCGTATCCTCTGGTATCCTATGGGTGCTTTCGTAAAGAAGGCCTATTCTTTCTCCGTTTTCCCTAAGCTCTGCTTCGCACCAGAGGTGAAGCTACGCGAGCGTAAGGATGAGAGAGCGGGTGCTGGTGCTCCGCACCTTATGCTTCTTGATGGTGATCTTCGATCACCATGAAGAGTGCTACGCCGTCTTGAAGAGACCTAGGAACGCGTAGCCACGACGTTGATCAAAGAGACGCGCTGAAGATGGTGATCGAAAATCACCAACACTAGGCGTCAGACCCCCTCCGGGCTATATGATGATGAATGCTCATCACCACAAGTGTGGCTGTTCCTTGACTGTAAGATGAATAACAGCACGTAGTGCACGTCAATGTACGTAGTGTACCTGCTCCTCATCTTGGATGCTTCTCTTCTTATAGCTCGCTTCTTCGAGCTATGGGGACACTAAGGGGGGGGGGTTGGTTCTACAAAATGGCAAGTCATTTGACTCCAACGGACGCACTCCCTTCGGAAAGACGGCCGTCTTTCAGAAAGCACCCGCTCTCTCCCTTCGGGAAGACGGAGGAAGGTTACGCCGTCTTGAACGCAGTAAGTGAACTGACCATCCTCGTAGATGATGGTGATGGCAATCAAAGATTGCCATCAATTCTTGGTAGCCTGTGCATTTGCGGATCCACTAGACACTACTTGATTACAAAGCTCCATTAGCTCTGCTTCGCGCCAGAGGTGAAGCTACGCGAACGTAAATACTGCGTATTGGACATCATCCAAGATGATGGTGACATACGCAGTATGTGTACACAATCTTCGATTGTCAAATCGATGATAAAACAGTAGCTGGATGGGCTAGGTTGCTTGGTCAAGTGTAAAAGGTCACGTGCCTAAGCTCTGCTTCGCTTCGCTATGCGGAGCATAATGTCAACCACAGCCTGGGTCACTAAAACCAGTACACCAACGACATAACCGCGGGAGTGTGCTTCGTGGTTCGTGACTTGAGGTGGAATGCTTCAGGCCCACAGAATAACGGCTCGTACGTCCTTCGAAAACAAAGCGATGCTCCGATCTCGCGAAACGTATAGATAGCGCGGGGTCCCATCTACAACCCAGCACCGGGCGAATAAGTTATATTCTGAATATTTCGTAAACAAGACCGTTCTTTGGAGAGTAAGCTCGGCTTTTTCTGTAAGGTCAGACGCACTTGCGGCTTCGTAGGAAGGCTCTGACCCTCTGCAGAAAGAGACGTGCGTGTCCTGGAGAGCAAAGAGCAATTTTTTCATGAATCACGTTCACAGAATGTGACCGTTTGTGCAAGCTAGTCTTCCTCCCGAAGGAAGGGCGTCTGTCCGTACCACATCGATTGCTTGAGTACGGTCTATTTATAGCTGCGCAGTACCCTAGAAGCGAATACACATAACCCTGTTGGCATCAAATCCTTGGATGCTTGCGGAACAAAACATCGGCACCAATCATTGCGACTAACAACAGTAACGCTGTTAAATACAAATGACTCCAATATTGATTATAGATAACTTGACCCAATGCGGTGATATTATTCAATTCAGGACTGCAATAGCTATTCAGTGTTGTAATCTCATCGGGTATTAAATCATTGGTAGGCATCAACTTGGTTGATGCCCAACCATCACTGGACTTGTCGGTTATACGTGAGATGTCTTTGTCGTTTACTGCGTGAACTAATACTGAGATTAGGTCCGAAGACTTTGTAGCGCTCGTCGCACCTTCGAACGTAGCCTGAACCATATCTACTTGCATAGGAGGACGGCTAACCTTGTCGGTTAACGCAACAGACAACGGTATTTCCGATAGGGTTTGGTCACTCCACGTTGTATTCGATTTCGGTGTATCTCCCGAGTTGTACTCGTAGGTAGTCGTCACTATCGTCCAACTCCACGTTCTTCGAAGAAAGCGCGTTATACTAAAAGCTGGAGCTTTTGCATGACCTGACACAATAGACCCAACCTGGGATTTTCGACCGATCTCCGATAAGCCTTTGGGCTGCTGTTCCGAAGCTTGTATATGGCGATTGTCTGGTTTATTTAGATTACAAGATAATAAAATAAAAATAAAAAATATAACCACAGCACCCACATAAATAATAACTAAGGCGGTTGCTAAAAAATCAAAACCTAATGGAATCATTAAAGGAAAGGTAGATAAATATATTAAAATTAAAAAAAAAACCGAATATATAATTTTTGACGAAATTATTACAAAAATCAGCGAAGTCAAAATTAAACTCATAAACACAATTTGAACGGTTTCATTAAATAAATATAAGTCTGTTCTTACCATGATTTAGCAAACACTTGCGCCAGGGCACACCGAGCCTACGTCACCCACCGTACCCCTTCTTCCGTTCCCAAGTAGGGCCTTATTTTCCACAGGACGGAACGGCGCACTACCAGCTACGCACTCCGTCCTTCGGGGAACGCCGTCTTTCCAAGACCAAACGAAGCAGCGACGGACGTCTTCCCGAAGGAAGAGAGACGCCCTTCCCTCTGAAGATCATCTACGCGGATAATGAAGAGACATCCATCCTTTGGGGATCGGCGTACGTTGCCGCGTTGTAAACCACACGTGTCTTTACGTTACCGCAGTGAACGAAGTGTACTTAGGATCGGTGATGGGTGGGGGGTTGGGTAAAAAAAAAAAAAAAAGAGAACACTCAATTATCCGCAGGATACCGTCCTGTTGTCACATGACTCGTAGGTGAGCATATACTTGGTTTCCAGAGGTCGGCCTTATCTTCCGTAGGACGTATGTCTTTCAGAGACGACCTTGCGGCTACGCACTCCGTACTTGGGAGAACGGCGGCGTTCAGCGTGCGGGTGCTCCGCACCTTATTCGGATAATGCGTTTCTACTTTGGCTTCTGAAGGAAGGCCCTTTTCCCGAAGGAAGAGAGTGCTGGTTTCCGAAGGATGCCGAAGGATGCCGAAGGATGCCGAAGGATGCCGAAGGATGCCGAAGGATGCCGAAGGATGCCGAAGGATGCCGAAGGATGCCGACGGATGCCGAAGGATGCCGAAGGATGCCGTCGGATGCCGTAGGATGCCGAAGGATGGCGAAGGAAGCCGCCACCCCGCCAGAGGTGAAGCTTCTTTTAGAAAGCCGCCACCCCGCCAGAGGTGAAGCTTTCCGAAGGAAGCCGAAGGAAGCCGAAGGAAGCGAATCAAGTTAAGAAAGCCGAAGGATGCCGAAGGAAGAAGAAGGACGCCCTTTCTGAAAGAAGCTCGGATGGACGTGCGTCCTTCGGCTTCCTTCGGGAAGCGGGGAACGTACGTCTTGAAGAAGAACGTACGTCTTTAAGAGGGACGCGCGTTTTTAAAAGGGCGCGCTTTCTCAACTTCTTTCGCTTCCTTCAGGAAGCTCGCTGCCCCCGAAGGAAGCGGGCTTGATGAAACAAGTTCGCTTCCTTCGGAAAGCGCCAGAGGTGAGGCTTCTTCCATTCCTTCGGGAGGACGCACGTCCTTCGGCTTCCTTCGGGAAGCGGGGAACGTACGTCTTGAAGAGGGACGCGCGTTTTCCAAAGGACGCACGTTTCCCGAAGGAAGTAAAGGACGCGCGTTTCCCGAAGGAAGCAAAGGACGCACTAGCAGCTGAGCTCTCCGACCTTCGGGGAAAGGAGGGAGGACGCCCTAGCTGCTGCGCTCTCCGTCCTACGGGCTTCTTCCCTTCCTTCGGGAGGACGCACGTCCTTCGGGTAGAGGGGCACGCGCTACCTTCGGGTAGCAGCGACGGACTCGGTCGCGTGGTTGGTGAGCATAGATCGACATGATCACCATCATCTACGAATAGGGTCAGTTCACGTACTGTGTGCTATGTGGACGTGAACGTCAGCACTCTGAATGGTGATCTTGGATCACCATCAAGAAGCCCAGAGGTTAGATTCACCTCTGGACGTCCCCGAAGGACGGAAGAAAAAAAGACATTGCGTGCTCGCACCCCTGTAGGGGGTGATACACTAACGTCCGTGCCCCGAAGCGCTCAGAGTGCATCCGTTGGAGTCAACCCGCTCTCTGCAAAACGGACTTGTTTCAGAAAGGAGTACTCCGTCCCCCGTATGACGGAGGGGGACGGCCGTCTCTCATGGTGATAGTAGATCACCATGTTCAGACAGCACGCAGTATGTGAACTCCTCGATCTTTCCGAAGGAAGAGCGTGCGGGTGCAGACTTGCACGTCCGCGTAGTTCACTTACTACGGGCTACGCGGTGATTCGTCGTGCTGACCATCATCGTAGATGATGTCAGCACGACGACGCACCCGCTCTCTCTTTCCGAAGGAAGCGCCAGAGGTTAAACTTGTTTCTGAACGTCCTTCGGGAAGCTTCACCTCTGGCGGCTTTCCGAAGGAAGCGAACGTCCTTCGGGAAGCTTCACCTCTGGCGGCTTTCCGAAGGAAGCGCCAGAGGTTAAACTTGTTTCTGAACGTCCTTCGGGAAGCTTCACCTCTGGCGGCTTTCTGAAAGAAGCTTCACCTCTGGCGCTTCCTTCGGAAAGCTTCACCTCTGGCGGGGTGGCGGCTTTCCGAAGTAAGCGCCAGAGGTTAAACTTGTTTCTGAACGTCCTTCGGGAAGCTTCACCTCTGGCGGCTTTCCGAAGGAATCGAACGTCCTTCGGGAAGCTTCACCTCTGGCGGCTTTCTGAAAGAAGCTTCACCTCTGGCGCTTCCTTCGGAAAGCTTCACCTCTGGCGGCTTTCTGAAAGAAGCTCGGGAAGACGGAGGGGAGCGGCCGTCTTTACTAAAGTAGAGCGTCTTGAAGAAAGCACGCAGTGACTCCAACGGATGTACGTCCTTCTTTCAGAGAAGGTCAGCACCCGATCTCTCCGGGACGGAGGATGGATTTCAAAGGACGGATACCCTCTGGTAAACTATGGCGTCTTGAAGAAAGCACGCAGTAATTGAACTACGCGTATCCTCTGGTAACAACTGAGTGCTTTAGGAAAGAAGGCCGTCTTTCCGAAGGAAGAGCGTGCAGGTGCTCCGCACTTTATGCTTGTTGATGGTGATCTTCGATCACCATGAAGAGTGCTCGCGTCCTTCGGGGGAAGGCACTCCGTTCCCCGCTTCCTTCGGGAAGGGCGTCCTTCTTCTTTCTGAACTTGTTTTGAAAAAAGCGCGTCCTTCGGCTTTCTGAACGTCCTTCGGGAAGCTGCACCTCTGGCGGCGTCCTTCGGCTTCCTCCCGAAGGAAGGGCGTCCTTCGGCTTCCTCCCGAAGGAAGGGCGTCCTTCGCTTCCTTCGGGAAGCTTCACCTCTGGCGGGGTGGCAGCTTTCTGTAAGAAGCTGAACTTGGTACGTCGGCTTTCTGAAAGAAGCTTCACATCTGGCGGCTTTCCGAAGGAAGCGCCAGAGGTTCCCGAAGGAAGCAACTTGTTTCTGAACGTCCTTCGGGAAGCTTCACCTCTGGCGGCTTTCCGAAGGAAGCGAACGTCCTTCGGGAAGCTTCACCTCTGGCGGCTTTCTGAAAGAAGCTTCACCTCTGGCGCTTCCTTCGGAAAGCTTCACCTCTGGCGGGGTGGCGGCTTTCCGAAGGAAGCCGAAGGAAGCGAACTTGTTTTGAAAAAAGCACGTCCTTCGGCTTCCTCCCGAAGGAAGGGCGTCCTTCGGCTTCCTCCCGAAGGAAGGGCGTCCTCCCGAAGGAAGGGCGTCCTCCCGAAGGAAGGGCGTCCTCCCGAAGGAAGGGCGTCCTTCGCTTCCTTCGGGAAGCTTCACCTCTGGCGGGGTGGCGCTTCCTTCGGGAAGCTTCACCTCTGGCGCTTCCTTAGGAAAGACGCGCGTATCCTTTCTGAAACAAGTACGTCTTTCCGAAGGAAGCGCCAGAGGTGAAGCTTCCCGAAGGAAGCGAAGGACGCGCTTTTTTCAAAACAAGTTCAGAAATCACCCATAGGATACCATAGGTTACCATAAAATACGCGTAACCTATTGAATGGTGATCTTGGATCACCATCATTGATGCGCAACCTGCGGGGCAGTTGCGTCTTTCCGAAGGAACAAGTTCAGCTTCTTTCAGAAAGCCGCCAGAGGTGAAGCTTCTTCCCTTCCTTCGGGAAGAGAGCACGCAGAGACCTTATGCTGCGTGATCCTTTGGAAAGCAGATCGTAGATGCAGGTCATGGCAATCAAGTGTACACAATCTTAGGTCCTTTGGAAATCGAATATAAAGCTCAGCTTCGTGCCAGAGGTGAAGCTACGCGAGCGTACCACCCCCTACGGGCGCCCTAAGGGCGTTGGAGCTCTTATCCTTAGGGGAGCGAGCTCTGATCCTTAGGGGATAGAGCGTCTTTCCGAAGGAAGAGCTTGTTGAAGATCTTGAAGAAACCTGTGGGCTTGTTGTGCTTCTTGAGGGTGATCGAAGATCACCATGAAGAGGGGTACGCCTTCTTGAATAGTGGAGGTGCGGAGCACCTTATGCTCCTTGATCTTAGGCTGCGCGATCCTTTGGAAAGCAGATCGACAAAAATAGTCAAGAGTTGCAATGCGGTGCTTTATGGCCGTGCGGGTGCACCGCACCTTATGCTTGTTGATGGTGATCTTGGATCACCATGAAGATTGATGCGAAGTGCGTGATGAAACAAGGCCGTACCTTATGCTTGTAGATGGTGATCCAAGATCACCATGAAGAGTGAGGCACAGTGCGTGATGAAACAAGGCCGTGCAGGTGCGGCGCACCTTATGCTTATGAAAGAAGACCGTGTTGAAGAGACCAAGGAAAGCGGTGTGGTGACGGACATCTACGAGGATGGTGAGTCCCACCGCAGGCGCAGAGAAGCGAAGCTCTCTATAAGCGTAGGTCTGGGAACAGACCGACCTTTAGGACGGAGGACGTCGTGGATTTATCAGCTTAGAGCCGAAAGCTGAGCGTCTTTTTGAGACGCTCTACCTTAGAACCGTGGGCGTATCTAATAGCTCACGCGAATATTGGACCTTATGAAACAACAAGACCGTAGGGTTAGTTAAAGCGGTGAGTTTTGACCGTCTAACATAAACCATACAAATGTGCATTCAAGTGCTCAAGCGTACACAGGAAGATTTAGCCGAACTACGGTAACCTCCTGGAAGATCAGTAGGTTAGACTTTGGAGGGTCACAAAAAGCCCGGCATAAAACACCAAAAGCGAAAATGAGATAGGTAAGATACCTTTCCAACAAAAAGACATTAAATTTGAGAAACGCACGCGTGGATACGTTGCACGAGCCCAAATGAATAAACATAAAATAAATCCAATTTTTACCGCCATTAACGCTGATGAAACTAGACCGGAGGTTAGATGAGTTGTATGCTCAAACAATGCGGGTACATTCAGCTGTGCGGACTGTTCGCTAGACGCATCAGGTTGTAAATCACCGAGTTGATTCGAAGTTGAGTCCACACCACCCCGTCTTCCTGCGGAGGGGTGTTTGTGTACATCCACTGCGGTGGTGTTCAAAGGTCGAACTTGGCTATCCAGATCAAAGATCAAACCATTCCACGCGCCTAAAAACAAAATAGAATAAACAGCCGAGCCTGTAAGTATGTTGGTGTATTCTGCCAGAAAAAATAACGTAAAGATAACTGCGCTATAATCAATTGGGGTAAGCTCGCGCTTCCCTCACGAACCGTACGTGACACTCACGCGTCATACGGCTCTCAAATGTCCTCGAGTCAGTTGTAGGGTACCCAGGTTACGCTCGCGTAGCTTCACCTCTGGCGCGTAGTGTGTTCAGGGTACACAATCTTGGATTGTCGTACTGGGGGAATCGAAGATTACACATACTACGTATGCAACTAAGTTGTATAGGGGCCCTAATGGGGTTGGAGGGGAGTCACGCGTGCGAAGGGTGGGGGAATCCATCGCCCGGGTTTGAGATAAGAAAAGGGGTGCGTCCTTCGGGACGCGGTGAAGGAAAAGCGAGGAAGAAAAGGAGGGGTGCTGATGGCAGGATAGAGGACCAAGGCTCACGATTGGAGGCCCACCCGCAGGGGAGGAATTATCACTGTAGGCGAGCATCGATCTGCGTTGCGTACCTACGATAATTATCTGTGAACGGAGTGAATTTTAGCTCTACTTAGATTCACGACGTGAGCATAGAGGGAGGGATTCCCCGGTTACGGAGTGGTGTACCCTGCCCGGTACGAAAATTCACTACGCAGGACCAGACGAGATCGGGGACGTTAGGGAGTGCCAGGCCACATGGTGGGATCGGCACAGGGCAAGTTGCGTTTTATTCAGACTGGATTCGATAGCTGACATTCCACGGAGGTTATTCGGCTTGTACGCACAGATAATCATTGATTTTTAAAGGACCGAAGATTGTGTAACCACAGGGGTTACCCCGTCCAGCGAGCGCCCGCGCTGTTGAATGTGGTGGACCAGGATGTCGGAGTTGTCGCAACCATCCAAGGCACAATACCCTACGTTGATGTCCGCCCGAGATAAGGAGAGAAATTTCTTACTAAGGAAGGCCAAGTAGTCCGCGGTGGGGTTCGATAAGAACTCTTTGGGCAGGAGGCACAATTCGTCCCAAGTGTAGAAGTTGATGTGTGTGCCGCGATGGTTCGAACAGGCGATTTCTTTTCCGAACTGTAGTTGGAATTTCTCGTCGCTCATTTTGTGCTTCCATTTCAGCGTAGACACCAGTGAGTTTCTCAGGATGAAGGTTACCAGCCTTTTTATGTTGTGTAGGTTGTCCACGCAGCGAAAATAGGATAGCAGAACTGAGGCCACCGTGCGGTAGTAGAGGATAATGTTATAGTCCGGGGCCATGGTGAGCGCTCTTAGGGGTAGGGGTTTTTTTTTTTTGTTGATAACCCCGGTGTCGGCCAGTCTCCGATAGATCTCATCCATGTTGGCCCGAATCTGCGGGGGCAAGCCGGTTCGACGCTTACGAGCTGGGTATGATTCTGGTACGGCCGTCGGAAGATTGTCGGGTACCTTAGTGACTAGTCCTTGGGTTTCGTTCTGGCGCTGAATCTTACTGAGCCACTTGAGCATAGTTTGCCAGTTTTGGGTTTTGATACTCTTCTTGTGGAGGGTGAGGTTGTGGTCGAGTTCTCGTTTCAGGTCGGGGTCCAGCTTAACCAGGGGAGGTAGATAATTTAGGTCACGGAGTTGCGAGGTTGACGCTAATTTATAGATGGATCGCGTGGGAGGTCTGCGTCCGAAGTCGTAGGGCCGACCCTTACCATCATAGTTCTCTGGCCTAAGCATTTGCTCGTAGATGTAGTTGAAAATGTCGACCGCGCCTATGGTTTTGAGGACCCCACCAGGCGAGTCCGGTGTTTTGAGCTTATGGTCTACAGCGTATTTGACATCCAGTAAACTGGAGGTGTACTCCCGTTCGATGTAGGTTTTTACATTTTTGAGAAACTGGTCATCGGTTTCGGTGGCCAGGTCGAGAGTTCGCGCAGCGAGTTCCCTAAGGAGCTCGCGCTGGCTTACGACCTTACCACCAGCTTTCATGTCCTGTGCTATCTCGGATAGGGCACGTTCCAGCCTGTCTTTTACCGCGGTAGACTTACCTCTTACTACCCGGAAAATACGGTTTATTGTTCGGGTGCGCCATAATTTGAGCTTTGTCTGCTCTGCGGCCCTGAATCGAGCCAAGAGAGAGGTCCGCTTTCGCTTGAGATTCTCGAGCCTTCGGGAGTTGCGGTATGGCAGGTTGGCCCCGGGAACGTTGTGTATTTCCGTGCCTAAGAAGCGTGCCTTGTTGTAGTACGTGTGTGTCAGCTTGGTTTTATCTTGGTTGACGGACAAGTGGAGTTGGGATTTGAGAAAGGTGCTGATTTCTTTCTGGATGCGGCGGGCTAATTCCTTTGGGCCCCTGACCCCGACGATGAAGTCGTCCGCATATCGAACATATTTAATGCGTATGTAGTTATCGTCGAGTAACGTGGGGGTGATGCCCTTAGCCCGGGCTTCTCTTCGGCGGACCTCTAGAATCCGAGCTTTGTCATGGCGGCTAAGCCCGCGGGACTCGGCTTCGGAGAGACGGACGAGTCGGTGATACTCGGGGTTACGTGTGGCACGTTGCCCGGTTTCGTATCTGACTCGCAGTTTATCCACGAAGCGGTCCAGCTCGGTGAGATAAATGTTGCAAAGCAGGGGAGAGAGAGGGTTCCCCTGTGGGTTACCTTCTTCGGTGTGGGTTACGATACTCAAAGGCATCACCACCCCAGCGTTGAACATTTTCCTAAGGAGTCCAAACAGCCTGGAGTCTTGTATTTGGTCCCCTAGGAGGGACAAAAGCTTATTCCGGTTTACCGAGTCAAAGGCTTGGTTAATATCGAATTCAATGTACCACGGGATACCTATCCATCCATATTTTATGCTTTTGAGCGCGGTATGACAAGAGCGACCCGGTCTGAAGCCGTGTGATGCGTCGTGGAACATCCTCAGTTTGTGCTCGTAAATATATTCAAGGAGGAGGCGCACCGCTTCTTGGATGATCTTGTCCCGCGGTCCGCCCACACTCAGCTGGCGGGTTTCTCCGCTACGCTTGGGGATATCCAACCGGCGGGTGGGGCTAAACTTGTAGGTGCCCAGTTTTAGTCTCTCTGCCGCATAGATGAACCACAACTTGGAGATGCCTCCGAGCGTCTCCGGACTTGCACCCGGGGTGGTGTTCCCCTTTTTATTTTTGATGGAGGTGTAGGCTAGTTCGAGGAACACCGGTTGCATTAAGAAAAGTTTGGTTAAATCTCTAAATTTCCCCTTAACTGGTTCGAGTTGGGCTAGCTTGCGCGTGATGTCATCGGCGCTCAGGGGGTTAGCCTGGTCACTATATGCATCACTGGAAAATCCACGGGGGGCATTTCCCTTAGCCCGTGACATTTGCGTGGACTGTAGTATTTTGGGTCTTGTTGAGGTCATAGTCCTCATAAGGCGCCGTAAATTCCTAGATTCCCTGCGACTATCCTCTAGGGCATAGCCACGGTAGGACGGTTCCCCAACCGTCCGCGGCGTCTGAGATTCCCAATTCACTGTCCTCTCCGCCTCATTTCTGAGACTTGGTGGGATGGAACGTGTGGACTTGGAGCGGGTGAAACTGCCGGCACTGGATATACCAGCAAAGCATGCCGACTGCATCCCGCTTCCGCGACTATTAAGGTCGGGCCTTAGATTTGACTTCTTGGGAACGGATATCCGCCTCAGAAGCTCCTTCTCGTCTTGGTGTGCGGGAGTGAAGAGTCCTTTCACCGAACATCGACGGTTACTCGGGTCCTCCCCCACGGCGATCAGGCCGAAGTTTATTCGGGGATGGCTACAATCCAATCTATTATCGGCTTTCCTCATCGTGCGCCTTAATACTCAAACCCGTAGGCGAATGCTGTCTTGAGGCGCAGCTAGGCGCTCTTTAGTCGCATAACGGGCCTTCTCAATCTCTTCAGAGAAGATCCAAACTGTTCCTCGTTCACCGCACATGTTGTAGCCTGAGACTAATTCACCTTCGGCTTCTGGTAAGTCAAAGGGAGCTCTATTCGTTTCTGCAAGTAATGAAATTAAATATAAAATCGCCGAAGGAAAAAATGCACCAATGAACCACCAGCGCGACTGAAACTGTCCAATTGTATACAAATTGGTCGAACCTACGATTAAAATAATAGGCATCACAATTAACCCAATTGATACTTCATATGATATCATTTGCGCGGTTGCACGTAATGATCCCATAAATGCATACTTACTATTACTGGCCCAACCCCCCCAGATAACACCATAAACACCAAGCGAGGTTACCGCAAATAACAATATAATACCCAGATCCGGGTTCGATGGCGCTCCCCACTCAGTTAACGGTATCATTCCCCAACAGGTCAAGCCTAAAATGAACGGAATTAATGGAGCAGTCAAAAATAGAAAAGGATTGGCCATACGCGGAATCACTAATTCTTTGGCAAACAACTTGGCTCCATCCGCCGGTGATTGACCTAAACCAAACAGTCCAACTTTATTAGGCCCCACACGACGTTGAACCGCGGCCATTAATTTCCTTTCTAAAGTCACCATAAAAGCCACTGCTAATAATATACAAATATGCTCAATAATAGAAATTATCACACAATCACTTAAATATACAAACATCTAATTTCCACTTTTAGTGCCCGCGTCTTGATTTGTGCAGGCTGGTCCCCGTTGGTGACCCGCTGCTTATGCCTGCTCTATGCTGCTTTTTTAAGCTCTGCTTCGCGCCCGAGGTGAAGCTACGCGAGCGTTAATACGTCTCCTTTCTCCGTGGGACGTCCCGTTTTCTGCAGTACGCGCTTTCCTACCTTCAGTAATTAAGGTCAGTCTTCGCGCAACAAGTTCAAAGGCTGCCTCGTCTCCCTCCGTTATTCGAGGGAATAGCGTCTTTCCTTACAAAGTAAACCACCCAGAGGTTTCGGTAGGTTAACAGGGAATACGCCCTATTTTGGCAAGCACGCAGTGAACGACCGTCTTGCAAAAAACTAAATTCAATTGGTTTTTGAACAATATGTAAACACTACGCAGTTTGCGTTCACGCAATGTGAACGTAATCTCTACATGAGAGGTCACGTCAACAATGGACCTGGTTCAGCCTTCAGTTACGGAGCAGGGTATTGACCTTATGCTGCGCGGTCCTTTGGCTAGCAGTTCGTAGCTGTTGGTCATGGAGATCTTTGATCTGTTCACCAAGTGAACGATTATCCTCTAGGTTCATCATCGACGATCTGCTTTCCAAAGGCCCGCGTAGCACTCTGAATGGTGATCTTCGATCACCCTCAACAAGCATAATATCGGTACACATACTGCGTATCTCACATACTGCGTATACAATCTTTGATGAACATCATCGAAGATGATGTTTTATACACTTGATCGTATTTACGTTCGCGGAGCTTCACCTCTGGCGCTTACCGAAGGAAGCACTTGATCGTATTTGACATCATCGAAGATGATGGTGACCTACGCAGTATGTGTACACTTGATCTACGATTGCCATCACCTTCATCTACCCTCTGCTTTCCAAAGGCTCGCGCAGCCTAAGGTCTATGCTTGCTATCTGAAACACGGTGTTTCCTTCCTCCGTCTTGCAGCTAGCGGGTGATTCTTGATCTTATACTGCGCGATCCTTTGGAACGTAGATCGACGCTCTGCGTTCCAAAGGATCGCGCAGCCGTCGATCAATTAGGGCTACGCGCGTCCTTACGAAGGTTACACGTCCTTCGGGAAGCCCCCATAGGTGAAGCTTTCCGAAGGAAGCGCCAGAGGTGAAGCTTCCCGAAGGAAGCGAAGGACGCCCTTCCTTCGGGAGGAAGCCGAGCTTCTTTCAGAAACAAGTTCGCTTCCTTCGGAAGGATGCCGCCAGAGGTGAAGCTTCCCGAAGGACGTTCATAAAAAAGTTGCTTCCTTCGGGAAGCTTCACCTCTGGCGCTTCCTTCGGAAAGCCGCCACCCCGCCAGAGGTGAAGCTTTCCGAAGGACGCCGAAGGACGCCGAAGGACGCCGAAGGACGCCGAAGGACGCCGAAGGACGCCGAAGGACGCCGAAGGACGCCGAAGGACGCCGAAGGACGCCGAAGGACGCCCTTCCTTCGGGAGGAAGCCGAAGGACGCCCTTCCTTCGGGAGGAAGCCGAAGGAACAAGTTGAGCTACTTTCAGAAAGCGAGTGCGTCCCTTGGGGTCACTGCGTGCTTTCTTCAAGACGCAACTGCCCTGGAATACTTTCGTTCCCCTCCGGAGAGGGAAGCGCATCAATCGAGGTTACCATAGGTTAGCTCGCCATTATAGCTGCTACCCGCTTTCCCAAGGAAGGGAACAAGTTTCACCTCTGGCGCTGTCTGAAAGACGTTCGCTTCCTTCGGGAAGGGCGTCCTTCACTTCATTCGGCTTACTGAACTTGTTTCGCTTCCTTCGGCTTCCTTCGGAAAGCTTCACCTCTGGCGGGGTGGCGGCTTTCCGAAGGAAGCCGAAGGAAGCGAACTTGTTTTTAAAAAAGCACGTCCTTCGGCTTTCTGAACTTGTTTCCGTCCTTCGGATTCCTCCCGAAGGAAGGGCGTCCTTCGGCTTCCTTCGGGAAGCTTCACCTCTGGCGGGGTGGCGGCTTTCCGAAGGAAGCCGAAGGAAGCGAACTTGTTTTGAAAAAAGCACGTCCTTCGGCTTCCACTCGAAGGAAGGGCGTCCTTCGGCTTCCTCCCGAAGGAAGGGCGTCCTTCGGCTTCCTTCGGGAAGCTTCACCTCTAGCGGGGTGGCGCTTTCCGAAGGAAGCGAACGTCCTTCGGGAAGCTTCACCTCTGGCGGCTTTCTGAAAGAAGCTTCACCTCTGGCGCTTCCTTCGGAAAGCTTCACCTCTGGCGGGGTGGCGCTTTCCGAAGGAAGCGAACGTCCTTCGGGAAGCTTCACCTCTGGCGGCTTCCTTCGGAAAGCTTCACCTCTGGCGGCTTGATGAACGTCCTTCGGGAAACTTCACCGCTGGCGGCTTTCCGAAGGAAGCGAAATTGTTCCTTCGGCTTTCTGAACGTCCTTCGGGAAGCTTCACCTCTGGCGGCTTTCCGAAGGAAGCGAACTTGGTTTTAAAAAAGCGCGTCCTTCGGCTTGATGAACTTGTTTCCGTCCTTCGGCTTCCTCCCGAAGGAAGGGCGTCCTTCGGCGTCCTTCGGAAAGCTTCACCTCTGGCGGGGTGGCGGCTTTCCGAAGGAAGCGCCAGAGGTTAAACTTGTTTTGAAAAAAGCGCGTCCTTCGGCTTGATGAACTTGTTTCCGTCCTTCGGCTTTCTGAAAGAAGCTCGGCTTCCTTCGGAAAGCTTCACCTCTGGCGGGGTGGCGGCTTTCCGAAGGAAGCCGAAGGAAGCGAACTTGTTTCCGTCCTTCGGCTTCCTCCCGAAGGAAGGGCGTCCTTCGGCTTCCTCCCGAAGGAAGGGCGTCCTTCGCTTCCTTCGGCTTC
>Ga0209990_10000769_pt1 | contig 30483 bp, 22 predicted proteins | sample NOAtaG_6_FD_187304 | JGI IMG/M metagenome (GOLD analysis project Ga0209990, IMG submission 187304) | Freshwater lake microbial communities from Lake Erie, under a cyanobacterial bloom - NOAA_Erie_Diel5S_2200h metaG (SPAdes) (version 2) | ecosystem: Environmental > Aquatic > Freshwater > Lake ...
CGGGCATAAAGAGACCTTTGTAGTTCTTGCGCTCCACGAACAGATGCACGGTATCGCCGTAGGTATGAATGCCGGAACGCACGATTTCGCCGTTTTCATCGCGCAGGGTTTCAGGCTGCAGATAAGGTTTGGCGCCGCGCTTCACGGTTTCGTTGAAGGCCGAAACGGCATCGTCAACCCAGAGGGCAATCACTTTCACCCCGTCGCCGTGCTGGCGGAGATGTTCGGCGATCGGCGATTGGCTGTCGAGCGGCGTAGTAAGCACCAGCCTGATCTTATCTTGCACCAGCACATAGCTCGTGCGGTCGCGCAACCCGGTTTCCAGACCGGCATAGGCCAGTTCCTGAAAACCGAAAGCGGTCTTGTAATAATGGGCGGCTTGCTTGGCATTGCCCACGTACAATTCGACGTAATCGGTGCCGTTGATGGGGAGGAAATCCTGGGCGGTTTCAAAAATCTTCGTGCCCTGGTATTCGAAATTCTTGACCGCGGTGAGGTCGGGTGTCAGCGTATCCATGGAAAGTTTTTATGCGTGTTGGGGTTCGTCGATCCAGCTGAGGTAATAATTGTCCACTTCAAGTTCGAGTGCCGTGCGGGTAATTTTCACCGGATTGAAAGGGTCAATCATCACGGCCATTTCTTTGGTTTCTTTCTTGCCGATGCTGCGTTCGATCGCGCCGGGGTGCGGACCGTGGGGAATGCCGCCCGGATGCAAGGTGAGCTGGCCTTTGCCGATATTGTTGCGGCTCATGAAATCGCCATCTACGTAATAGAGGATTTCATCTGAATCGATATTGGAATGGTGATAAGGCGCAGGAATGGCGTCTGGATGGTAATCGTACAAACGTGGCACGAAGGAACAGATCACGAAGTTGCGCCCTTCGAAAGTCTGGTGCACCGGTGGCGGCATGTGGATGCGGCCGGTGATGGGTTCGAAGTTGTGAATGGAGAAGGCGTAAGGATAATGGTAACCGTCCCAACCGACAACATCGAATGGATGGTTGCCGTATACATAAGGGAACATGGTTCCTCTTTTCTTGATGAAGACCGGGAACTCGCCTTCCTGGTCGATGGTCTGCAGGTTGCGCGGCCGCACGATATCGCGTTCGCAGAAAGGCGAATGTTCGAGCAGCTGTCCAAATTCGTTGCGATAGCGTTTCGGGGTGAAAATCGGGCCATGCGATTCCACATACAAGAGCCGGTTGTAGTTGTTATCGAAGCGAAACTGGTAGACGGTTCCGCGGGGAATCACGATATAATCGCCCGGCACGAAAGGCAGTTCGCCGAACATGGTGTACAAGGTGCCGCTGCCGTAGTGTACGAAGATGAGTTCGTCGGCGTCGGCGTTCTTATAGAAGTACTCCACATTGCCGCTCGGAGCTGCGAGGCCGATCTGCATATCGTCGTTCACGAACAGGGTATGCCGGCTTTTGAGGTAGTCGTGGTGTTCCGGAATTTCGAGGCCTTTGAAACTCAGGCTCCGCATGTTGTTTTCGACGGCGATTTCAGGCTGAACGGAATACTCCATGCCGGCCCGGGTAACCCGTGTGGGTGGATAGAGGTGATAGACGAGGGAAGACATACCGCTGAAACCCTGGGTTCCGACAAGTTCTTCCTGGTACAATCCGCCGTCGGGCTTGCGGAACACAACGTGCCGCTTGGAGGGGATGCTTCCTGATTCGTGGTAAACTGGCATGCTTGCAGAATGATGCAGCGAAGGAAAAAAAGGACGCGCCGGCTCAAACTGACCGGAGTCAGAGACGGATATGACTTTCATTGGCAGTTGAATACCACAGCCTGCGCAGGTTTTACCCGTTCAAAAAACTAAATTCGCGGCTGAACAAGATCCATGGCATTCGATTTAGACCTCATCAGCAAAGTGTACGCCGCAATGCCGGCGCGGGTTGCTGCCGCTCGCGAGAAGCTGGGCCGCCCCCTCACCCTGACCGAAAAAATCCTCTACAGCCACCTCTGGGAAGGCGGTATCAGTGAAACCTATGAGCGTGGCAAGAGCTACGTGGATTTCGCTCCTGACCGCGTTGCCATGCAAGACGCAACTGCCCAGATGGCTTTGTTGCAGTTCATGCAGGCCGGCCGCCCCAAGGTAGCCGTACCCAGCACCGTACACTGCGACCACCTGATTACCGCCAAGGTAGATGCCGAAACCGATCTAAAAACTGCCAACGAAGAAAGCCGCGAAGTGTACGACTTCCTGGCTTCCGTTTCCAACAAATACGGCATCGGCTTCTGGAAGCCCGGCGCCGGTATCATCCACCAGGTGGTACTTGAAAACTACGCTTTCCCGGGCGGAATGATGATCGGAACCGACAGCCATACGGTGAACGCCGGCGGCCTCGGCATGATCGCCATCGGCGTCGGCGGCGCGGATGCCTGCGACGTAATGGCCGGCCTTCCCTGGGAACTCAAATGGCCCAAACTGATCGGTGTGAAGCTCACCGGCAAACTGAATGGCTGGACTGCACCGAAAGACGTTATCCTGAAAGTAGCCGGTATCCTCACCGTAAAAGGCGGAACCGGTGCCATCGTGGAATATTTCGGTGAAGGCGCCATCAACATGAGCTGCACCGGTAAAGGCACCATCTGCAATATGGGTGCTGAAATCGGTGCCACCACTTCAACGTTCGGTTACGACGACAGCATGGAGCGCTATCTCCGCGCCACCGGCCGCGCCGAAATTGCAGACATGGCCAACGGCATCCGCGAACACCTCACCGCCGACGCCGATGTGTACGCCAATCCTGAAAAGTACTTCGACCAGGTGATCGAAATCAACCTGAGCGAACTCGAACCCCATCTGAATGGTCCCTTCACGCCCGATCTGGCTACGCCGGTAAGCAAGATGAAGGAAGTGGCTGCGGCCAACGGCTGGCCTACCAAAGTGGAAGTCGGACTGATCGGCAGCTGCACCAACTCCAGCTACGAAGACATCAGCCGTGCCGTGAGCCTCGCCCGCCAGGTGGCAGACAAAGACCTCAAAACGAAAGCTGAATTTACCATTACGCCCGGCAGCGAGCAGGTGCGTTATACCATCGAACGCGACGGCTTCCTCGATGTATTCGACAAGATCGGAGCGACAGTTTTCGCCAATGCCTGCGGACCATGCATCGGCATGTGGGACCGTATGGGTGCTGAGAAGCAGGAGAAAAACACCATCGTTCACAGCTTCAACCGCAACTTCGCCAAGCGCGCCGACGGCAACCCGAACACCTTTGCCTTCGTGGCCAGTCCTGAACTGGTTACTGCCCTGGCTATTGCCGGCGACCTTACCTTCAATCCGCTCACCGACACGCTCATCAACGAAAAAGGCGAGCAGGTGAAACTCGATCCTCCGAGCGGCGACGAATTGCCGGCCAAGGGTTTCGACGTGGAAGATCCCGGATATCAGGCGCCCGCAGCCGACGGCAGCTCCGTTCAGGTAAAAGTGAGCCCCACCAGCAACCGCCTGCAGCTGCTCGATCCTTTCGCAGCCTGGGAAGGTACAGACCTGAAAGCCCTGCGCCTGCTCATCAAAGCCAAAGGCAAGTGCACTACCGACCATATTTCTATGGCGGGTCCCTGGCTGAAGTTCCGCGGTCACCTCGACAATATCTCCAACAACCTGCTCATCGGCGCCATCAACGCCTTCAACGACAAGGCCAATGAAGTGCGCAACCAGCTCAGCGGTGCGTACGGTGCGGTTCCTGCCACCCAGCGCGCTTACAAAGCGGCCGGCATCGGCACCCTCGTGGTAGGCGATGAGAACTACGGCGAAGGCTCCAGCCGCGAGCACGCAGCCATGCAGCCCCGTCACCTCGGTGTACGCGCCGTGCTGGTAAAGGGCTTTGCCCGTATCCACGAAACCAACCTCAAGAAGCAGGGCATGTTGGCGCTCACCTTTGCCAATAAGGAAGACTACGACAAGATCCGTGAAAACGACACCATCGACATCCTCGGTCTGACCAGCTTTGCTCCCGGTGTGCCGCTGCAGGTGGTATTGCACCATGAAGACGGAAGCAGCGATACCATCACCGTAAACCACAGCTACAACGAGCAGCAGATCGAATGGTTCAAGGCCGGTGGCGCCCTGAACATCATCCGCCGTTCGGTGAACGCTTAAACGATTCCATCTCAGGAGAGCCATCTGCCGCACGGTGGATGGCTCTTTTGTTTTCCCTACATTCGTCAGGCTACTCTATGGAAACCCGTGCTTTCAGCGATGTGATCCGGCAGTTGCGGCTGGACAAAGGCATGCAATTGCGCACCCTCAGCGAACTGACGGGTCTCGACAACAGCCTGCTCAGCCGCTTCGAAAAAGGAGAGCGCCTCCCCACACGGAGTCAGTTGCCCTTGCTGGCTAAAGCACTGGATGCCGATCTCAGCGCATTGTCGCAAACCTGGTATTGCGAGCGGGTTTTGGGTGAATTGGATGCTTGCAGTGAGCCATTTGAAGTTCTTCGCATGGCCGGTCTTCGCCTCTCCAAACCCGAATCGGCAGAGCCATTTGAAGCCCCAGCCCTGCAACCCTTACTGGAACGCTGGCAGGCGATGCGGGACAAGGAAAGCGATGCCTACCGCCGGCAATGCGACTGGCAGGCTGCCCATTACAGCATGATCCTGGCCGGCTTTCCCTTCAGCAAAGAAGAAGTGCAACAGGTTTTGCTCCAGCGAAAAAGTATTGCCGGTAAAGACCTGGATGAACAACTAGCCTTGCTCAACCTGGCGGAGGCGCAGGCCTTTATCCGGCGTTGGGCCATGCAAGGAGAAACACTGAACCTTGGGTTGATCAACCGCCTGCATGGCTTGTTGCTGCGCGGCATTGCCGAAGGCGGAAGATTTCGGGATGAAATCGCCGTTTTGCCCGGCAGCGCACCACTCCCACCCGCTCCGCAGCATATTCAGGCAGCGTTGGAAAACCTGCTCAGCGCCTACGAGCGCGAAAGCGCGTCTCATCCGGTTTACCGCGCGGCTGCTTTGCATTATCGCTTCATCCGGATACATCCTTATCCCGATGCGAATGGAAGAATGGCCAGGTTACTCTTGCAATACAGCTTATTGAAAGCCGGTTATCCGCTGGTGCAATGCTGCGCGGAATCGGCGATTGACTCCTATATCAAAACACTGGAACAAGCCTGGCAGCAACAATCGCCCGCGCCGATTGCCCGGGCTGTAGCCGACTGGGTTCAGGGTAGCCTGAATGCGTTTTTTAAAGCGACAACTTCCTCCTGAACGGCGCAAATTGACGCCGCATTTACAAGGCCCAAAGCGCTTCTGACGTATCTTTGCCATCCGGCATAAAGAACTGCATGCACATCCATTCCATCGCACTAAAAGGTATCGCGCGCAATACATACGCAATCAGCGATGGAAAAGGGATTACACTCATCGATCCGGGACTGGCTGCAGTGGAGGCATACAAGCAGCTTGATGGTGAACTGCAAGCCGTGGTATTGACTTCGGTTCCTGCGGACAGAATCAGTGCCCATCGGATACTGCAAACCTCTGTTCCCGGCCTGAAGTTGTTGATGCCGGCCAGGGAAACCCAAGGTTGGCAAACGCTGGATGCCGCGGGTTTATCTGCTCTCAGCCTGAATGCCAGGCGCTGCATTTTGCGACTGACAGGTGCCGATGGAAAAGTTCAGGCTTATTTCACGGGCCTTGCCACTCCGGAAGAACTGGAGAACGCAAGCGGGCTGGAGCGGGATCAGGTGCCCGTTTACAGCGCCCAGGGCATATACCCAAGTCTGAACGCCTGGGCTGAATTGCAATACGCCGAGGTGGCCTTCCCTTCCATTCCTGTTGAACATTACAACCTTTCAATGTCTGATTTGCAGGTAGCTTATCCTTTGACGGTAAAGCAACTGGATGCAGCTACCGTCCGACAGTTTTCATCTGAGGGCAGCCTGGTGCTGGATATGCGCACTGCAGAACAATTCGCAGACGGCCATGTTCCCGGTTCGCTGAACCTTCCTCCCGGAGCAGCCTTCCTGCGGAACATCCACCGGATGATCGACCTCGACCGGCGTTTTCTGGTGGTATGCGATGCAGAAAACAAAGACGCATGCATGGCGGCGCTGGCAGAAACCGGATTGACCGGCGCAGAAGGTTACTGGCTTTTTGATGCAGAGGAATGGACCCTTAGCGCAGGCCGGCTAGACATGCTGGTCTGGGTGGATGAAGAAGAGCTCGGTTTGGACATGCGCTTTTCCAGTCCGCAACTCATCGATACCCGTTCGCAATCCGCTTTTCGCGTCGGCGCCCTGGAAAATGCGCAATCTATCCCACCGGAAGCCTTCGACGACGAAGATGGGTTGCCGGCGGGCGAGCACGATTTATACCTATACTGCCATGACGGTGGCAACAGCTTCCTTTTCGCCTCCATGTTGAAAGCCCGGGGCATGCACCGCGTGCGGGTCTTGCTCGGCGGATTGCAGGCTGCACCTTCTTTATGGCAAAACGGCCCTGTGCCACAGGCAACCATTTCAAACCCAAACTGACAGAAATACAACGCATGAAGAAACTGATACCATTCGCTTTTGTCGCCGGCCTCGTGTGGGCAGGGATGGCTATTGACCGGAAGTTGACCACGAATCCGCTGCAACGCGGGGAAAATCCGGGTTATTTCCAGCAATGGTTCAACGAAAAGAAGAATGCCGACGGCGTAATTCCGCAATGGCAATATGCGGCCTGGGATGCGGCCGACAAGCGCAAGGCCAGCCTTCGCACAGGCATCAACCTTTTTGACACACTTTACGAACTCGGCCCCAATACTACCGGAGGCCGCACACGTGCGTTGATGGTTGATCGCCGCAACGACAATATCATCCTGGCCGGTGGCATTTCCGGCGGACTCTGGCGCAGCGAAAACGGCGGCAGCAGCTGGACGCCACTGAACGACCACCAGACCAGCCTCATGGTGAGCTGTATCGTGCAAAGCCCATTCGATCCGGACGTGATATACTACGGAACCGGTGAAGCCCGCGCGAACAGTGCCGGTGTAGGCGGCGACGGAATTTTCAAATCAACCGACGGTGGCAAAACCTTTACCCAACTTCCCGGCAGCCGCAATTTGAGTGGCATGGAATCGGTTTGGGCCATCGATCACTCGCTCACCGACACCAACACCCTTTACGCCGGCACCGACAAAGCCTTGTACCGCAGTCAGGATGCGGGTGCCACCTGGCAGGCTGTTTACAGCAATGCGCGTGTTTCAGACGTCATGTGCCGCCCCGACGGTGGCGTGCTCTTCACGCGCATCAGCACAGGAATCTACAGCAGCCCGAGCGGGAATGCCGGCACATACCAAATTGTGGTAGACAGCGATATCCCTGCACAGGGCGCTTACGGCCGCATTGAGTTTGACTACTGCCGCGCCTTCCCGAATGTGGTGTATGCCTTGTTCGAAGGTCCCGGTTTCAGTTCCAATGCCACCGCATTCATGAAAAGCTCTGACGGCGGCAAGAGCTGGATCCGCCGCACCGTTCCTACTGCTATCGGCAGCGGTTACCAGACCTATTGCGTAATGCTGGGTGTTGCCTATACCGACAGCAACCGCGTTGTAACCGGCGGCGTGAACATCGCGGGAAGCTCCAACGGCGGAAGTACCTGGAACACCATGTCGAACGGACATGCCGACCACCATGTGGTGGCCAATATGAACCAAACCAAAGACAATTTCCTCGTGGGCAACGACGGCGGTGTTTACCGCTACCGCTGGAGCAACCTCACAGCCGCCAACGTCGGCCTGAACCGCGGTTACCGCACCACCCAGTTCTACGCGGGCGGCTTTGCGCCAACAGGGATTGTATCGATGGGCGGCACACAAGACAATGGCACGCACATGGCAACCGGCAACCTCGCCAGCAGCAAAGTATATGGCGCCGATGGTGGCTATGCCCATATCGGTCAGCAAGACGGAACCATTGCCTACTTCGCAACCCAAAACGATGGAATCTTCCGTATAGACAACTTCCGCACGCCCAGCCAGTTTATCGTGCGCATCACGAGCGACAGCTTCAATATCGAAGGCGTGAACTTCATCAATGCCTATCAAATGAACCCGGCGGATCAGTATCAGCTATTCTACCGCACCAATTCCGGCATTCACTTCACACAAGATGGAGGTGACAGTTGGAGAAGGATTACCCGCCGCATTGTAAACCTCAAAGCCATTGGTATCGAGGCTGCGAAAAATCCGACTGTTTATTACGGAGGAACTTCGGGTTCGCTTTGGAGAGCCGATTCCATCCTGACCAAAGGATTCTTCCGCGAGGTCAACCTCAGCAGCAGCATACCTGCCAACATCCGCAACGAAAGCATGAACTACATCCAGGTGCACCCGAAAGACAAATACACGGTGTATATCTGCTATACCAATAACAGCAACGAACCCCGTATCTGGAAGGCGAGCAACCTGCGTGGAACTCCACAATGGACCAATGTATCGGGCGACTTGCCGGTAGGTTTACCGGTGAATTTCATTCAATGCGATCCCATGAATCCGGACAGCATCCTCGTTGCAGCGACCGATTTCGGCTTGTATGTGAGCAACAACGGTGGCCGCAACTGGGAAAAGGAAATGCGCGTTCCCAATGTGGCCGTGCACGAAGTGAAGTTCCGGGAAGATGGTACTGTGTTCATTTACACGCATGGCCGCGGCCTGTATGTGGCCCGCATGCCGCGTTCGTATACCTGGTCGGTGACTGAACCTGCCCTGGCAAAGCGTAACCTCGTGGTTTACCCGAATCCTGCCCGCGATCAGATGCGCATAGAATTGCCGGATGCGCTGCCCACCGAAGTAACGGTATTCAGTCTGGATGGCCGCAGCATGTACCGCCGCCAGCACACAGGTGGTTCCATACAATTGCAAACCGCCAACTGGCCGGCGGGGCATTACATCGTAAGCGCACGGAGCGAAAAAGGCACCCTGACCCAGAAGCTGCTCGTGACGCATTGATGGAAAACGGCAACCCGATAGAGGCCGCCCTGAACCTGCTCCGCGCAGATGTTAAATGGGTGCAAGAGGCCTTGCTGGAAGTGAGCGGGGATATGATTAAGGAGGGTTACTCCAGGCATCCTGTCTTCATCGCCCAGGAAACAGAACCCGAATTGGGCGAATTGCTGTTTGACCGCAGCGAACTGAACCTGAACCACTATATCGCCGTCTCTTATCTGGAAGAATTCGTGGAGCGGGGCATCATCGCGGAAGACAAACAAGACTTGTTTATTTCCAACTTCAAAGACCCGGAGAAATACTTCTGCTTTTTGATGATTTCAAGCCTGGCAGGAGCGCACCTGGTCTTCGTTCCCACGGCCGTGCAGGCACCTGCCGATCCGAATTCAGTCGCATGAATCCATCCGTTGCCATCGTCATCCTGAATTACAATACCCGCGGGCAACTGCAGGAATTCCTGCCCGGTGTGTTGGCAACCGATTACGACAACTTTCAGGTGGTGGTGGCCGACAACGGCAGTCGCGACGGCAGCACAGACTTTATTAAAGCGCATTATCCTGAAGTTCAGCTTATCCGCTTCGAACAGAATCATGGCTATGCAGGTGGCTACAACGAAGCCCTGAAACAGGTACGCGCCGATTTCTATGTGTTGCTGAACAGCGATGTGGAAGTGCCTGCTGATTGGCTCAGGCCACTGGTACAATGTGCAGAACGGCATGCCGATCTGGCGGCAGTGCAACCCTTTATACTGGATCAAAAACAAAAAGACCGATATGAATATGCAGGCGCTGCCGGCGGCTGGATAGACCGATTCGGCTACCCTTTCTGTCGTGGTCGTTTGTTCGATAACCTTGAAAGTGCTGCAATCGCATTCGATGAAGCACCGGTCTTCTGGGCATCGGGTGCGGCCTTGTTCATTCGCGCTTCCGATTTCCATGCCATAGGCGGCTTCGATGCGCGCTTTTTCGCCCACATGGAGGAGATCGACCTTTGCTGGCGCTTGCAATTGGCCGGTAAAACAGTGTATTCCTGCCCTGAAAGCCGTGTTTACCATGTGGGCGGTGGTACGCTGAAGAAGCAGAGTCCGTTTAAGACCTTCCTGAATTTCAGGAATGGTCTTTTATTGCTTGAAAAGAACCTGCCGGCAGCAACGCGCAGAAGAACTATACTCCTGCGCATGTGCCTGGATGGCATTGCGGCAATCAAGTTCCTGTTGGCCGGGCAATTGGCGGATTTCGCAGCTGTATTCAGGGCCCATGTCTATTTCCACCGGAACCGGCGGAAGTTCAGGCCGGAACAGCCTGTTAGCCGTTCGCCGGATGCACTGCACGGGTATTATAACCGTTCTGTAGTATGGCAATATTTTGCCCGCAAGGTGAAGCGTTTCAGCGATTTGCCCGGTGTTTCCTGAGAGGGCAAGTACACCCGGAAACTTATACTTCCCATCAACTCCTTTTGCTGTTTGGCTTGCAGCCAGATAAGGCCCTATGCAACAGATTTTTACCTGAACAGGCATAAAAACATCCTGCCCTTTTGGAGAGCGGGATGTTTGGCTTGCGGCCAGTTAAGTTTCTATGCATCAGATTTTCACCTGAACGGGTATAAAAAAAACATCCTGCCCTTTTGGAGAGCAGGATGTTTGAATGGTTGAATTGAGTTGGCTTAGTAGCTCAGCAAGAAGTCAACGCGGCGGTTCTTGGCGCGGCCGGCTGCAGTGCGGTTGTCTGCAATCGGGCGTTCCTGACCGTAACCCATTGCAGTAAGGCGGCTTTCAGCGATGCCCTGGCTAACCAGGTAGTTTTTCACTGAGTTGGCGCGGCGCTGTGACAGGTCTTTGTTTGCGTCGGCATTACCAGCATTGTCGGTATGGCCTTCGATGGCAGCTTTTGCTTCGGGGTATTCTTTCAGGATGGCTGCGAGCTTATCGAGGTTTTCGAAAGACTGGCTAACGATTACATCGCTATTGGTTTCGAAGTTGATACCCTTGGCAGCGAGTGCGATCTGTGCACGCACTTCCTGACGGATTTCGGGGCAGCCTTTGTTGGCAATTGTTCCGTTCTTATCGGGGCAAACATCTGTGTTATCGTAAACACCGTCACCGTCGCTGTCGGGGCAACCTTCACCGGCCACCGCACCTGCCTTTGCAGGGCACTTGTCTTTTCGGTCTTCGATGCCATCGCCATCAGTATCAGGGCAGCCGTTGAACATGGCTACACCAGCCTGAGCGGGGCATTCGTCTTTGCGGTCTTCGATGCCGTCGCCGTCTGTATCGGGGCAACCATTGAATGCAGGTGACCCTTTAACCGTCGGGCACTGGTCGAGTTTGTCTTCGACACCGTCGCCATCGCTGTCGGGGCAACCGTTGAACTTGGGCAGACCGGGTACGGTCGGGCAAGCGTCGTCTGCATCCAGCACGCTGTCGCGGTCGGTATCAGCAGGGCAACCCACAGAATCCACGTGATTGCGATATTTCTCAGGTGTATTCGGGCATTTGTCGTACTTGTTCGGAACGCCATCTTCGTCGCTGTCGGGAGCGCGCTTGCCACTTGGCTGCGGGCCGGAACCGGTACCAAACGAGAATGCCACGCCTATACTATGGTACATATAGGCATCGAACATTTTGCTTCGGCCGTGGATGATGCTGTAGTCGGGCGTACGTGCTTCACCATCCCAAATGTCATTGTGGGTATAGTTGAAAACAGAAGATACACGCAAACTGATTGCATCGGTCATTTGGTAGTTGATACCAAGACCCACATTCCACAAACCGGAGAAGCCGGTGTAATTCTTGGGAATGTTGTTAATTCTGGAATGCACATAGAATCCACCCCAGCCAGCATGGGCGTAAGCGGAAAGCTTAGCATCTTCGGGCAGGATATAGCCGTTGTTGAACTTATAGCGGAGACCGCCAACCAATTCGAAGGTATTGGCTTTGAAACCTGCATACTTCCAGGGGTCGTTTCTCTCGTGGATGGTGCTGTAGAATCCAACGTCTCCGCCACTGCCCCTTACAACAGCATCGAAAGAGGGGCTCAGGTAGTACCCGAACTGCACTCCAACGCCGTTGTAGATGGGCTTTTTGGCAAAAAACAGTGCCGATCCCAGATCTCCCATGTACTCTCTCCAGCCTCCGTTGATCTCCAAGCCCATAGGCTTGTACGCCGTCTGGCCATGGGCCGGGGCGACGACCAGCACGCTGAGTCCGGTAATCAGGAATCCTTGCAAGTATCTTCTCATCATATGGTTTGTAATTTCTCTGTTAAAAGTGATGACCGGACAAATATAGAAAAGGAATCAAACAAAAAAACACCCTTCGATAACTTGATTGATTTTTTTACAAACGCTTAATTGCTTATATACAACATGTTACCGATTTTCTGCACGGAATATCTACCCAAACCCCGCGGAGCAGGCCCTCCATTGGGCAATCCGTTGAAGCCATAACGCGACGAACAGCAGGGTGAAAAGCGTCCGGCCTGGTAGGTTCCACAGCGCAGTTGGAGGAGATTGCTGTCAACCTGAATAACAGAACAAGCTGTTGTTGGCTGGTAAGCGCAGGTGCGCTCGAAGGCATACCATTCCCCGTTGAAATCGTGAACCAATACCACACCCCGGTGACCTCCGCTGAGAAAAGCCCAGCTGCCGGGTAGCTGCAGGTAAAGGTATCCTGGCAAGGAAAGGTTAATGGCCGCATTCACAGGTCCGGTCGGAATCGGTTCCAACACAGGCTGATCGCGGTTGCATGAACCAAGTGGTGCCAGCAAGAGCAAGGCAGCTGCGAGCAATCCGAGGATGAGCTTATGCTTCATAACGATAAAATCCTTCACCCGATTTGCGGCCGTGCAGGCCGGCATCCACTTTTTGCTTTTGTATGCGCGAAGGCCTGAACTTCCCGTCCTGGCTGAAGAGGTTGTACATGGATTCGGTAACCGAGTAATTCGTGTCAACGCCGATCAGGTCCATCAAACGAAAGGGCCCCATCCGGAAGCCGGAAGATTCCATGAGGCGGTCGATGGCTTCAAAACCTGCGACGTCTTCCTCCATGATCTTCAGTGCTTCCACATAATAATGGCGAGCCACGCGGTTGACGATGAACCCGGGCGCATCCTGGGCTAAAACCACAGTCTTGCCCAGCGATTCGGCAAAAGCCCTTGAATTTTCCAGTGTCTCATGGTTGGTGCGCGCGCCGGCAATCACTTCTACCAGCTTCATGAGATGGGCCGGATTGAAGAAATGGATTCCAGCGAAACGCTCAGGATGCTGCAAAGCCGAAGCAATGCGGGTTACAGGAATGGAAGAAGTATTGGTTGCTAGGATCGACTCCTTCCCATTCACACTTTCAAGCGTGCGGAACAAGTCTTGTTTCACTTCCAGCTTTTCCACGACTGCTTCGATGATGAGATCGGCTACCAGATCTTCCGCTTTTTCACAGAGGCGGATGCGCTGCAGGCTGGCTTCTACTTGATCGGCCGTAAGCTTGCCTTTCGCTTGCGCCTTCTCCAGTTCCTTCCTTATATATAGCAGTCCTTTGTCGAGTGCTTCCCGACGCGTGTCAAACAGAAGCACCCCGTAACCGGCTATGGCGGAACAATACGCGATACCCGCTCCCATAACGCCCGCACCGGCAATACCAACAGTCTTGATGCTGTTCATACGGCGAATCTAACCCGCAGCCGTCAATAGAAATTCGTTCTGAATGTCAAAAGCATGAAGAAAGCGGGGATTTGCAGATCCTTTTATCATGAATGGCATCGACGATAGACGATAAGGAAGCACCCAGGACCATGCGCACAAGTTTGCCTTGGGGAGAGAATTACTGCTGCCGGAATCGGATTTCCTCAGCGCGGTGTGAGCCACAGCTGCGGGTCGAGCACTTTCTGGCCCTGCCATACCTGGAACTGCAGCGCAGTCTTTCCCTCTTCATCGGTAAAGATGATGCCCAAGGCCTGACGGGTATCCACTTTGTCGCCGCGATTCACCAATACCTTTGAAAGGCGTGAATACACAGTGAAGAACTCCCCGTGGTTCACGAGCACGGCATTCTCCTGACCCGGGATGCTGAGAACAGCCGTCACGGTTCCTTTGAAAACAGCCCTTGCTTGTGACCCGGATGGAGAACTGATATCAACGCCATTGTTCACGAGGGTAACTCCTCTGATCTCCGGGTGGCTGTAATTGCCAAAACGTTGCGAAACAACCCCGCGTTCAACCGGCCAAGGCAATCGACCGCGGTTCCCTGAAAAGGCCGAGGATAATTCTCTTGCTTCGGGCGTCATGGTAGCACTGGCAGCGGACGCAGAACCGGTGGAGCCCGACCGTGCCGCTGCACCCGACGCCGTACTCCGGCCTGCTGAAGTCTGCCGCTGACGCCGGCGCTCTTCCTCCATTTCCTTGGCAATCATGTTGCGGATGGCGTTATCCAGGCGTTTCAGTGCTTTTTGCTGTGCCGCGAGTTTCTGCCGTAATTCCTTTTCCTTGCCCTGCAGGCTCTTGGCCAACTGGTCTTTGGCTTTCTTGTCTTCTTCGAGCTGCTTCTTTTCTTTTTCCTCGCTGCCGAGTAATCGGGTTTTGTTGATCTTGACGCCTTCGAGCTGCACCACCCTCTCTCCTACCTGGAGTTTGCGCTGCCGGATATCTTCCATCAGTGAACGCTGAAAAGCCGCCAGTTTCCGGATGTACTTCACCCGGCTCACCGCCTGATTGAAACTGCCGGATGAAAAAATGAAGGCGAGTCGGCTGCTTTGGCTGGATGCTTTGTACGTCTGCACCAAAACCTTGGCCAGCCGGCTTTTTTCCTGTTCAAGGGCGTATTCCAGCTCCCGGATCTGACGTGTTTTTACATCGATATCCTGCTCTACACCCTGGATCTCGCCGCGAATCGCGCCGATCAGATCATTCTGACTGGTAATCAGGCGCGAAATGAGCGTCAGGTTGCTGAGCGTTTGTTTCTTCTTCTGCTCCGTTTCCTTCAGCAGTTGCCGCGTGAGATTCACCTCACTCTGCACTTTTTGCTTCTTCTGTTGCAATTCTTCCTTCGACTGCGCGCCAAGCTGCCAGCAGGAAAGCGCAGCCAAACTAAGAAAGATCAGGTGTTTAACGGCGTTCATAGTGAGCGGGGATTGAAAAGGGGTATTGAAAAACGGGTGCCGACGAGAGATCCGTCAGCGTGAGTTTGGCTTTGGTCGACTTGGCCTGCGCTTCTGCCACCAGGTCAATTACCGCAGGCAGCCATAAGGCAGGGTTTTCGTTGCTGCTTTTTTTTCCTTCGTATCGCGCCCGGATTGCACGTCCGGTAGCTTCCTGAAGAACGACGGAATAGTCGGTTGAAGTATATCCGCCCTGCGATTTGAGCCCAAGCTGGTTTTTCAGATCCTGCCTGCGCGCAGCCCACAAACCGAAACTGCTGTCGTAATGGTAACGAACCGAATCAAATATTGGCAAGCCGGCCAGGAGGTGTTGTAATTCAGTGAGGCCAAGTCGGATGCCCGTCTGGTTCTGCAAGGACGCAATGCCGTAAGCGCTGTAATACTTTTCAATGAAGTTAAGCATTTTGACAGAATCGCGGGTGATGATGGCACGGACTGCGGTTATGCCGAGGCCGGGACTGATACTGAGCCAGATCACACTGTCTCGTTTCATGCGGAAGAAAGCCGTAAGATCAATGGTATTGCCGTCGGCATCTGCTTTAAGTTCGGCCTTGCCGCTGAACCAGGTCCACGGAAGGCTGCGCAGTTCAGCTGCCATTCGGCCGCTTGGTATGGCCATCCCGATTGAATCTGAAGACAATCCGCCATTGACGGCAGCTACTGCCACCTTTTTTCGCGGGCCGCAGGCGGCCAGCAGCAAAACCAATCCGATCAAGCCTATACGTATTTTACCCATTGATTTTCTTTTTAAGCATTTTAGGATCCCCGCCAGATTTTAGCGCTTCTTCCCAAAATGATTTAGCCTTACTTTCATTCCCCAGTTGTTTCCAGGCATCGCCTGTATGCTCCAGTATATCTGCATTTCCGGGTGCAAGCAGGATAGCCTTTTCAAAAAACTCAATCGCCTGCTGCGGATTGCCCGATTTGAACAAAACCCAACCCCAGGTATCGAGGAAGAATGGATTTTCGGGTTGTTCCTTTACCAGGCGTTCGGCTATTTGTGCTGCCAGTTCCAAACGCTTTCCCGCCGCAGCCAGCATAAACGCATAACTATTGGCGATGCTGCGCTCTGTCGGATTTTCATTGTAGATCGGTTCAAGGATGGCAATGGCTTCAGTCGACCTTCCGGCTTTGAACTCAGACTGGGCCAACAAGTTGGCAAGTTTGATTTTATCGTCGCGGTCGAGCGCAAAGGCCTGTCCGGTTCTGCAAGCTTCGGCGCTGCCTGTATAATTGAACTGCCGGTAGCGCGCAAAGGCCAGGTAACGCCAGGCTGCAGGTTGCGAAGGGAAATCGTCTGTCATCTGCTGCGCAGCGCGCTCCATTTCAACAAAACTTGCTGAACGTTCCAGTGAGCGCAGCAGTTTTTCGTATAAATCGAAACTGGCCTGCCCGCTGTCAAGCGCCTTGCGGTACAATGCAGCGGCACGCTGGTGCTCATTGGCTGCGGCCCAGACATCGCCACAATACAACAAGGCATTGGGTACGTCGCTGTGCAAACGCTCCACGATAGCGGCCAATACTGCTGTACTGTCGCGGCGCAGCGGATTCACCAGGTCGTTGGCCCAGGCTTGCAGGTAGAATTGTTTTTGGTTGTAAGCCAGGGCCGGATTAGCTGTAAGCTGCTTCAGGGCTGCGAAATAACGCAGGTAATCTCCCCGGCCCGACAGAATCTGAACGCGCAGACCCAAGGCTTCTGCATTTTCAGGATCTGACCGAAGGAAAGGCGCAAGCAGGTTCAATGCCCGGTCGTTGAACCTTCCCTGTTGGGCAACCTTGGCTTCCCAAAGCAGGTATTTCTGGCGATCGGGATACTTGGCGCGCAGCCTGGCTACTTCATCTGCCGCCTCGGTGAACTTACTCTGCGCACTCAGGATCCGCACTTTCTGTTCGGTTGTTTGCTCGCGCATACCGAACTGCTTTTCACGCAAATTCAGCACCTCAACGGCTTTATCGTACTTCTGTCTGCTCAGGCAAAGGCGTACTGCCTCCTGATAATAGGCTGCGCGTGTGGGGAAACGGCGAAGCAGGTCTGACCAGATCGACAGTGCGCCATCGTATTCGCCGCTTTGTTCCAGCGCCTTGGCCTCGATTTCCCGGTACCAGGTATTTTCCGGATCCAAGGCAGTGGCACGCCTGATGTGCACGACGGCAGAACCTGCTTGTTTCTGGGCCAGCTTTATCTCAGCCAGCCGCCACGGAATGGCAGCCAGATCGGGACGTTCTTTTTCAAGCTTCTGAAAGTCCAGATAAGCCGCATCGTAATTACCGGCCAGGTATTGGGCATTGGCATTGAGGAAAGCGGAAGTAAACTGCACTTCTGTGCCATCTTCCGCTACGCCGGCCATGCCACGGCCGCTTTCCTGACTTGCCTTGGGCTGAAAAATTCCGCACGCCGACCACAGACCGCTGAAGAGTATTGCTGTTAGTGCCGTGCGGATTCGCTGCATTTAGTTTTGGGTGGAATAATCGCCGATACTCAATTCATGACTGGCTCCGTCGAGTTTCACGTGGTTGCCGATCATGCTATTGGTAAAGCGAATATTCTTCAATGTGCTGTGGCTCTGGATGATTGAGTTATCCACAACGCAGTTCTCCACCCGGGTATGATCGCCGATCGACACGTAGGGGCCAATCTTTGATCCTGTTATTACAACATCCTTGCCAATATAGCAGGGCTCGATGATTTCAGTTCCTCCGTTGAAACGCGCCGCATCCACGCTGAACTGGGCACTGCGGGTTTCCAGCAGGCGGCGGTTGGTGAAAACGGTGGCGTCTTTGTTGCCGCAGTCCCACCACTCGGTCACCGCACCGGGCGCAAACTTCAGGCCCTTCTGCTTCATGTTTTCGAGTGCGTTGGTAAGCTGGTATTCGCCTTTTTCCTTGATATCGTTATCGATCAGGTATTCAAGCTCTTTGCGCAGGTTGGCTCCGTCGCGGAAGTAGTAAATACCGATAATGGCGAGGTCTGAAACGAATTCAGCGGGTTTCTCCACGAAGTCGGTAATCACTCCATCGTTGTCGATTTTCACCACACCGAACATGCGGGGGTCTTCCACCTTATGTACCCAGATGATGCCATCGCGCGACTTATCGAGCTCGAAATCGGCCATGAACAGGGTATCGGCAAAAGCAACAATCACTTCACCATCCAGGCTGTCTTCAGCGCAAAGCACTGCGTGGGCGGTTCCCAGGGGTTCGTCCTGGTAGCAGATGCGGCCTTTGGCGCCGATTTGTTCCGCAACCTGGAGCAATTGCTTTTCAGCTTCTTCGCCGAATTCGCCAATAACGAACACTACTTCGTCGATGCGGTCGCGGCAAACACGCGCAATGTCTTCTATCAGCCAATGTACGATTGGTTTACCTGCCACCGGCAAGAGTGGCTTCGGAGTAGTAAGGGTATGGGGCCTCATCCGTTTCCCCATGCCAGCCATGGGGACAATCACCTTCATCATTTCGTTCAGATTGAATTTGCCGCAAATAACGCCATTTTGAGCTTAAGTTCTTGTAAACAGCCCATCAGACTCCGGTGGAACCGTATCCGCCTTCGCCTCTTTCCGTGCTTTCAAGTTCCACAACGGGTTCCCAAACCACCGATTCGTGTCGCGCTACCACCATTTGAGCGATTCTTTCTCCAGGCTGTACAGGAAATGGAACATCGCCGTGGTGGATGAGCAAAACCTTGATCTCGCCGCGGTAATCGCTGTCGATCGTGCCGGGACTGTTCAGTACCGTGATGCCATGTTTGAAGGCGAGTCCGCTCCTGGGTCGCACCTGCGCTTCATAGCCCACCGGGATGGCCACAAACAATCCGGTCGGAATCAGCATCCGTTGCCCGGGTTCAAGGGTGATGGTTTGGCTGATGTTCGCGCGTAAATCCATTCCCGCAGCATGCAGTGTTTCGTAAGCCGGCAGCGCGAAGGCAGAACGGTTGATGATGTTTATTCGGAGCTTTTCCATAGCCATTGCTTTTTTTCTGAAAGGAATGCGATACCGCCATAAACCAGGACAATAGTGCTTCCAACCAACCAATACATGCTGCCGTCTGTGCTTGTAAGCCCGGTGGAGCTGAATGCCAACCAGGCCAAACCAGCGAGCACCAAAGCCATCAAGCCGTTGCCGTAGTGATACGGAACCGGATACCAGGACCGGCCCATATACCAGGATGCTATTACCATGGCCGCATACACAATCAGGGTAATCCAGGCAGAGGCAACAAAGCTGAAATACGGTATGAAGAGCATATTCAGCACCAGCGTGGCCAATGCACCGCCAATCGCCACCCTGGCGCCCAGCTTGGTTTGTCCGCTGAGTTTGTACCAGATGCTGAGGTTATAGTAAACCCCCAGGAAAAGGTTGGCCAGGAGCAGGATCGGCACCACGCCCATGCCGCGTGCATCAGAAAAATACTCGGCGCGCCTGAGCAGCAGCGGTGCGATGAAATCGGCAAAGCACAGGGTGGCCAATCCCATTCCCGCTACAACCCAGATGAAGATGCGCATTACATGGGCATAGAGTTGCGGTGCATTCTTTTCGTTGCTGCGGGAAAAGAAGAAAGGTTCGGCAGCAAAGCGAAAGGCTTGCACGAAAATGCTCAATACCATGGCCATCTTGTAAAAGGCACTGTACAAACCGGCTTCGTAATCGGCCACCTGGCCATCGAGCAGCTGTTTCAACAGGATGCGGTCGAGGGTTTCATTCACCATACCAGCCAATCCGACCCAAATGAGCGGCGCGGCATACCGGAACATTTCGCGGAACAGCATCTTGTTCCAGCCCCTTATGGCCAGACGCAGTTCGGGAAGCAAAAGCAAGAGCACCGCAAAACTGGCGATGAAATTGGAAAGAAAGATATACAAGACCAGCGACTCCGGCTTCACCCAAGCTGCATCCACCCAGCCCTTTTCCGCCATTTTGGGCAAAACCAGCAGGCAAAACAGGTTGATGGCCACGTTGAGTAAAATGCCGCTGAGGCGGATAAACGCAAAGCGAAGTGCCTTTTCTCTGAAGCGCAACCAGGCAAAAGGAAGCGCGGCCAGAGCGTCTGCAGCCAGAATTCCGGCGAACAAGCCCACATATTCCGGATGCGCAGGATATCCTGCCCAGGCAGCCAGTGATCCGGAAAAGAGAAAGGCGATGAGGGAAAAGCCCAGACTGGAAAACACCAATGCGCGGAAACCGGTTGCAAAAACCTGCTCCGGCCTGGGTTCGCGGCGGGCAAAATTGAAGAAGGCCGTTTCCATGCCATAGGTATACAGCACGCCGAGAAAGGCCGCATAACTGAACATGACGCTTACCACTCCGTAATCGGACACACCGGCCAGCCGCGCAGTATACAGCGGAACCAGCAGGAAATTGATAAAGCGCCCAACCATGGAGCTCAATCCGTACACCGCCGTCTGCGATGCCAATGCGCGTATGCTGCCCGCCATACCGAACAAAAGTAGGCAAGCCGGAAAGCAAAAGGCCGCCGATGTTTTCCACCGACGGCCTTTGTATTGCCTTGTAAAAAGGGTCTTGAGCGGCTATTACTTCACCACTACCTGACGGAAATGGTGTTCAGCATCGCCTTCGAGCGCGAGCAGATAGTTACCGGCTGCGAAACGCGCTGTATGCAAGGTGAAGCTGCCATTCTCATGTTTGCCTGAATACACCAGGCGGCCATTGAAATCATAGAGGCTCACACGGATTTGCGCAGACTGGAACGCGGCTGCATCGATGTTCAATACGTCGTCGGCCGGAACCGGACCCACTTTGATATCGCGCCATGCCGGAGCAGTAACAGCAGTCGGGAAAGCCGGACCACCACCACAAGGCGTATTTGGAGAAGCGATATGGCTCATGGCCGTGAAATCGATATGGCAAGCCCAGTCGGGGTTGTCGATAAATGGATTGCGGTTGTTCTGGATGCTTGCGGCAAATTCGTGGCGTGCAATTTCAAAATCCGAAGGCGGGAATTGCTCGTTCCAGCGCTTCAGCAAAATCTGGCTCTGGCGGTTGATGGCCTGATCGAGGGGCGAAGGAATGGAGAAAACAGCACCCGGACGGTTGTAGGTCACGCACATGTAGAACATGGCGCGTGCCACGAAACCCTTGATATCGTCGCGGGGTTCGTAGGCGGCGTTGCCGGTGCTATCGATACCGAATTTGCCGTCGCGGAACTGCACTACAACCGTCTTCACGACATTCATCGGGAAGTTGGAACGCACAGCGTTGACGCTGTCCTGGTGCACGGGAACAAGCACATGCAGGTCGCTGTAGTTGGCAGAATCCTGGTTGGTAATACCCATCCAGCTGTAGGGATAGATATGTTCGCGACTCATACGGGTTACGGGCGTCCAGGCCAGGGGCGGATTGAATACCTGGGTGAAGCCGCTGTACTGGCAACGCAGCACCTTGCGCCCATTGGTGGTGTCGAAGCTGTAGAAAGGTTCGGCGAAAGTGCTCGTGTAATTGGAATAGAACACCTGGAAATGCGGACGGGTGCGGTTGTACAAATCGCGGATCAAGGTGGATGAAGTCACATTGATGCCGTTGTAATAGGTACCCGTGTTTTTACCCGGTGTGAGTTGGGAAGCATTGGCGGCGGTATCGTTGTAGTTCTCGAATCCGGCATTGCCTTTCAGACCAAAGATGGCAACATGGTAGGTGCGGTTGGCGACGATGCGGTCGAAGTTTACAGTTCCGGGAGCACCCACATGGGCTACGCGTGAATTGCCTATCCACATGCCGCGCTCATAGGTCTGACCGTCAACAGGTTTATCGTTCACTGCAGCGTTTTCACGGATGAGCACCAGGAAGCGGTCTGCATTGCTGTTGCCGGCTGTGAAGCTCATACGGAGGCGGTAGGGAAGCACTTGTGTGAAGTTCAGGTTGCCTGCGCGTCCGGTAGGTTCAGATGCCAGATTGCCTTTTACGCCCTGGAAGCGGATCAGGAAAGGACGTACAGCGCTATCGTTGGTGAACAACTGCAAGGTGGCGCGGTAGGTACCGTTGCCGCCTATGGGATTAAAGTCGACATACAAATGGCCGGTATCTTGCGCGTTAACGCTTTGCGGACCAAAAGCGCTGAAAGAAGTGCTGTCGATACCTGTAACACGAAGTTGCTGGATATCGAGCTTGGTCACCTTACCACGGTTACGCACGATGAGCTGGAACCTGGCTGTATCACCCATGAACAATTCCTGGTTGTTGAGCAGCACCTGGTTGCGATACAGCACTTGCAGTTCTGCGGCATCGCCTGCGCCTGCTTCTTCTACGGCTACATCGTCGAGGGCGATATTGAAACCGGATGCTTTGGTACTGAAAATCCAACGCACGTAACGGCTGTTGGCACTGGCGGTGAAGCTGTCGCGGCGCACAGAGGAAATGTTCGTTCCACTGGTATAGCTGAAACGGGTTGTCCAGTTCACGCTGTCAACGCTTTCCTGCACATCGAAAGCACCCTGAAACGTACCGGTGCCGGTAGAGCGGATATACCAGCTCACTTTGCCGGGTTTGGCGGCAAAGCGCACGCCAACGTTCTCACCGGTGCCATCGAGCCTGCAGCTGTTAGGGCCGGTGAAGTAGTTGGCGCTGGAAGTGTAGGTTTCAGCGCCTGCAACAACCGCAAGATTCTTCCACCAGCCTTGCGGCGGTGTCATGCTGGTGAAAGTCCAGGTTGCCGGCAAGGTCGCCTGACCCATGGCCTGCAGCGCAAACAGCAAAGTGGCTGCGCTCAGGAGGATGCTTTTGTATCGATTCATGTTGTTTTTGTTTTAAAATCCGAAGCGCAAACCCAGCGTCCAGCGCGTGCCCGGCCCTACATACACTTCCACGTTTTTCGGATTGAGTGTTGCGGCCGGAGAGCCTTGGTTGCGGTGCTGGGCATCGCTGATGTAAACGGTATTGAGAATATTGAAGACGTTTCCGAACAGGCCAAGGCTGTATTCACCAAAGCGGCGGGTATAGCCATAAGCCAGATTAAATGTCGCGTAATTGGGTATGCGCCAGGCTTCGCGGTCTTTGAACGGACCCACGAGGGCTGAAGGATCGAAGTCTGCGAACTGCTTTCCGAACCAGATTACAGAAGGCGTGATATAAGCACCTTTTACCGGTTCGAAGCGCAGCATCGAGCTGAATTGTTGCTGGGCGGCATCGCCTACATGTACGCCTTTGGCGCTGAAATCGACGATGGCTACAACGTTGCCATTGTCGTCGCGCACTTCCGCGCGGGCGCCTGAATTCCAGATCCAGTCGGCCAGGGTGGCGGCCACTTCCCAGGAAAACCAGCTTACAGGTTTATAGGCGAAGGACCACTCAATGCCACGGTGGAGTGCCTGGATACCGTTGATATTATAGCTGAAGATGTTTCCATCCTGGTCTACATAAGACGGCAGGTTGTCGACCGGTTTATTCAGCCATTGGGTGTAGTACACATTGATATCGGTAGAAAAGTATCGGCTGCGATAGGTATATCCACCTTCGATGGCATTCACCGTTTCGTTCCTGATATCGCGGGCAATACGGTTGCGGTTGTCGAACACATTGTTGAAGCGCTGCGGCCTTTCCAACCTGCCTACGTTGGCAAACACGCGGTGCCGGCGGCCCAGGCTGCGGCCATATCCGCCTTTGAGGGTATAGCCGGTAAAACCGGTCCAGCCTGTATACTCCGGACCGCCATTGACAGGCCTGAAATAATCTGCGCGCTGGTAGAGCGAGCGCGTTACACTGGCGTTGAAGAAGGCGCTGAACTTGCTGCCTGTATATTCCCATTCGGCGAAAGTGCCGCCCCAACGCACATAGCCTTCGTTGTAGTAAGCGAACTTATCGCCTTTGCGATACAACCTGCTGGTGGCGAAGGGGAATGTGTCGCGCCCATCCGGACGGTAATAATCCCCACCCAGCAGATCATACACTTCGCGGTAATGGATGCCTTTATACGTGCGGAAATCAACACCGCCCGAGATCGTCATGTTCTTGGGAAGGCGGTATTGAAAAGTACTCAACAAGCCGAACCAGTTATGGTTGTTCACCGCGCGGGAAATGATCGCACGCGATTTGCTTTCGGTTGGATGATACACAGGGTCAACAGCAGAAACGAATGCAGACCCATATCGGTTCTGGTAGTACGCGTCCTGAAAATTGTAAAGACCGTTTACAAATGGCACCTGCGCCACTCCACGGCTGCTGGTTCCGCCGCCACGACCGTATGAAGCATATGCTGTGCTGGAAATCAGCAAACGCTTCTTCTTGTAAGTATGCTTCAGGTAGAACTGAGGTTTGTGGAACATGTTCTCCCGCTCGTTCAACCCTTCTCTCACGGCAAAAGTCGTATCACCGGGACCATTTACAGTTGCGCGGTTCAGGAAACCATAATGCTGATTGTAGCGGATGCCCTGGTTGCGGGCTGTGCCGGAAATCATTGAATCAACACCCAGCTTTTGAGCGAATTCGGTATCGTACACACTCAGGCGGGCGCGGAAGCTGCGCTGTCCGTGCGATTGCGGTGCGCCGGGCCGTGAGGGGGAGATATTATGGTGGGCACCGAAGTCTTTTTCCGTTTTGAAGAAATAGCTGTACATGCGGTCGTACAGACCGTTCACATAGCCATCGCTTTCGCGGTAGGTACCGGCCAGGGTAAAGCCCCAATCGCCGGGTAATCTGCCGCTGTTATAAGAGAAAGAGCTCCTGCGGTATCGGCTGTCGCCTGTTTCGAGGGTTACCCTTCCACCGGCTTCGCTGCTGATGCCTTTGGTGATTACGTTCATGGTTCCACCAACCGAGGGATTGGCGATACGCGAAGAACCGAGCCCGCGCTGCACCTGCGTGAGTGCCGTAACATCGGCCAGGCCGAACCAATTGCTCCAGTACACCTGACCGTTTTCCATGTCGTTCACCGGAATACCGTCGATCATCACAGCGATGTTACGCTGGTTGAAGCCGCGGATGGTGATGCGCGCATCGCCGGCGCCACCGCCTTGTTGGGTTGCGTACACGCCGGGCGTGTAATTGAGCACCATGGGCATATCCTGGCTGCCGATCATTTCGTTCAGCTTCCTGGAATTCAGGTTTGAAAACGCGATGGGCGTTTTGCGGCGGTCGGCGATATTGGCCACGATGCGCACGGCATCCAGGTCGCGGCTGCTGGGTTCAAGAACGATATCCAGCCGGAACTGAGAACTTACAGGCGTAGTTACCACCACGGAGTCCTTTTTGTAACCCTGACCGGCTTCAACGTAGAGCACATGCCGGCCGGCCGGAAGTGTGAGTTGGAAACTGCCGTTGCGGTCGGTTTTGATTTCAGCACCTTCGCCTGTGCGGATGCTGGCTGCAGCAATCGGATCTCCCGAAAAGGCATCGCTTACGCGGCCGCGCACGAGATCCTGGCTTTTGAGCGGAGCACCCGCCAGCAAGAGCAGGGCCGAAAGCAGAAAGACGGGTTTCATGCAGTGCTTAGTCGATGCTCACGCGGGAGGAAGCGCGGCGTCCATCTTTCAATTGAATCTGAAGGATATAAGCACCTTTGCTCAGTCCTGTGGTTTCGATCGTCCACTGTCCGTTTGCGCGGAGGCGGATCACAGGATGCATATGACGGCCGGAAAGGTCGAACAGGCTGATAATACCATCAGACTCCGCCATCACTGTCAGGTTGCCATTGCTCGAGGGATTGGGGAAAACAGCCCATTCCACAGCAGGAAGAGACGCGCTTGAAGCTGCGAACTTATTGCAATCGCAAATGTGCGAACCGAGTGAATCGAAGGTATTGGCACCGAACACGAGGTATTGTGCCTTGGCATTGAAATGCGTTGGGTTGGTGCGCACACCGCCGGTAACGTTCGACTTGCGGATCAATGTCTTGTTAGCACTCAGCCACAAACCGATACCCATGTTGTAAGGGAATGAATCGGTCCATGCGTTGGATGGGCGTTCGCCAATTTTACCGAAGATATCCACCGGCACCCAGGCATTGCCGGAGCGCTTGTCGAGACTTACCGCATCATCGCCGTTGAAGCTCATGGAAAAGTTGCGGTTGTAGTCTGCACTCAAGAAGAGGTTGGCTTTTGCCTGCAGGGCAGCGGCAGCGGGCGTATCCACACCGGTACCGTTCGGATTGCGGCGGTCGAGAATACAAACCAACACTCCATTGGGCTGCAGCGTTCCGCTGAGCGTATCGCTGTAATTGTTCTGCCAGGTACTGGTTCCGTTCTGCCAACGGGTTAGGCGATACTGGGTCAAATCTACCGGCTGGTTGCCCGGATTGTAGATTTCAATCGCCTTGTTGTTGCCTGTACCTTCCACGTATTCGCTGATGAAAAGTTCATTGCACTGAGCGGAAAGGGCGCCGGCAGTGGAGAAAGCAGCCACGGCCAACAACAGGTTTTTGTAAAGCATGCGCATAGGAGTGTTTTTTGTGCTGCAAAAATCGGTAATTCAGGCGAAGCAACTTTATCATTCAGTAAACAGATTGCACACATTGCAATAATTCTGCGGTGACATTGGCGGTTTGAGCCACAAAATTCAGATTAGGCGGAAGCGGTCAATCAACCCCAAAACTGTTCAAATCCGATTTACACAAACTTATGATTATCAACACGTTGAGCTTTCACTTCAGGCATTCAACCTCGCCGTGGTGGACGCTTCCGCATGATCCGGGAGATGGTTTCAGCCTTTCCGCGCAAATCCGACTACCAGACAACGCGCCTTGGTTTTTTTGGATGAAATTTGCCGCATGATGCTGCGACGATTTGCACCGGTCATTCTTGTCCTGCTGCTGTTTGTTTCTGCCTGCGCCGAAAAGCTGACCTATGTCGGTGGTGGCCATACGCGGATTGAACAAGGCCTTCCTGCCGACAGCGCCGCTGAACGGCTTATTCAGCCTTACCGGACTAAGATCGAAAAAGAAATGAGTGAGGTGCTGGCCTTTAACGACAGCCTCATGAAGCCGGGTCGCCCGGAAGGCCGGCTCGGCAATTTGCTTGCAGACGTGGTATACCAGCGCGCATTTCGTTTCATGCTCGACAGCTTCGGTTTCCCTCTTCATGCCTGCCTGCTCAACAACGGCGGTATCCGCGCTCCCCTGCCCGCAGGGAATGTGACCCTCGGGCAAGTTTTCAGCATCATGCCATTTGAGAATGAAATCGTTGTACTAAAACTAAAAGGCGAACAGGTTTCGAAAATGCTCGATTACATCGCTTCGCGGAAAGGCGAACCGGTTAGCAAAATGAGTCTGCTGCTGAACAAAGAAGGCGGCTGGATTGAAGCAGGCCTGGGCGGAAAACCCTTCGATAGCCGCAGGAGTTATTTTATCGCTACCAGCGATTACCTGGCCAATGGCGGCGACAAGATGGATTTCTTCCGCAACCCTGAAGCCGTTTTCCCGCTCCGCATCAAGATCCGCGAAGTGTTTGCAGACTACTTGCGCAGCCTCGGTGCAGCCGGACAAAAAATACCACAACCGCAAATGGGAAGGATTGATTATGCTCAATAGAAGAGAATTTCTGAAGCGCAGCAGCACCGCAGGTGCCATTCTGCTGCTGCCGGGCTGGATACAGGAGCTGGGTGCCGCAAAATTGACGCCCCTGATCATCCTGCATACCAACGATATCCACAGCCATATCGACCCATTCCCCGACAACGACCCCAAGTTCGCCGGGCAGGGCGGTCTGAGCAAAATCGCGCAACTGGTCAATGAATGGCGCAAACAACATCCCAATGTGTTGCTGCTCGATAGTGGCGATGTGTTTCAGGGAACACCTTACTTCAACCGCTTCGCCGGCAAACCCGAGTTTGAATTGATGACGCAGATGGGTTACGCCGCCAGCACGCCCGGCAACCACGATTTCGACAATGGCGCCGAAGGCTTCGCCAATATGCTGCCCTACGCCGGCTTTCCTTTCCTCAATGCCAATTACAATTTCAGCGGCTCTCCCCTCGCCGGGAAAATTGAGCCTTATAAAATTCAGGATGTCAATGGCATCAAAGTCGGACTTTTCGGTATCGGCATCGAACTCAACGGCCTTGTTTCACCCAAACATTACGGCAGCATCGTGTATTCCGATCCTTATGCCAGTGCCAACAATACCGCACGGTTGCTGAAGAAAGAGCTGCGCTGCGACATCGTAATTTGCCTTAGCCACCTGGGCTACAGTTATGCTGAAGCAAAACCCGACGACAAGAAGCTCGCCGCAGCTAGCGAAAACATCGACCTGATCCTGGGCGGGCATACGCATACCTTCCTGGAAGCGCCGCAGGTGTTAACCAACCGAATCGGCAAAAACGTTACGGTACACCAGGCCGGATGGGGCGGTTTGCGCCTGGGCAGGGTGGAATTCGGCCTGCGCTGATTTTCTTTGCGGCATGGATGCACAGGAACTGGCCGGCAAACTGCAACAAGGCGATCAGCGCGCCTTAGCCAGGGCCATTTCGCTGGCTGAAAACGATCATCCAACCGGGCTGGAAATTTTACAGCTCCTGCGTTACCGCGACGATGTTCCGGTTGTCGGCATAACAGGCCCTCCGGGTGCCGGCAAGAGCAGCCTCGTAAATTCGCTTGCCGAACGCTGGCTGGAAGCGGGCTTGCGCGTGGCCGTGATCGCGGTAGACCCTACATCGCCCTTCAATTTTGGAAGCTTGTTGGGCGACCGTTTGCGCATGGCCGGCCTGTATCTGCATCCCAACCTGTTCATCCGCAGCATGGCTTCGCGCGGCAGCCTGGGCGGGCTTTCGCCAAGGATACTTGAAGTATGCGACCTGATTAAGAACGCGGGCTACGACCGCATCGTTATCGAAACCGTGGGCGTAGGCCAGAGTGAAGTGGAAATTGCCGGCGTGGCCGATACAACCGTGGTGGTGATGGTGCCCGAAGCCGGCGATGAAGTACAGACCATGAAAAGCGGTGTCATGGAAATTGCCGATGTATTCGTGGTGAACAAAGCCGACCGCGACGGAGCAGAATCTTTTGCACGCTTGCTGCGTCAGCTTTCCATACAACGCCATACCGCCGCCTGGGAGATTCCGGTGCTGCTTACCCGCGGCGATACCGGCGATGGTGTGGATGCGCTGGGCGAAGCCATCATCCGGCACCACGGCAACCATTCTGCAAGAAGGAAAGAACTCCTGTTCGAAAAAGCCTTGCACCTGTTGCGCGAACAATGGCTGCGCCGCTTCCCGAACGCTGCGCTGCGCGCCGAACTCGAAACCGAAGCCGCCAAGCCCGACTTCAATCTGTACCGCTTTGTGGCAAACCTTGCCCAACGCGGATAGGCCGGCACTTCCAACAAAAACCGCTGCGGCTTGTTCTACCTGACATGATCGCCATTTTATCCGGTTCTTCACGCAAAAACAGCAACACCCTCCGCGCGGCCAAAGGCGTACACCGCAGCTTACTAGAACTTGGTGTTCCTGAAAACGATATCCGCCTGGTTGATTTTGAAGATTACGATGTTCCTTTCTATAACGGAGATAACCTCGACCGCAACAACCTGAATCCCTTCCAGCAAAAAGTACTCGATGCCATGAGCCATGCTTCGCTCATCTTCGTGCTTTCACCGGAGTACAACTGGTTTCCGAGTGCCGAAATCATCAACCTCATCAACCGATTCGGCGACAAGCAGTTCCTCGATTGTTGGGACGGGAAGGTGTTTTGCACCTGCGGGATTTCATCCGGCCGCGGCGGGCGTATTCCGGCAGTACAACTGAGCTATGTAATCAACAAGCTCATCAACGTGATGAACCTGCAAAGCGTGGTGAGTGCCAAAATATTCGAAAGTCAGTTTACCCCCAAGGCGCTGGATGCCGATGGCAACAGCCTGGGCAATGAGGAATACGACCGCGGGCTGCTGCAGTTCGTGCGCTATAACCTGGATATTTCGCGCCGACTGAACCTGAAAGACTAAGCTTTTTTTGTTCAGAGCAGAATTTTCCCGAGCACTCCCAGCTTCATTTCTGTCTCCAGCCATTCAGCAGCCGGGTCAGAATCGGCCGTGATTCCGGTACCTGCGTATTGCAGGATGCCATTGCGGTACATGCGACCACAGCGCAGGTTCACCCAGAGCGAAATCTCATCGGGCGTCCATCGGCCAAAGTAACCGGCATAATAGCTGCGAGCGGTGCGTTCGCGCTGCAAGAGTTGCAAGGCAGCCACACGCGGATAGCCCCCGACGGCAGGCGTTGGATGCAGGCTGCGCACCAGTTCCCACACTTGCTCATACGCACAGCGGAAACCATAACGGGTTCGGATATGCCGCAGGCTGCCCTGGGCAATTTCTTCCGCCGGGCCGCGCTCAAATGCGATACCCCGCGCCTGGAAGACTTCTTCTATAAAACGTCCGATATACGCTTGTTCCTCGTGCTCCTTCGCAGAAAAAGCCTCCCCATCGCTGCGCCGTGTTCCGGCCAGGGCAACAG
>Ga0209990_10000773_pt1 | contig 30297 bp, 58 predicted proteins | sample NOAtaG_6_FD_187304 | JGI IMG/M metagenome (GOLD analysis project Ga0209990, IMG submission 187304) | Freshwater lake microbial communities from Lake Erie, under a cyanobacterial bloom - NOAA_Erie_Diel5S_2200h metaG (SPAdes) (version 2) | ecosystem: Environmental > Aquatic > Freshwater > Lake ...
CTTTGTAGCTACAGTTTCTAAATCACCGTAGTTTCTAAGTCTTTCCACTTCTGTATCAATGTCCTCCTGGTCAAAACCTTGATCTGCAAGTGCTTGTCTAATGACAGTCACTTGATTACCTTCCTGTGCAAGATCCATCTCAGCAAAACTTGCGACATTATTATATGTCTGGAAGTATTCCTTGGGACTAGCTCCCTTTACAAATATTGCTTCAAATGCACGTTGATAGTCTTCGCCAAACTGACCGATGAAGTTGTTCACCATTTCTACAGCTCCTTTCTTTTTTTCATTCTGGAAGCGTTCCAGAAATTCCTCTGGAGTGGAAATGTTTACATCTTCTTCGTCTTCATCTTTTGAAAATACACCTAGCTTTAATAGGTCTTTAGAAAGAGCTGTGAACTGATTCACATCTTCTTCTTCTTCCCCAGGTTGCTGTTCTTGAGGAGCAACTTGTTTTTTAACAGGGGTTGTAGATTCTTCTTCCTCTTCTTCCTCCTCACCTGTATTATCTCCTAGGAAATTAGAAATAAGGTCTTGTCCAGTTGGTTCTTTACCATCCTCTTTAGGCACTATTTCTTTTCCCTTGGGTACGTCAGGTTTGGCAGCTGGAGCAGGGGGTTCTGCAGTTTTAACAATCTCTTCAATTTTGTCAGGATTGGCTGTAGAAGTTTCTGGGGAAAACAGGTCGTTTAACAACTCTGCACCTCCAGGGCCCATCTCCATAGTAGTTTCAATACTAAAGTTTCCAAATGATTGGGGCGTATCAAGATTTTGATCCATATGTAGTTTTTATTTGGTTTGATGTAAAAGTAAATGAAGGATGTTGAATAGCAAAGAGTTATGAGCCTTTATTGCTATTTTTTGCAAATAATATAGCATTACGCTAATTTGCTCTAATCAAGTTTGTTTACCACTGTGTCATTAATTAGCCTAAAAGAGCGTATAGGAGCCAAGTCTGTAAGTGTCACCTGATGGATTTCCACTCCCCATTTCTTAGCTTCCACTCTGGCTTTCTTGCTCAAGGTGTTGTCTATTTCTGTATCAATACACTCATCTAAAGTTTTGTCCATGATGATGTTTTTGATGATGGACTGTGTCATGTCTGACAAAGCATCCTGGGCATCATACACCTCCAGAAGGAAGATTTTCACATCCACTATTCTGTATTTCACTAGTCCCTTCACCACAATGTTCTGCCTATCCTTTGTATACAATGATTGGGGAGGAAGACTGAGGGTGGTGACAACAACGTGTTGATTAATCACCTCATCGAAGAAGGGGATTTTGAAATACACTCCAGGGGACACAACACATTTATATTTGCCCCATCTCATTAACACTCCCATTTCATAATGCCTGATTATGAATACAGGCAGGAGCTGCTCTATCCAATTGGACAGGAGCTCAATTAGTTTGTCAAACATTATTTAGGTTTTTTAGATGCCCTGTTCTTAGCATTAAGTTTTGCTATCTCCAGGTCATTCTTTTGGTTTTCTCTAGCCACTTGCAACTTCTCTCTTTCTAGCTGCATCTTCTGAGCATTTTCTCTAGACTTAGATTGAAGCTCTCTCATCTTTGATTCATAATCCCTAGCTGCTTTTGATTGTTCATTGGCTAACTTGCTGATTTCCAATACATCTGGAACTTTGTTTTCATCAACATCCACCATTGAACCAGCTTTAGCTTCAGCTGCAATCAAAGCTATTTCTTTCTTATTAATTCTATCCAGCTCATTCTGATAGTTTTCATTTTCTATATCCTGTTGTTTCTGAAGCTGAGCTTGTTCCATTTGAGCAGCAGCAATCTCTTTTTGTTGATCAATTTGCTGTTGTTGCTGTTGCATTTGCTGATCTTGCATTTGTAACTGCCTGTCTCTCAAGTCTTTAAACACCTTCTTCATTTCTCTCATAGACTTGGTGCTGTACAGCTCTATTACATCATACAATGTACCTCCATTTTGTATAACTGCCTGAGAAAGCTGACGAAGTTCATTAAACATTTGTGTATCTTCAGGACGATTTGTGAGAAACACTTTCAAATCACGAAACTTCAAATCTGTACCGTTTACAGATACAAATGCACTTTCTCCCTCACTGGTTATATATGATAGGGTTGATTCTGACTTCTTACTTTCTACATACAGGGAAGCATCAATAATGGCCTGGTAGAGTTGTCCAAGGACATATTCATGGGCTACAAACAAAGGTTCTGTTTGAGCGTAGCTTTGTTGAACAGCTGTATTAACTCCTGTGGCAGATTCACTTGATGTAACAGACCCCATTCTTTGCCTGCTCATACCTATCAACTCCCAGCATTCATTCTTTAATTGCATAGCTAGCTGGTAACGAGATTGTATTTCCTGCGTACGTGTGAGGTCAATATCCCTAAACTGATTAAATGAACTTGGGGATTTTAGGTTTTCAGGACTGTCGTCAATAAACACTATTCCTCTGTTACGAGCTTCCATTTCCCATTGGTCTAATGCATCCTGGGCATCCCCATCTTTTGGAATAGGAACGTGTCTAATAGATGTTAGATACACTTTACCCACTTCCTTCTCAAGAAGTTTATAAAGCTGGTTCATACAAACATTGTACAGCACCTGAAAAGGCTTCATTAGGTCAACCAGGGATTTAGCCTCTGTGTTCTTCACTTCAAATGTTGTACCAATAATGGGACAATAATTGAGAAGTCTAAATGGTTTTATATGATAGATGTCAGGTCCAACCTTGATTCCCTGATACCATTCATTAATCCATCCCCATTCAAGGCTCTGTTGTGTGGGAATAGCTCCAGATTTGTAGTTTTCGTCTACAAGAAGAGATTGTTCATTCCCCATTTCGTCAATATAAATCACCTTTCCAATCTTCCTCTTACTAATCCAATAAGCTCTCACCACTACATATTTATATCCAAATGAAGACACATTTGATGTAAGTCCCAAAAAGTCTTTAAGCCCGTCATTGTTTTCTTTCATCTCTGATTCAATAACCATACGAGTTTGAAGAACCAATGGGTCATAAGTGTCATATGTAACTGAATCAATACCAGGAGCTACATTAGGGTTGCCTAGGTTGGACTCACGAACATTTATCAATCCATAATCTTGCAGAGAGCTTCTGAGGTGGTCTATTTCTTCTTTGGTAAGGTCTGGTATGCTTTCAATAATCTCAGAAAGCTCCATCACTTGCACTGTACCAGCAGCATATGCTCCTTGGGCCCTACCTGTTGGGTCACTAATCCATTTCCTATCTGGGGTGGTAAGGAACCAAACATTCTTTGGGTTGGCCACCTCAATATTAAATCCAAGCTTGGAGTTGTCTTCATATATATGATAGAACTCTCTGGCTGAAATTAATAGGTCACGAAAAGCATCTTCACTCTTCTCCTTTAAATTAAATTCAGCTTTCTCACATGTCAATACGTGATTAGCCCATTTCTCTGCTACAGATGTATAAGAGTCAAGGCTTTCTTTCACCTCTTCCATTGTCATCTTCTGAACATCTTCTTCAGAAACTTCTTCTCCAGAAATGGAAAGTTTTTGCAATATCTTTTCCCTGGCGTTAGCTATTACATAATCTTGTAATATCTGTGTCTTAAACTCAAGTTCTTCAGACTTACTGTCATCATCAAATGCTTTCACCCTAAATGTATCAGGACGTTTGGATATTTCACCAACCAGTTCGTTAATAGGAGTGGTGATGATGGAATACATTTTTACATAAGCTGGAAGTTCCAAATCAGCTGTCACTACATCTGTAAAACTCCTCACCTGAGGCTCCTGGTAGAAATCTTCCATTCTCAGGATGCCCTTCAGAAGGTCATAGTTTTTTACAAAGGTGTCACGATTTTTAACAAATTCTGCATATGCCTTGTTTGCAAAATAGTCCATTGTGTTCTTAATCCAACTCTCATCCTTCTTCTCCTTCTCAGTTTTAAACTGGTCAGGGAATATGTTCAAATAGGCATACCTGATGGTAGCGTCTTTTGTATATCTAATAATAGCCATTATGAAAACAGTTTATTTTTTCTTTTAGTGAATAAGCCTCTTGACTCTGTGAATAGCTGGTTTTTCTTGTTTGGTTTAAACAATGCTGCCACCCTTGGATCACCGCTTCCCCCCACCTTTCCAATAATGGGGTCCATCTTAACTGCTTGAGCTATAGCTAGTTCTGCAGCAATGACACGGTCAAAGTTACCATCATCGTTATATTGTATAATCTCTTCTAAAAGTACAGGGTCAAATATTTTACTCACCCCTGTCACCTCTCTTATAATATTACCATCCTCGTCTTTTTCCTGATAGACAATCTGCTCCATATACTTCTTCAGACAGTTGTGCAGATAGTCTCTAATCTTTTCTGCTGAACGATGCACCCCATATTCACGATTCACTGTTGTTCCAGGTACCACCTCTTTCAACCAAGGGGGTTGTTTTTCCAGGTAGTGAGCATCTCCTTTGGATTTCATATATTCAATAAATGATATATCATCATTCTCACACAATGTACGAGCATTGTAATATTTGATGAGAAGGCGAGCTTGTTCTTCCCAGGTTTCTTTTCTATCAGGACGTGCACAATACGAAGCTACGAACATATCTTGATATTTCTCCCCTGTAATATCATGCATTCTTTTATAAATGTAGACAGATCCCAGGGAAGTGGAATATGCAGCTTTTCCTTGTCTGTAGGGGTCCACTCCAGCTACATACAGTCCATAAGGAGGACTTTCTATAGGAAACTCGTATATGACAACAGGAGCATCTTTTGAATCTGTGTTTTTCAGAGGGAAGTTGCTAATAGGCTGTTTATCTGTAAACTCGTGACTTATCTTCTCACCATCATTAAAAAGCACTACAGGTGTACCTGTACGTTCAGCATTTAGAATTCTGGCTTTCTGACGTTTAGCTGCCTCAATATCAAATATGTTTGTGTCCTCATTGAGGAATATGTCATCCACCTCAATAGGGTAGTACATCTTTTCCTTCAGATAGGCAATTCTGTCTCCAGCTTTTTTAAGACGCTCCAGGTTTGAATTGGTGATTTCCAAGGCTTTATCCTCATTGCTCACCATCATTGGAACATCGTGTAGAGGGCTACCCTTTGGCTGATTTAGGAATTTTCCAAGGGAACTGTCCTCTTTGGCTTCCATTCTATATTTGTAAGAAATGAAAAGTCCATGGAAGCGCCTTTCGTCTTTTTCATTCTGATAGGACAGGAAGTTGAAATTGTCAGCATCAAACATCAGGCTTTTGGCATCCATGAATTTCTTCATATCGCCACCTGTACCTGTAAGAATAGGAGAGCAACCCCATCCATAAGGAGTGGTGAAACCTGGCACAGCTGCCTGAAATCCTCTGAGAAAATTACCCTTACCAATCTCATCTATAATTAGTTTACGTGGTTTGGTACCAGCAATAGCTTCTTCATTATTACCCTCATCCAGGTTACGAATGAGAATTTGGGAAAACGGAATACGTTCCCCCTTTCTGGTTTTTACACCAAGTGTCACCTGTTTAGCCCAGTTGTCTTCCACCTTCTGCCATCTCCAGGCTTCAGGCAGGAAGTTGAGCCCCTTGTCCAGCTTATCTGTAATCAGTTTTATATCTGGGGCATTCAGCCCAGCAATAACATTCTGTGAGTTTTGGTCAAATGTAGCTCCCCATCCAATGTAAGAAGCCTCAAGAACAGACTTGGCAAAACGTCTGATTCCCAATATCACAAGTCCCTTTTTCTCATTCTGGGCCTTGTCTATTTCATTTGTAACAATCCATTCATTATCCCTCAGAAGGGGATTGGCGTAGCTCTGATGGATTCTTCCACGCTCATCTATAACGTCCACCTCTGTATGCCAGACGTTTAAATGCCAATACAAAAAGGGGTTGATGTACACCCCATTCATCATAAATCCATCTAAGCAGAGCTGTTTATGGAAGTCAAAAAAAGCTTTATGTTCCGCTGACTCCTTATCTGGAACTCTCTTTTGGTTGATGAACCAGTCTTTGTAGTCTATGGAAATTAGTTCACTCATTGTCTGTTTTTAAGGAAATCCTCTGCCATTGCTCCCAGCTCCCCTCCACCTCTCACCTCTATTTTAGACTCTTCTTTCTCACGTAGTTTATCCACCACTTCCAGAAGAGACAGATAGTTTTTCATGGTGTCCTGTACAAATTTCCCTTGGGCCTCAATAGAAGCAATCACCATAGGAAGCATTCCTCCTTTAGATGTAGGTTTCCATTCAATCCTGTCTTTCAACTGATGCAAAGGATTGGCATCTACATAAGCCTTCCAACTAGCCAGCTGTTGTTCAGCCCAATCTAGCTCTGTATTAATATATGTAGTTTTAGAACTCTTCGCCATCATTATCATCTTTTAATATGTTCCCAAGATCTATTCCTTCCTTTACAATCTCATCTACATCATCTGTATGGGGAACGTCCATTTCAAGCTCTGTTGCATATTTCTCAATAGCAAAATGTAATTCTTTATCTGACACCCCCCACAAATCTCCATATTCATAGAATACAGCTGCTAAATGTCTCCCTAAATTGTGTGTGGGATGGGAAGAATGTAATTTTTGAAGGAGCCTTAGGCTTTTGTTATAAAAATCAGCCATCTATTAAATCATTAAAGGTGATGTCATCATTTTCATTTTTTTCTTCTTCTTCTTCAATTTCTATTTTATATTCTTCTTCATTAATAGCGTTAAAATATTCAGCATTCACCTTTATTAAGATGTTATCCTGAACAGCATCTGGCACACCAATAATATCTACAAAATCTGCCCCTCTTTCCCAAATATCCGTTAGAATATCAAGAAGCATCCTTACAGGAATCTTTTGTAGAGAAACTGTATTCTCATTGTTATTTTCCATATTCTATGTTCATTTCTTTTTCCTGTGTTTCTGTAATTACAGCTTTCCATTGTTCCAGGGGACAGCTGCATGAAAGGCATTTTGTCTTGGCTGAGAGCGTACATCCACATTCAACACAATGTTCATCCACCCTAAGCGTAACATAATTTGGCTTATTCAGGGAATTGTGAGGACATGCTCTGCAAATCTCCATCCTCTGTTTGCTCACCCTTGCTATCTCCGCTTTCAACTTCTTGGGAGGCAGCAGATTGTTTCTCCAACCCTCGTAAATCTGTCCTATTTTCATAAACCCTTGGTTTTAAATCTTTTATATATTCTAAAGTGGATTGCAACTTCAAATAATAATTCCTCCTTTTAGTTTCAGAAAGCTCCTGTGTGTCCAGGGCATTTTGGAAAAAATCTCTCTTTGAATAGTTTTTCATAAGCTTCTTTAAAGCTTTCTTTTCATTAAAGAAGAACTTCCCAAACCCAGAAATCTCTATGCTTTTGTTGTGCTTCAATGCCTCATTAGCTGAGCTAAATTGGTGATTTACAACGCTTTCTATAACCTTCTCTGACACCCTTAGCTTTACAGCCATCTTTCTAATCAAATAATCCTTGACAGAAAGACTAACAGGTTTATCTACGAAGAAGTCTGATTTCAAGAACAATGCCATCTTCAAAATTTAAAACGATTTGGGGGGCCACTTTAATCTTTCCTCCATCCTTAATAAGCAACCCCGTTTTCTTAAGCTTGGAAATAATATTATTGATTGAGGGATTGGTGGTTCCATATTTATCACAAAACTCCTTTCTAATATTAGCATAAGAAATATTTCCCCTAACAGCTGTAAAAGCCACAAGCTGCACCTCCCTAGGTGTAAGAGAAATATTATTCACCCCAGCTAACAACGTATAATACATCTCAGCCAAAGAATAAACATCTCCTTCTATTCTCTTAATTTTCTGTAACACCATATATTCAACAATGTAATTATTTTACAAAATTACCCTTTTCCTAACACATTCAAACACAATATTTTACACTTATGCTATATTATCCCTACATTTTATTTTCCTTTCCTGAAACATCCTTCCCCACCCACCACCCCAAAGGTAGAGGTGAAACAATATACCATCCAAAAAAAACTTTTCCACATACACCCGTAAGGGTGTAATACACCCATAAACACCCCCATATATACCCGTAAGGGGTTAAAAATGCCCCCCTATAATTTTCCACGTGGAAACAAGCCCCCTTCCCAGACATACTGAAAATTTTTTATATGCATGGGGGGAGAGGGTACTTCCAACAGAAACCCCTCAACATTTTAGGCAGGTGGGGGAGCCCCCCTTTGATTCAACTGTCGTTTAAAATTTATGTTATGTCAAAAAAAAGCATCGGCCTTCGTGAAGCCGCTAAAATCACAGAAATCTCTCATTTGCAGAATCGTCCTTATGATGTAGACGCAGAGCATCCATTTTATGGTCGTTCTTACAATGCGTACAGTTATTTAAACACAACTTTCACAGTTCCTTCAGACAGTCGTTTTGCCAAATGGTTCAACGACGGTATTCTGCACACTGTAGAATTCCAAGTGGGAACCCGAAAGGCTGTTGACAGAGACACCAAGGAAGAAATTGATGTGGAATCTCTGCAAGTTGTGTCTTGTCTTTCCACCAAGCAGCACAAAGAGATTTTGGAGAGCGAAATGCAAGACGAAAAGGCTGCATTCCAAAAGCGTGCTTATCGTGAAATGGCTGCCACCAAAGTTATGGACACTCAGTTGCTTAACGAATTAGCGAACGATTAGAATTGTAAATGAAAGGGGAGTAGAAATACTTCCCTTTCATATATAAGGGTGGGAAACGACCTTAGCCTGCGAAGTGTCTTGTTTGGGTGGGGAATAAATGTCCAATTTTGTTGCTAAAATGTTGCATAACTCGTTGATAATCAAGGAGATGTATAACCCCTTCACGCTTTCAATGTGTTCTTTTCAATTCACCAATTTAATTCATTCATTGCTATACATATAGCATTAAAAAGTCTGTATACAGGCAACCTATTGTTATGGAAAAGTATTTAGTATTACTATGGCATAAGACAGGGTTCATGGAGTTCTCTGTTATATCAGATAGATATCCTATGTATAGTGAGATAGTTAGTGTTTCTGGTATTAGTGATAATGATATTATTAACTATGAGATACATTATTAAGAACCCTTAATTGGGTTCTTTTCTTTACTAGCAGGTGTTAGGGCTAGTGCGTAGAAAGCTATGTACATACATAGTGAGTAAGGTCACCAAATTGTATTTTATGACACTTGATTACTTACAGCCTCTTATGGCTCAATCTGTGGTTAAAGAAACACCACGTGGTACTCGTAGGTATTTTCCCATCCAAGCTAAACAAAAACGTGGGTGGAAATGGTTATACCAAGCATTCTTTATCATCTATGGTAGAGAAGCCAAAGACAATGCTCAAGTGGGATATGCCATCTTAGAGAGCATTACTAACCTGCATAGAGCAATTTGCAACAGTGTTTCTGTTATGTAATATTAAAAACCACATTTTTGGTGAAGAGAGTCTGGGGATTGCTATATGGCGTTCCTAGGCTCTTCCCAATAACACACACAAAAACATAAAATTATGAAAGTAATAACATTTGAACTTGATGTTCAACTTCCTGATGGTGAATCACAATACATAACAGTTGATTATGATTGGAAACCTGATTGTGCCGCTAAATCAAAAATTTCAGATGGAAAGAACAAAGAGTATAGAAAAAGAGGGAAGCTTGGTAGAATTCTTCGCAGTTTTAACTTCAAAAACAAATAACATTTCTTTAACCAAATAAAAACACACACAAATGAAAGTTACAATTTCAAGAAATCCAAAACCATTAAAGCTTAATGGATTTGCAAGAAGAAATGCCTATATGGGCATCAACAAAATGATTGAGAACAGAAAAGATCTGAAATCCACTTTTATGTACAAACTTAAAAAGATGGAGACTTTTTCTGACCAAGAACTTCTTAAGTTGTCCACTGAAGTGGCTGAAGTAGTTAATCCACAGATGTTCAGAGACTAAATTCGGTTTTGGTGAAGAAGGGAATAGGGCTTTTTAAGCCCTTTCCTTTCACACCATTTGATTTTTAAACACAAACACACACAAACAATGAAAAAATCATTTCGCACACTCAAATTCAAAAACTATTTCCAATTTAGGACTTGGTGGTCTCACATTGCAAAATCTTTTAATGTTTCTCTAAAGGAACTAAAGAGAAAATGGCATTCAAGTGAACTAATTGTAACTATTTCTTACACATTAAAACCTTCTTTAAGATGAAACACGTATTACAAATTTTAATAATGACATTAGCATTTGTGCTATGTATCATTCTGGAGGTGCTCCAAAAGATGGTTATATGGGATAGCACCCTGAAGGAAAACCTGAAATACACCTATCGTGACTACAAGGCAACATTAGCTTCTTATTCTAAGAAGATATATTGGCCTGAGGTGATCGGAGTGTTTGCTGGAATATTTGCTGTTATAGCAGTTTATTATAGTGTTGTTGATAATCTTACAAAGACAGTGATTTCAGCAATTATGTCTGTAGTTGTTATTTCTTGGGCATTATTACTTGACACACGCCCTACATATCAGGTGACAGGGAAGAACAAATGGTCTATATATGTATTATTTCTGTTATTTGTTATGATTGTATTATTTAGTTCTTGCAGCCAGGGACAATGTCCAACAACTAATAAGAAGTATTTCTATAAGGGTGTTCCAAGGCCCAAACCTCTCTATAAGGGATATGGGTCTCAAAAGGGATATGTTGTTCCATATAAATACAGAAGAAATGTTCCTAATTACGGGAAAACAAAACTATTTGGCAAGGGTTGATGTAAGCAAATGGGGAAGAGTTATAAATTCTTCCCCTATTTTTAACACACGCACATTTTTCAACTCTTAAAAATATTAGGTTTGTGTGTGTGTTTGTTTAATGAACAGAGAGGGGTTGTAAAAAACCTCTCTCTGTTATTTTTTATTATAAAAATCATTTAATAAATGCAAAACATTATTGCTGAATTAGTTGTGAAGAGTTATATGCCACGTTTTTTAGAGCCAGGTATGTATTTCGTAAATAAAAACTATTATTCAAAAGGAGAAGTTATAGATGTCTGGCAGTTACAAAATATACCACAAGAACCTATTGAATCTTTTATAGCTACAAATGGTGCTCCTGTTGAATTATGTGTTATATTTGAGAATGAAGAGTATTTTGGTGTATTAGCTACTCACGAACAAATTGGTTGGTGGGATGAAGGAGAACATACAGATGAACTAAGAGACATTGAACTGAAAGATATTAACTTTATTCTTAATGAATGCGATGGGTTTATTGCTATTGCATTTGAAGAAAATGATGAAGAAGAAGAAACACATCCTATGCTTTATGAAAATAAAGTGGTCCTATCATCACCTTTCACTTATAACGATGATGATGATGATGATGAAGAGGACGAAGATGAATTTTATAACGAAAACAATGAAGATGACACAGATTAAAGAATTCTTATTTGGAAGGAGAACTTCTAAAATAGAAAGTTTCAAACCAGGTTATCACACTGTACACCCTCCTCAGCGTATTGATAAATACAAATGGATGAAGGAGTTTAAAGTGGGAATGTTGCACGACAGAAAGGCTATTCACTTAAATTAAATACAAAAACACAATTAAAGCACATGAAAAATACTTACTTACAATCAGTCATTTTAAATGAAGATAGAAAAAACAAAAAGGAAGCAAGAAACTTCCTTTTTTCTTTTTTTGAAAATCGTAACTTAAAAAGAATTGTAGGGCTCGCAGGCCCTAACATTCAAGATTATCTATCTTATTGTAAATCAAGGGGTTTTAAAGACTTTGTCATCTATGAAAATCATCCTATTACAGCAATACTTCAACTTTCTTCTATTAAAGAACCTGTTTCTTTAAAGTTGATGGATGTTATTAACGCAGATGCAGATGAACCTTGTACGCTTTATGATTTGGATTTTTGTGTAACAGTGAGGAATTTAAAAGAGCACATAGCAAAGTTTAAAAATAGATTCATTATGACATTTTGTTGTAGAGTTTCTATTGAAGAAACTATTGAAACTTTTTTCAAATCAAGAAGCGAGCAGTTGATTACAACTTATTCAAGGAAAACTCCTATTAAACACACAATTTTTAGAACAACAATGGGCAAATATGTATTTTTAACATATAAAGATACAGTTCCAATGTGTTGTATAGCAAAAATTTCTTAACTATTAAAACAAAAAAAATGAAAAAAAACTTTTTTTACACCGCTGAAGAAACCAAAAAAATGAAAGAGTTGCTTAAAATGGAAGAACCTATTGCAAGAATAGCTAAAAGACATCACAAGCAATTCAATGTTTCTTTGGGTGCATTTACAGTTAAGCTGTATTCTGTTGCTAAAACTTTACCAGGGAGAGTGAATTCACCGCGTTCTTCTAATACGAAAATGACTTTAAATGTACCAAATGGTACTTCTTTTGAAGGAGTTGCTAAAAAGGTACGTTTATATAGTGATCATTTTCGTGTTTATTTCTAACCAAAACTTACACACATACATATGCCAACCCTTGTCTATCGCTCTTGCTGGAGCAAAATTCAACCACTTCATTATTCCGATGACACCATTGATCCGTTTGTAAACAAACTGGTTGATAAAATCTTTAAAATCAAGTCGAATAGAATTATTGTCTATCCGAATGGTAAAAAGTATTATCAGCCTTCAGAAGAATACAAAAGGTATGTCATTTCTATTAAAAGGAATGTGTTAAGAAGGTTATAACAAACTATTCCCCTCTTTGTGTATATTTGCATAAAGAGGGGAATTTTAAAACTAAAGACAATGAAAGACTATTTAATTATTGATCGCTCTAAATGGCGCAGTGGTGATTGGAGCTTTAATACAACAGGAGAAGGAGGTACATATTTACTAAATAAACAGGGATATATGTGTTGCCTTGGTTTTAGATGTCACCAAATGGGCATTCCTAAAGAAGATTTACTTGATAGAGGGGGTCCTTGGGAATTATCTTTTAAATGGAACATTCCTGATTTGCTGGATGAAGATGTCAGTTATAAAAATTCAGATTTCACTGATGAAGCAATTGACATTAACGATGATGTCTTACTAACACCAGCAGAAAGAGAAATAGCCATTAAAAACCATTTCAAAAAGATTGGTGTAATAGTGGAGTTTACAGGAAAATATAAATAAACCCTTAAAAACAAACATTATGAATTGGTACAAACTTTTTTATTGGATGACAGTTGCAGATAATGCACATCTATTCTTTAAAGTGTTCGCTGGAATTTTTACAGTTATTGCTGTAATTGTTACAATTTGGTTTTTGTTAGATGAAACTGATAGTAGAAAAGAACTTAAAAAATGGATTTTTTGGTCATATCCTTTTACTATTTTTTTCTGGGCTTTTCTAATCTTCACTCCCAATAAGCGTGATGCTTTATTAATTGTAGCAGGTGGCGGTACAATGAACTTCCTTACATCTGATTCTACAGCTAAACAAATTCCTCATGAACTATCAAACTTTGTTGTAACAGAGTTAAAGAACATGGGTGTTGAAGCTAAAGTGGATTTAGGAATAGCAAGTCAGAAGAATAGAATACTGGATGAAGCAAAGAAAATGACCACCACTGAGCTTTTAGAAAAGATGAGAGTGGATTCAAACTTTGCTAAGATAGTCACTGACAGATAAAGTATGAAAAAATATAAGATAACAGATTATTGGGGGTTAATAAGTTCTTTATTGTTGTTATCATTATCTATAATAGCAGGAATTTATTTTTTGATAAAGCGGTGAAATATTAACGAGGGTTAATGAAATCCCTGAAACTGTTCACACGTATGGGTTGTGAGAGAGCATCGTAACGTATGTACCTGGTGAAATATTCCGTGGGAAGACAACGTAGGATGGTGTATAAAAATGGAGTCCTGTCTGTTCAGCTCGTAAGAGTTATCAGCAAAATACTCTCTTACAGTTTCAAAAACCTATCAGTAATGGTAGGCGTGTTGTTCCCTTGAGAAAGGAGGCATGGAGTAGTAATCAAGATTCATCTACTACAACACGAACAAGTTCTCAGCAAGTGGTTAAGTTCTCTTGGATGATTAAATCCTTAAGCTAAACGTAATGGTGAGCTGAATCCTATGAATGAAGTAACTACGTGACCCTACTCTTGGGTATATATCTATACATAGTATGGTAGATTGGTTACAAGACAAGAGGGTGCTAATTATTTAAAAACAAAATACGTTATGTATGTTTAAAAAGTGTAAAGTGGTTATGCTTCCCACTAAAGAAAAAGCAAATATTATAAAACATGATTTAGGTCATATCTTTTATAGTAAAGAAGCATTAAATAAAGAAACTGTTTCAATGTTAAGTAATCAACATCTCTATTTCCTATCAGATGAAGAAGAAATTAAAGAGGGTGATTGGTGTTATGATAAAGTATTGAATGTTATATTTCAAACTGATGAACACACAGATTTCAAATATATTAATCAAACAGATATGGTTTTTGTTTTTAATAATGTATTAAAAATCATTGCCACTACTGATGATTCTTTAGCTATTCCTTACGATGGTAAAACACCAATCAGTGAAAATTGGGGAGGATATAAATTACCTCAACCCTCTCAATCATTCATTGAAAAATATGTAGAAGAATATAACAATGGAAATGTTATTACAGAGGTGAGAGTTGAGTATGAATTTGGTGGTATTGAAGAGTCTTATTTTGATGGCAACAATGAGAAATTACCTTTAAGATTAAAAGTCAATCCCAAAGACAACACCATCACTATTCGTAAGGTGAAGGATAGTTGGAGTAGAGATGAACTGATTATACTTCTCAACAAGTTTGGTTCTAAAGTGTATGGTGAATATACAAGAAACGAAACAATGGAAGATTTTACTGATAAATGGATAGAACAAAACCTTTAAAAACACATAAACTATGAACGTAGATGAATTTCCAATAGAAATAAGACATTTAATGTTGTATAGACAGCAAGAGCAACAGGGAAAAAGAGATTGGTCTGTATTTCAAAATCTAAAAATAAGTGGATTCACTTGGGATCAAACACCAGAAAAAGAAGACTTTTGGTGGAATGTTATAAGTAATGAAAAGTTTGATGTATTCTATGCTAAATATCCAAAGGTGGACTATCCCAAAGACATGCCTGAAGAAATTAAAATGTTAGTTCTTGATAGAAGAGTGGAACAAGAATGGCCAAAAAATTGTCGCTTAGGGTTTCATTGGAGTGTAGCTCCAGAAAATTTTGATTTTTGGAATAAAATTCATGGAGGAAAATACTCAGTCTACTACGAGAAATATGGACATCCTACTAAAACTAATACTTCTACACCTTCTTATAAAGGAGATATAAAAGATTTCCCTCCTGAAGTGGTAGAACTAATGCTTCAAAGACAGTTTGAACAAACAGGTAAACGTGATGTATCTTTGTTTGAAAAAGATAGAACAATAGGTAAAGGAGTCGGTGGATTCACTTGGGACGAGACAATAGAAGATTGGGTTTTTTGGCATAATGTTATTGAAGATAAAAAGTTTCAGGTATTCTTTGAAAAATACCCTAAACAGTCTCTTATTAATTCACATATAAAAACAAAACAAAATGACAAAGAAAGTACAACCAGCAGCACAGGGATCAAAGTATTTAAACCTGTTGCAACAATCTCAAACGGAGAAAAACGAACAGGAACAAGAATTTCAGGCAGAAGCAGCAAAACAACAATTGGAAGCGGACATATTAGCTACCAAGCGGTCATTGGCTATTAGTAGACAAGACCTGTTGAAAGCTAAATCAGCACAGCCATTCAATGCCCAAAGAATCATTGATGTACAAATCCACATTGAAGGATTGGAAGATGGCTTAGACAGATTGCTTAATCTGATGGAAGAATTGTTCTAAAAAACTGAAAAACTGCTGATTAACACTGAACAGTAACTCAAAAGTAATAGAGGAGCGACAGTAATGCACGTTACTATTATGTTACAACACAGTTCTAAGATGTGTTTAGTTTAGGTTAAGTGTATATCAGGTAATGTACGTTGGAGAACCAACGGAGGATAGTCCTGCTCTATTATCCACTTAGAAGGACAGCAGTTTTTCTTTTATTTGTCCTGACTACTAAAAATTAAACAACGTGACTGTAAAAGAAGCAGAACTTACAAAAAACATAGTAGAGAATAAATTACTACTGATGAACAAATTAAATGACGTAGGTAAACACCAAAACGCTTTAATGAAGAGGATGAGTAAAGAGAGATGTGATGACATCCATTCTGTTTTAAGAAGTAAAGATTATGCTAATAGCATTATCGAATTGGAAGCCAAAAAAGAATTATTGATTGACTTGCTAAGTAAAGTAAAATAAACATAGTCAGGTGGCGGAATTGGTAGACGCTAACAGCGGGGGAAGATGGTAGGATTTGAATTAACCACAAAAGATAATTAGATGCAGAAAGTTGAAAATATAGACGAAACCCCCGCTTTTGCAAATCACGTGTTACCTGCCGTTTATTGGTTGGTAGCTTGGTTAGGTTGTTGCCTTATTTTAGGCTCAATATTTTATTCAAATATTCAACATAAAAAAAGGATTGATAAAATATTTGATGATTATTATAAGGAGATGTCTGTTATAAATGGCAGGTAACACATAAATACACGCTATAAGCATTCAAATTGTCCTGACTACTAAAACACAAAACATATGATGTTATTTTTTATTGTATCAGCCTTTATTCTAATAGCATTGGCTGTAGATGTTATTAAACAAGCAAACAAATACAAAAACATAGACAAATGAAAGAATTTATACCATATCAAGAAGCATTAGCTCTTAAAGAACTAGGATTCGATGAACCATGTTTTGGATTTTATAATAATCATGAACCTAAACGAGGTCCAAGAGGTTTAGTAATAAGTGGTTATCAAGACCATAATGAAGAAACTGAAGGAGATGATTTAATTTGTTCAGCACCAACCTATTCCCAAGCATTTCGTTTCTTTAGGGAGAAGTATGGGTTACATCAATACATCAAACAATATTATGGGGAGAAGTTCTATTTTCAAATTGAAGACATGGTTCACCCCAGAAGATGGGATGAATACACGGTAGAGATGCTTAGATCATTTAATGAATCCACTTCACAAGAAGAATCAGAACTTGCTTGTCTGAAGAAATTAATTGAACTTGTTAAAAACAAAGAAAAATGAGAAAATTATTATTTATGGGGCTTTTGAGCCTTATGTATTGTGCTACATATAGCCAATACACATTTTCCTTCTATGGAAGCAATAATAGAAGCATTGGAGCTGAGCTTAGGAAACAGAAAAAGAAAGAAATCTATGGAATGGGCATTACAACATTCTCTAATAGAGGGGCTAAGGGTATAGATTATACAGGATTTGTCAATCCATCTACAGCCTATGAGAGGGTTACAGCCTATAATGGCTCTCTTTATGGTGTATATGGCATTCAATATCCCTATTTGTCTGTAACAGCCAGAATAGGAGCTGGAGCAAGAAAGTATTTCTACAATGGTAGATTTGCCTCAGGACAAGAGTGGTATGTTGTTCAGGATGGTGGCACCTATCTCTTATATGGAATCATGCTATCCACATCTATTGACAATGTAGCATTTTCTTTTGTGTACGACAACATAAATAACATCTCTTTAGGAATAGGTCTCTCATTTAATGAACCTAAAACAAAAACAAAATGACAATAGAAGTTCCTTCAGAAGCAGAATTACAGTTTTATTACTACATGCGTGGTACATGTGGCAGTGGGACTAAAGCCCTAATTACAGCTATATTTGCTCTTGATGTAGAGAATAGAGAGAGAATAGCCAAGGGATTCCCTGAACTTGTGTCTATATGTAACAGATATAACACAGAATCAGGGTTTTATGACAACCTATTAAAGAAAATTGATAACTATTACAACTCATTTGAATAATATGGAACAAATAAACTACATGGCTGTCCCAGGCTTAAAGCTTGATAAGAATGTTGGTAGGGAAAAAACTGTTGAATGCATTATAGACACTGTCTGCACTTATTTTCAAGTGCCCAAAAAACTAGTTATACATAGTAAGACAAGAAGAAGAAATGTTGTTAGAGCAAGACATCTCTGTAGATGGTATATTCTAAAAAACACTCATATGACACTCAAAGAAGTGGGAGATATATGGGGAGGAGCTGATCACACCACTATTTTACACAGTAAAAACTATGTAAGAGAGCAAACACAAGCCAAACACCCCAACGAGTTCAAAATATTTGTAGAACAACTTGATAAACAATTATAACATGAACCACATTGTAATGACAACAGGTAAAAAAGGAATGTACTTATTCCTTGTTGACAGAAGAAAAATTAATAACAGATGGTGGTCTACAGATTGGAGTGATGCAATGCAATTTCAAAAAGAGTCTGCTGCAATTATTCAGTCTAAAAAATTAAAGTATAAGTCACCTGAAGTTATATCAATAAACACCGCTATAAAGCTATCAAAAGAAAACGACAATAACTTTGATTATGAATCCTTAGAACATCCTTTTTCATTAGATGCTCTTGGACAAGATTAAAAACATAAACAATTATAACATGAAACTAACACCACAACAAAGACTATTAGTCTATGAAGCTTTATTGAAAGTAGTGTGCAAAGACTCATCGGTAGTAAATGGCATGTGTTTCTATCTAGACTTCTTGTTAGATGAAAGCAAAAAAGTGCCTTATATATGGAAACGGATGAGAGGGTGTGACAAAATGGAGCTTTTAGATGAGCTAAAAAGAAAAGCACCTCGTCCTCAACCTGTTTATTGGGCCCCTCGTACAAAGAAGGGTTGGGAAACACGCATCCATTGGATAGAACAATCTATTATTGAAGTTAAAAAGAAAATCAAATGACAGTAGAACAACACATAGAACAAGAGGCTAACGAACAAATAGAAGACATAAAAAGAATGTTTCCTGACATGGGAGAACAAGAATTAAAATACATATCCCTTTGTTTAAAACAATGTTATGTCAAAGGGGCTAAGAAAGCCCTCTCACTTGCTGCATCTAAAACTGAAATCAAATGAATAAAATACGCACTATATTAACATCACTGCTCATACTCTTTATGTTCATTGTTGCTGCCAACTTGTTAACAATACTCCTTTATAAAGCATATTTACATGTACCCTTCATATTCTATGTTGTATCAGCAGTGATGTGTTTCTTCTTATTTTGCATTATTGTAGCAATAGTGGATGATTATAGTTAAAAAACAAACACAATGACACATATAAGAAAATATTGGCTAGGCTATTTTAGTGGTTTAGTAATCTTAATTGTTATTGTTCTTTACCACTACACTGAAACATACACAGTTGATGGTATTGTATTAGAACATAATGTTACCTCTACTAAAAGTGGAGACAGGATATATTCCACTCTTATAAAATGTAATGATGGATATATTAGAGAGAAGATAGGACTAGATCATTACGTAATACCAGTCGGCAATACTACTACAATAGAACTAACAAGACTAAACTTTAATAAGTAAATCATGACACACATAGAAAAACTACATTTAGAAGCTATACAAAACGACAAATCAGTTAGAAAGCAACTTTGTGTAAATGATTTTGGAACATCCAAATTAGAAATGATTGTTGCAGAGAAATCAGCAGAAATAACAGAGCAGATTGCTATTGAGTTTGCTCAATGGGTAGATAGAAACAAATTTAATATTTTTAATCTTTCATTTAAAGAACTATTCCAAGAATACCTAAAATCAAAAGAAAATGAGCAAAAGAAAGAGGGGTAATTACGAAATAGGTCAAACGGTTTTATACAATTCAGAGCCAAGAACCATAGTTGATAAAATAATGGGGGGCAAAACAAAAAAGCCGAATATACAAGGTGGCATAGTTACGGGCTACAAGTCAAAGCCTCCTGTTTATAAATTGGATAACGGACTATTATTACGGGGCAATAAATTAAGAAAATCAACAGAAAATGAAATACAAATTAATTAATAAGACAACAGGTGAGGAACACATCTGCTACATGGTAGTAATAGATGGATGGCATTATTATATAAGTGGTAATGAAGTTCAAGTAGGTGACATTGTAGTAGAATTATATGTAGATGGTACAATAGGATTAGAGCAAATTGACACACTAAATGATATAGACTCATCACTACAGAAAAAAGTAATAGCAACCAACAACCCAAACATTGATATTCTACAAGTGGTGGATGAGGTTGAAATATTGGCTAACCTTTATTGTAAAGAAATGGATAGATTGGCAGAACCTCACGATTTCAATTCTTTCAAATATGCTTACAACAAATCCCAAGAAACACATCCATTTAGTGAGGAAGATGTTAAAGAAATATTTAAAATAGCTCAAATGCAAAAGAATTACGGTGATTATAAGCCTTATACTTTTGAAGAAACTATCCAACTTTGGAAAGAACAAAGACCTAAAACATTGTATTATGAATAACATAAAAAAATATGGTAGTTTGTTTATGTTTATAGTGAACTGCCTCACCTTAATTGGTTACACTATAGCAGTTGTATATAATATGTTTCCAATAGAACCATACAAATGGATAGTAACATCAATATTTGCTATTTTCTTTTTAAAGTCTTTTATTAATTGTCTAAAAAATAAACATGAATAACGAATATGTAATAATCAACAAGACAGAGTGGTTGAAGGTGATGGAAACTAATCAAAAACCAGGATCTCATCACGATGGAATTTATGTAAGTGAGGCTCAAAATGCGAGAGCTGATTTAATAGAAGAAATCTTATCAAAATCAACTCCTTTAATTCCTGTGGTTGAAAGGGCTTTTGATGCAGGGCAAAAGCATAACAAATTGTTTCCTTTTAGTTGTGAAAACAAACAAGACTACATCACAAACTTAAAACTTGATATATGAGTGAATCACATGAGCTTTACAAAAAATATTTAGCTAATAAAAAGAAAACTGAAAGGGCTAAAAAAAGAGAATCTAAGTATATTGATGATTATGAAAAAGAAGAGTCTATATCAAGATATGAATGGAAAGAAAAAGAAAGAGAAGAAAAAGAAGATTTTGATAGAGCAGACAAACTTTTTGGTAACATTTATTAAAATTAAAACTTGATATATGAAAATAGACTGCATTTTAAAAACTTGGTACAAACAAAAACAAGAAAGTGATAGAATGTGGCATGAAATCCCTTCATGCAATATTGAAAACTACCATAATATTTCTGATCTAGAATTCAAGTGTGCATTGCAAATTATTGCTGTGGGGAGCAAGGATAGGTCTGAACAAGTATTAGTAGAAAGAGTTTTCGTTCCTGATGGGAAGACAATCAGGTATATAAATTTTTTGAATGCTTTATACTGCTATGATGAGGAAAAGAAATTAATTTACACCACACAAACAGAAAGAGATATATGACACAAGAAGAAATTTCGTTCTTTGCAGCAAAGGTAGCTATGATCTCTCTAATCATTTATGCAGTAATAGCCATAGATTGGCTACTCAATCACATAAAAATTACATCATGAACACACCAGTAAGTTTCCCAATAGCTAAGTTGCTAGCAGAAAAGGGGTTTGATGAAGTATCTCAAAAATGGTATTCTGTCGAAGGCAGTCTTTATTCTCAAGTTGTATTTAATAACAACAGAGGTTTTGTCCCTGCTTATAAATGTGAAGCACCAACCATTGCAGATGTAGTGATGTGGTTGTATGAAAAGCATGGGATTTGGATTACTATATGTGTAATTGGTGAAAATGGTTTTGGTTATTGGTTACACAATAAAGATAGAAAAAGACTTAATCCTGAAGATCAAGGAGGTTACTGGTATTCACCAACAGAAGCCTACGAAGCAGGTATTGAATACACATTAAATAATTTGATATGAGAAGTCCCACAGTACAAAGAATAATGGATGAAATGGAGAAAGACTCTTGGTGGGTAAAACTAAAAAGAACAATAAAGATCAAATGGTGGGTATTTAAATGTCTTACAAGGAAATATTGGGATAAAGAGTTTATAAACAGAAGAGACCATATTGCTCATTGGAAAATACGTAGAGGAACCATATTAAAGGTGTTTCCTGCCTCCAGGAGCCATAGAAAGAAGCCTTACAAGGTGGTGGTGTTATATTCTGACAAAAGCGGATTTATTACACGTTTATATAAAGATAGGCATGAACATGATACAATTTTTGAATATAATTCAACATCTTGGACTACATATCATCATAACAGATTTCAAATAGTAAAATATTAATATATGAAACTATACACAGAAGAACAGGTAAAACTTATGTTGCTTTATACAAAACTTCGTACAACATTAGGTAAGAAAAAAGATAATACAGAACTGTTTACAGATGAGCAAATATTGTCAGTAGAAATTCCAATCGAACTACCAAGTGATGAGGAGATAGAGAAAAAAGCTAATGAATATGTAGAAAATAAATGGGAATATGCACAAGATGAGTGTAAGGAAACATTCACAGATTGTGCTAAATGGCTAAGAGATAAATTACTAAATAAAAACAAATAAACCTATGGCACAACAAACAGTAGTGAGTTGGGTTATTGAGCAATTACGTCAGCTTGCACATAATCCTAAAACACATCTAGGAATGGGTGATGTAAGAGTTACACAAGGATATTTAGATGATCTTGAAGAACAAGCTAACAAACAGTTTCAAAACAAAATAATTGATGCTTGGGAAGATGGTGCTCAATCAGAACATAGAGCCCATGTTAATGGTAAAGCTGATAAAAGTTCTCTTGATTATTACAACGAAACCTATAAAACAGAAGAAAATGGCAAAGAATAACATTAGAAAAAAGCTTGTAACAGCTATTGTAGAATATTCAAGCGATGAGCTTGATGAACAAGACTACATACGTATGGCTAAAGAATCTGAAGAGCAGCTTTTAGATAATCTGATTAGCATATTGGGATGGTATCATAATGAACTTAATAACTAAAACTTATGGCAAAAGACAAATGCGTTATGTGTGGAGAAGAAACTCCATACGATGAAACCGTACATATTGACCTACGTGTTGGGTATATAGAAGGAGGTGGACAGCTTTGTATAGATTGTTATGAAGGAAAAGAAAAGAAAGAAGAAGCTCCAGATATGTGTTCTTCTTGCAATGGTACAGGAGAAGATGTAGCAGACTATCCCTGTCCAATGTGTAAGGGTACAGGAGTGAGTAATACATCTGATTGGTTCAAAAGCAGATATAAAAGAAATTATTTAAAAGAAAATGATTAATTATGAAAGTTTTAGTGTATGACATAGAAACTATGCTTGAAATGTTTTTGGTGGGAATTTATAATCCAGAGACAGATCAATATTCAGAGTTTGCCGTTAATGCTTTTGAAAATGATTTAGATAGGTTTGCTGAATTTGCTGAAGCTCATAATGATTATTATTGGGTAGGTTTTAATAATTTACGCTTTGATAGTCAAGTGGTTGAGTGGGTTTTACGTAATTATAATAATTGGCATGAAACTTCTTATTTAGACATAACAGCTTTAATATCTCAAAAGGCTCAAGATGTTATACACGACGCTAATTATGATTTACCTTCTGAATATGGAGAATCAAACCTGAGTTATAAACAAATTGACCTTTTCACTATTTGGCATTTTAACAATGAAAACAGAAGAACTTCTTTAAAAGCTGTGCAATTCTATTTAAATTGGCATAATGTTGAAGAAATGCCTATTCACCATTTGAAGAAAGACCTTTCTTTAGAAGAAATAATGATGACAAAAGAATATTGTAAGAACGATGTTATGTCCACTTATGAATTCTATAAGGTTACAAGAGGCCAGACATCTATTTCTTTGTACAAGGGAGAAGATAAGATTGAAGACAGATTTGCAATGAAGGAGGAATTCGGATTAAATTGCCTTAATTGGGATGATGTAAGAATTGGTGCTGAATGGAACAAGCTTGATTACATGAAGCTCACTAAAAAGAACTACAAAGAAATTAGACCTGAGAAGATTGTTACATTCTATGGAAAAAAGTTTAAAGCATTTTTCCCTAAATGGACAAATTTTCAAACAAAAGAGCTTGAACAGTTTGTACAATACATTGGAAATCAATTTGTTCTAAATGAAAAACAGAAATTTAAACACAAGTTTAATGATGAACTTACAGCAACAATAGCCAAGGGTGGTATTCATAGCAATGAAAAAGGAAGATTTCTAAAGCCTACAGAAGATGAGCAATATTGGCAAATAGATATTGGCTCACAATATCCAAATGCTATTAGAAAGTATAAAGTGGAACCAAAACATCTTCCTGGGTGGAATAGTTTAATTGTATCAAAGATTGACAGAAGACTAGGATATAAGAAATTATATCAAGAAACTAGCGTTCCTAAATACAATTCATTGCAAAAAATGGGTAAATTAGCCCTTAATGGAGGTTCTTATGGTAGATTGAATACATCAGGAGACTGGCAAGAATATCCATATGGTATGCTTCAAGTGACTATTGGTGGTCAGATTGAAATTTTAATGGTAGTTGAAGACTTACTTCTAAAAGGATTTAGAGTGGTGAGCTTAAATACCGATGGTTTTGACTGCATCATTAAAAAGGAACGAGAACAAGAATTCAGACAAATTCTAACACATTGGGAACAAGTTATTGGAAATGATCAACTTGGTAACTTTGAATACACTGAGTTTCAATGGATTGCCCAAAGATCTGTTAATCACTATTTAGCTCTTAAAAAAGATGGAAAACTTAAAGCAAAAGGCGATTTTGAGAAGGATAAAGAAGTGCAAAAGAACACCTCTGCAAGAATTATCCCAATTGCTCTGGAACAATATTTTCTTCATAATGTACCTGTTGAGCATACTGTTAGGAATCATACTAATATCTTTGACTTCTGTATAAGGCAGAAAGCAAGTAGAGATTTCCATTATGAAGGAATTAATAGAAAAACAGGGCATGTTAACATATATAAAAAGATGATTAGATATTATGTTTCCATGAGTGGGGAGAAAATTGTTAAGGTGAAAAACCCTGAATGTACATCAGACGCACCTCCTATATCACAAGTGGAAGCAGGAGAATGGGTTTGCACAATATGTAATAACATAAAAATTGCTAACCTTGAAGATGTTAATCATTCTTATTATATAGAAAAAACAGAAAATATTATAAGAGAGATTCAGGGAATTAAATCAAATTTATACATAAACCCAGCACAATTAAGTCTATTCTAATGAAAAAGTTTAAAAAAGGAGACAGATTTATACATGTAAGTGGTGGTCAATGTTTTATAAGCCACATAAAGAAGGACGAAATAAGAATATCCTTTGTAGATGTTGAACCAGCCACACCATTGGTATGGGATGTAAATGATTTTGAAGAAGCTGTAAAAACAAGCATATTCACTGTCTTTCCTATGCCAAAGATTAACAGGGAAAACATCGCCATCCATCTAATTGAATATGAGCTCAATATGGTGGGTAAAACTCTTGAGGAAGCTAAAAAGTCTCCTACATGGTATTCTGATAATAATATGACAGAAGAACAATATGAAATGTTCAAAGGATATGCTATTCCCCTTATAAAGAAAGTGTTTAGATGTTCCAAAAAGAGAGCAGAAGAAACATTCAAATGGTTTGACTTTATGTACGGAATACGTGTAATAAAAAACTAATAAAAATGAGTGAAATTACAGTGACACTACCCAAGAGTAGATATGACAGTATGGAAGCTGATTTAAAGAAACTTAGAGAGCAAGTGATCCATCTTGAACATTTATTAAAAAGTGAAGAATATTATGTTAAAACTATAAGGAGAGATCAATGGAACAGTACCAGTGAAATATATTACAGACCTCTTGAACCCAATGAGATAGACATAAGTTTAACTGCTAAGTTTAATGAAGAGAAGGAAAGGTATATAACTGAAATAAGAAAGTTAAATGTCATCTTAGAGAGAAAAAACAAAATTATTTCTGATTTAACTCCTACTGTTTCTACTACATATACAACGACATTATATCACTCACCAAAACCAAAAAAGAAACCTTGGTGGAAATTATTTTAAACATTAAAATTAAATATTATGGGAGCTAATTGGGTTTATGTTAGACAAAGAGGAAAGAATGCTAAAGCAGCATACAATGAAGCTGTAGAAAATGCTGAAAGAGAATACGGTCATCAGGAAGGATATAGTGGACAAATTAATTCCACAGCAGGATGTAGAGATGTTACAGAAAAATGGAAAGCAAGTGGTAAAACACTGGATGAATACATTCGTGAAAGACATGATGAAATGTCAAAACACCATGGTGCAGAATGTATATGTATATCTGCTCCAAAGGGTAACACTAACAAAATTAAGTCTGTAGTGGAGCATGTTGTAGAGAAGGGTACAAAGAAATGGGTGCTTAAATACGTAGCGTATAGTCATTCTCGTGGTGGTGCTATTGGTAAATTTAATACAAAGGGAGAAGCTGTAAAAGCTGCTCGTAAGTATACAGAAGAGCAACAAGCAGATTCTTGGGTAGAAATGAAGAAAGTGTTAGAAAAAGGTTCTACTGTCACTGCTAAAATTTCTTACAAAAAATCAACAACTGAAAGAGATGGAGAATACATATTCTATGGGTTCGCAAATGATTGAGGATTTTGAGAGGATTTCTCAGATAGAAAGCTTAATTTTACAGGCTGACCAATGGGAAGAAGAACAAAAAATAATGCAGGAAAGACTACCTGCCATCATCTTTGTACATATTGAAAAGAATAACAATGACGCTGTTGAAAGTAAACCCCTCGCATTTTGAAGAAATACTAAAAAAAGGATATTCTCTTGATTTGGTTTTTATGTTGAAAATGATTGAAAGTCAAGTAGATGTACAAAAACTGTGTGAAGAAAACGTAAAGTTTGCCACTCTTTATCAAACACTTATTAGAAAAGGTCTTATATCTGAAAATGGAGATAAGATTACACTTATAGGTGTTGATCTTTTGAAGTTTATGGAAACAAAAGATGTGATGAAGTTGATAAAGAAAAAACCATCATCCACTTCTTTTGAAGAATGGTGGAAAGCTTTTCCAGGTACAGACACTTTTACACATAAAGGAAGGATGTTTTCTGGCTCACGGTCATTGAGAACAAATAAAGAAGAATGTAGGGTTAAATTTGAAAAGATTCTTATGGAAGGCGAATATGTAGCTGCAGACTTAACATCTGCACTAGAATTCGACGTTATGCAAAAGAAAGAAATGTCTGTAAAACTTAGCACAAACAAGCTAACATATATGCAAAACAGCCTTACATATTTGAATCAGCGTAGCTATGAACCCTTTATTGAATTAATTAAAGAAGGTGCAAAAATAGAAGAAGCACCAAAAGTTACAGGAGGAACAGATGTATGAAAACAGATGAAGAATTAAGAGAAGAAGCTAAAATAATAGCACAGGAATTAGTTGAGAAGATGGGTATTGAAAAAGTTGCATTTACAACAAGTGTAACTATCAGACCAGAAACTACATATTATGGTTGGGCTAATGGTCAATATGCCACAGAATGCGCTATAATAGCAGTGAATAAAATATTAGAATTGCTTCCAGAGTTTAGTCTTGATTATCAAATTCAAGTGGAATACAGACGTTATACATTCGTTAAAGAAGAACTAGAAAAATTATGAGCTTTGAACAATTAAAACAGGAAGTGCAATCTGGTTTGGAGAATAAGAATGGTGGAATTCCTATGGGATTTAACAGACTTAATAAATACATTGGTATTAGGAGGTCTAATTATTTCCTGATAGGTGGTAATACAGGCTCTGGTAAAACATCTTTTCTGGATGATGCATTTGTTCTTAATCCTACAGATTGGTTTATAAAGCAATCTCCTTCAGAAATAAAGCTGAAAATCATCTATCGCTCTATGGAGAGAAGTAGAACCTATAAGATGGCTAAATGGGTGTGTAGAAAGATATTTCTTGACCATGGAATAGTTATTCCTGTTAGTAAGCTGCTTGGTTGGAATGACAAACTTACAAAGGATGAGCATGATTTGTTTTTAATGTATGATGATTATATGGAACAATTATCTAATGTAATCACTATTATTGACGGACCAGAGAATCCTGTAGGTATAGCTAAAGAACTGAAAGCATATGCTCTTCAGAACGGGAAAATAGAACAATTGGATGAATACAACAAAGTGTATATTCCTGAGAATGATAGAGAAATTACTATCGTTATTGTTGACCATATTGGTTTGTTAAAGACCACTAAAGACCAGCCCACTAAAAAGGAAGCTATTGATAAGATGAGTGATGAACTGAGATATGCCAGAGACTTCTTTGGGTACACACCTGTTGTTGTTCAGCAGTTCAATCGTAGCATTTCCAATCCTATAAGAATAAAGAATGGAGATGTTGAGCCTCAATTAGAAGATTTTGCAGAGAGTTCTCAAACTCAGAATGATGCTGATGTTGTTGTTACACTATTTGATCCTATGAGATATAAAGTGCCAGACCCAAGTGGATATGAACTTGATAAGCTCAAAGATGACCAAGGGGGTAAATACTACAGAAGTCTTAGAATTGCAAAGAATTCTTATGGGGAAGATGATATAAGAATAGGTCTTGGTTTTCTTGGTCAAATTGGTATGTTTAAGGAGCTTCCTAAGAAAAAAGATATTAAAGAAGCTGATTATCAATCAGTTGTAAACAAATCATTCTTTATACAATGAACATAAGAGACCAAAGACAGAAGGAATTTGCTGATGTATGGATGAATAGTGATAAATATGGTATACTTAATCTGTGCCCACGGTTTGGAAAAATATACACCACCATCAACATCCTTGAACAGCTAAAGCCTAAAACAATTCTTATTGCCTATCCAGACAATAAGATTAAGGCTTCTTGGAAAGCTGATTTTGAAAAGCGTGGGTGGAACGATGAGGATGTTACATACACCACTCATTTAAGCCTGAAGAAATACACAGAAGAACAGTTTGACATTGTCATAATAGATGAGATACATCTATTGTCTGAGGCTCAAATAGAGGCTGCAGGAGAGCTTATATCAGACAGAAACCCTGTTGTGTTAGGACTGACAGGCACACTCTCTTCTTTTACAGAAAGAACACTGCATGAAGAGCTTCAGCTGCCTGTTGTGGCTAAATATTCCATAGAACAGGCTGTAAATGAAGGAGTTGTAACAGACTATGAAATCACAGTGGTGAGAGTGCCTTTGGATGACAAAAGAATAAATGACTACAAAGGAAAGAAAAAAACTGAAAAGAAACAGTTTGATTCCTATGGATGGGTGATTGATTCTCTGGAAAGACAGGGAAAGAGCACAATGTTCTTAAGACTGGCAAGAATGCGCATAATACAGAATAGCATTGCCAAAATGGAGAAAACCAGAGAGCTTCTCAAAAAGCATAAAGACGAACGAGTGTTAGTTTTCTGTGGTGTCACCAAAATAGCTGATACATTAGGCATTCCTTCCTATCATAGCAAAGCTATAGAGAAGAAGATATTTGAAGACTTTGTATCAGGAGAGGGTAAACACCTGGCTGTTGTAAAGATTGGTAATACAGGGGTGACATACAAGCCTCTTAACAGAGTGATTATCAACTATTTTGACAGTAATGGAGAAAACCTCGCTCAGAAGATTAACAGATGTATGGCTATGGAATACAACAATCCAGACAAGAAAGCTCAGATATACATCGTTTGCTCTACAGAGGATGTAGAAGCTAGATGGTTAAGTAAAGCATTAGAATTCTTTGACAAAACAAAAATTAAATACGTATGACATTAGAATTAATTGAAGAAATCAATCCAATGAATGGAACAATGTATGCAGTGAAAGCTGATAATCAAGTGGTTAAATGGTTTATGCATAAAGGAGAAGCTGAAAGATTTTATGAATTGGTGAAGGCTAATCCAAGTGAAATTGAGCCTAAAAAAACTGTATTAAAATCTACAGAAATCTCTCAGTAAAATTTGGAAATTAGATGTAAATAGCCTATATTTACAAACACTAAATTACATAAAAAATGAAATTACCAGACGAAATTACACAAGTGACAAGCTTAAATCCTAGAGATTTGGTTATAGTCTCTATTCCAAAAATGGGGAAGGGTACAATCTTAGGAGACCTCACTACAAAGAAAAATGCATTAGTATTGGACTTAGAAAAAGGGGGTTATGAATTTATAGCAGCAAGAAAGCTCTCAATTTACAATTCCCAAGAAACAAGCAAATGG
>Ga0209990_10000774_pt1 | contig 30251 bp, 54 predicted proteins | sample NOAtaG_6_FD_187304 | JGI IMG/M metagenome (GOLD analysis project Ga0209990, IMG submission 187304) | Freshwater lake microbial communities from Lake Erie, under a cyanobacterial bloom - NOAA_Erie_Diel5S_2200h metaG (SPAdes) (version 2) | ecosystem: Environmental > Aquatic > Freshwater > Lake ...
TTGCTCTGCCCAACGTACTTGGTCAGAATTCGAAGGCATTTCTGCACCGACCATACGAAGGAAAGAAGCAACGGTACGGTTGCCATAACGCTCGAACTCCTTCTCGTAGGTGTCGGGAAGGTATTGGTTCAAGAAGTTGAAGTTTGTGATATAGTTGGTGGACAACGGAATTTGCTCAGCACTTGGCTGAAGTTGCCAACCGGGAACAGGTAATACTGCCATTTTCTTAGGTTGTTAAATGTTTTACAATCGTTTAGCACTCTTGATTTTCAACCCTCTCCCTGTGGATGGGTTTACTTCTCGGATTTGCGTTCCTCCCTTGTTGATTGCCTCGGGTGCTTTACGCTCAGACATATTGATATTTTTAATCTTGCGCGTAACATCCTCCGTGGCATCCGACAAACCTTGCTCGTAAAAAAACTTCGCAAACTTTTCGGGATTCATCGCGATTGCCAATGCCTTGTGATATCCAACTGCATCTTTAATCAAGCCATTCTCATCCAAATATCTACTGATAAAATTGGATGGATTGGACTGAAGATTTTTCAATTCAGATGGACTTCCCGGAGTGAACGTTATTTTCTTGTCATTTACTTGGAAATCAAAACCTTTGAAATCCTGACTGAAAACTTCGTCAGTCTTCTTAGTGAACCACTGACGCTTACGGTCATTCTCCTCTTGAAGGGTCTTGGCGTTTTGCATATATTGCTTATACGCTTCGTACTCTTCACGCTCTTCATTAGGAACTGATGCCGAACTTGACTCAAGTGGCACCTTGTATTTTTCCTTTTGTTCGGTGAAGTAGGACTTAGCCTTAGCGATAGCCTTCTTCTTTGCCAATTTGGCTTTTTTGACATCAGACGGGTCGTCGAGGTCTTCATCATATCTGAACTCATCGACCATTGCCTCGATATCATCTTCGTCCAATCCCTGTTCGGTTTCAGCGAAGTACCTCTTCAGCATATTATCAGGGTCCATAGTTTCAAAGTCTTCCTGAATTTTCAAGAAGTCTTTGATGCCACGCCCTGTTTCTTTTTTGTATTGCAGATACGCTGATACATCTTCAGGCAGTTGCTCTGACTGCTGACGCTCAGAAACCAACTCATCGAAAGAATTGATTGTCTTGTTATACCTTTGACTGATATAAGACAAGATTTCTTCCTCTTTGAATTCAGGGGCAGAAGAAGTCTGTTCAGCAACGACAGGTGTGTCGTTCTGAGGCTCAGACAAAGTCTGCTCATGCGCGTTGAGTAATTCCTGCTCTCTTTCCGCTACACTCTTTTCAGGTGTATTGGATACTTCACGTACTGTAATTTCCATTGGATTATATTTTATTCAAAGTTATACAAAAAAATCATTAACATCATCGTGGTGAAAATTCAGCCATGTCGAAACCATCCAATGAATCTTCATTCGATTCGAAGTTCAACGGTGGCAAATTCAACTTACGTTGGTTTATCAGATTGCTTTGTTGAGTGTTCTGCTGACTGATTCTCTTACCCTTTGCCACTTCCCTTTCCTTCTCCCTTTGTGACAAATTATTTGCATTCATCTCAGCAATCTGCATCGTGTACTTGAATTCTTCAGCCATCAAATCCTTTTTCAGGACAGCCTCATTCTTCATCTTTTCGATTTCGAATGCAACCTCAGCCTGTTTGATTTGCATGGCTTTCTGAGTCTCCATTTGCAATTTTTGAATAGCAAGTTGAGACGACATCTCCTGAGACTTCAATTGCTGCTGTGCTTGCATCGCTTGCTGCTGCATTTGCATCTTCTCTTCACGCTCAGCCTTCTTGGTGCGCTTCATCTTGAGAAGTTGATTGGCAAGTTTGATATTCTTAATCTCACGAATATCAATTGCATCCTCAAGATTGATATCACCCTTCTGAAGTGCAATCGAGATGTTAGCCTCCAACTGCTGCTTCTGCTCTTCGTCGGGAGACACTTCAATGAAAATACCAAAGTCGTACACGTACAAATCCTTGATTTCATTCAGGATGCTGACATTATATTTGCCGATTTTGTTTGCAAAGTCATCCTTGAAATCTGCATACTCAAGAATATCTGCAATCCTGTATGTCATAGCCTCGCTGATTGTCTTGTATATGTACAGACCACCTTCGAGGATGTGTCTCGTTGCTGTATTTGAGTTCAATGCTGCCAACTTCTGAACACCAACCAATGCGTTCGGGTCAGGGTCGGAACCATCACGTGCCTCGTTGAGACCCGTTACTGAACGAATCATATCAAGGTAGTGGTTGTAGTTGTATATCAACATTTGTGCTTTTGCCGCTCCTGAGTTTGAAGACAACTCTTGGATTGGAACTCTTGCATTATTGAAGTCTCCTTCCTGAGTGAAAGACCTACCGATGACACTACCCGTTTGGAAGTACAACCTCAACGCATCCTCGGGGTTGTATGCGTTGCCTGTACCCAAGTCAACCTCATTCAGACCATCTGCATCGATGAACACACCATCAGGCACGACACGTGCAATCACTTGTTGCAGTTTCAGGTGTGTAATCTGAATCAAGTCGGCAAACGGAATCATCCTGCGTACCAATGACTCAATGACTCCCTTGTACATACGAGGAGCACAAGCCACATAGTTCGGGATTGCGTGTTGAGATGCAGATTTTGGACGAACCATGTTCTCAGCCATCTGCCACTTCAACAGGATGTTGGTACCCATTACCATGATACCTTCATACCAAACATCGATTGTCTTCTCAATTTTTTCGAACTTGCCCTCGTCCATCATTTCCAATGGTGGATTGAAGGTATCATCCTTCTCAATCATCCTGCTTCCACCACTCTCGAGCAATTTCTTTTTGTATACAATCTTCTTGGTTGTCTTGTAGTTGAAGTACAACAACGTGCAAGTATCCCTGTAGAAGATGCTATTCTCATAGAACTGAGCCACGTTGTAGTAGTCGTACCAACTTTGGCTGTACTTTGAGATTTCCTCCAAGTCCTCACGTGTCAACGATTGGTCTATCTTCATCAATTCGGTAATCGGAACCGTCTTGATTTCACCCCAATAGAAACAATCCCTGAAGTATGGGTCTTCAGTATAACTGTAAACCACATTTGCAGGGTCTACATATTGAATCTCAACACCCGCACCGGGCAGGAACTCATGCTTTGCAACACCAATGCCCAACACCGTCAGGTCGTAATCACAACGCTTCCTGACATATTGGTAGTTATTCTCTTCAAGAATAGTATTGATGGCTTCCTCCTCTGCAATCTCAATTGCGGGTTTGTAGTTGAGTTGCATATACAATGACAACTCTTCATCATCCGCAGGAAGTTGCTCGGGGTCCATTACAAATGGGTCGACGCCTGTTTTTTTCTGAAGGTTTTCAAGAAAGTCCTTGGCAACCATCTGCCCCTCAATCATGTCCTGATACTTTGTCCTTTTTGCTTGGGACATAGCATCCTGAGCGTAAGCCTTTACTTTGAAAAGTCTGTCGCCCATTCCATTCACTACAATGTCAACAAACTTGGGTATAATTGGAACAGGTGTCCAATCCAAGTTCATGTATGACAAATCACCATCAATGGCTAACTCGTTTTTATATTTTTGAACAGATTGCTCTCCACGTGCATAAAGTCTAAGTCTATGGAAATCCCTCCATTGACTATAAAACCTACATTGGTTCCCATCTTTCCTGAACCATTCGTATTGAATGGCTTGTCCAACCTGAAGTCCAAACTGCTCTGACTCTTTTTCTTTGTCTGTTACAAACTGACTTGGAAATGCAGTGGATGATATGTTAATCTTAACATCTTTCATCTATTCATTTGGCTTGTCTTGCCCGAGTTATTGTATGTAGCAAAGTTAATGCTTATTTTTTTTGATTGTGTTCTTTCAGGTTGATACAGATGTTTTTGTGTTGCCATGATTGCAAGACCTGAACTGATTGTGGCATCATGGAATGTTCTGTTAGAAATATCAAATTTTGCCCAATCTTCAAGTGTTCTCGTGAATGGCATCGTCCCAATAACATCAGAATTCCTATATCTTCCCTCTAAATCGAACCCAATATGTTTTTCAATATACGATTCAATCGCAGCAGCGTGTGCTTGCTTGACATCCTCCGAAGTGTTGGGTATACCACCAAGTTCCAACTCTGTTTTAGACAATTTTGAATAGTGTTTATCGGGTCTGTTCATACAGAAACCCCTATATCCTCTATTCTTGAAGTGGTACAATAACCTCGGTTTATTATTTTCGATTAGAATCGGCATACCGTAAAATACGCAAGCCATCAATACTTCTTCAAAAAATATTTCAGCAGTCTGCGGTCTTGCTATATACTCGAGGAAAAATTGGTTCACAGGACCTTCATCCATATGGAATCCTGTAAGACCATGGAGGGCACCATTAGAGCCACGACCTACAACAACACCCGATATGTCATATGAGTCGCATCCGAACGCACCCATGTGCTCATTTGCAGGATATTTTATGCCATTCCTCTCGACAAACCTGTTCTGCAAGTTTTTGTTGGGGGTCCATGATACAAGGAACCTACCACGTTGGTCAGGATTGAATATTACGGATGTATCCTTTATCCCATCTTTCCAACTGAATGAACCCCTTGTGACAATGTGTTTCTCAATCCTCGAATCATTGTAGTCTATCTGCTGATATATCTTGGTGAGATTGAACAAAGACGATTTGCTTTCGTCCCTGAATGCATGGCTCTCTGTCCTTGGGAACTGCCTGTAGTATTCGTTCAGAGCATCAGGGTCACCCTTCAAAGAGTCAACCTCAGCCTCCCAATAATCTATAGCACCATTCGTAATCTTCCCACCATCAACACCCTTCAATGGCTTGCTTGGCTTACGCAGGACAGGCATACCATATTGGTCGATGAATCCTTCCATGTTCCACTCCATGGGAATGAACAAGGAGTACATACCGCTCTTTGTTTGACCGTTGGCATTCCTTTTAGTTGCATCTGAGTCCTCGTATAAACTCTTGAAGTTCGACCCACCCTTGGACAATGCATTGGATGTTGAACCCATCAAACACTTGCCAATTATCTTTGACCCCAACCTAAGACAGGTCTTTGTAACACGCCAATTGTTCAGGATGTTGTTTGGTTTTATCCATTTGCCACTCTCGTCGTGTGCAAGCAACAACAACTTCTCACCGTCATAGGAGTTGTCTTCTGTATTCTTCCAATCTATCGTGGTATCAAGACCATCAATCATTTGATTGTCGGCATCGAACATATTCTTCTTCGTAATCTTCGATGCAGGTACACGATATGCCAACTCTGTCTTTGGCTTATCCATACCGTCCTGAATCGGTCTGAAAAAGAATGGAAGGTTTGAACTGATTGGTACTACCTTATCCGTGAACATCTTTTTTGCATCCGCACCCGTTTTGGATAGAATGCCTACACGTGAATCTCGAGCCAACGTTGCCATATTCACACACTCAGATGCTGACATGAATGAGAATCCTGAACGACGAATCTTCAGGTATATCATACCAAAGCATCTCGGGTCAGCCTTGCAAGCCTCCCAAAAAATAAAGAATATCCTGTTTGCTTCCCTGAAGTCAGCATATCCAACGTCAATCTTAGACCATTGGAGATACATATAGTGGGAGCCTGTTATGTAGGTTGGCTCACCATTGTTCATGAACCACAAGCCATTCTCGCGCCTATCGAACTCCCTTTCAATATAATCAATCCACTTGCTCTTGAACTCCTTTGGCATTTCATTCCATTGGAATATGGATTGTATGTTAGCCAACGGTTTAGGCAGTTCTTCACGCCTCCAATATTGCTCGGATGGTGATGAGTGTGCTCGAACACACTCTGATTCATTGTATGCAGGAAGAGCAATGTTTATTCCTTCAATATGAATAACATCCCCAATCATACCCGTTTTGGATATGATTACCATGTCGAATTCATCATCATAACCGTATTCCCAACTCTTGCTCCTATTCCTTGATTGGAGTGTCGACTTGGGTATGCCGTTGCTGATTATCTTATATAGGTTACTTGGACCTTCTCTCAGCGAATCCTTGTTTGCTGTCGACCCTCTCTTGTCCTTTTTCATTTTCCTCCAATGATGCCTTTTCAGATTCTATTCTATTTAAGATATCAAAAGCGTCAAATATTGCCAACTTTTTGGTGGCTGCTGCATTTTTCAGTCTGTCTGCCGCCAACTCATCATCTCCATCAGGCTTGATGATGTCTTCTTTGGCTACACGTATCAATTCCTGAACTGCCTTATACCCCGCCTTGATTATATTTAATTTGATTTCCTTGGCATCCATACACTATCTATGCTTTAAGAATAACACTTGAATTAACCTCGAGTCACTGCCCTCACCAAAGTTCTCCAAAACAGCACGAGAATGCGGTACACGGGACGAAAATACAACCGCCCTGTTGTACTTCATGTGAACGGTGCACATCGGATTATGACTTTCGTCATATATTATGGTGCCCTCGTTATCAGGATGGAACTTGTTGAGGTATAGTATCGCTGTGATATCACCCATCATTTCATCCGTATGGATAAAGTTAGGCTCAATCTGCATGAACGGTGACTGCCTTACAAAGTTGTACGCAGTATCAAACTTCATGGACAGTTTTATGTTGAAGTAATTCTTGACAAAGTTCTCGAACTCGTCATCATTCCTCGGCTGAATACCCTTGAACGTATTGACACTGTCATTGTAATCAACGAAGTCTTTGGACAAAATATCATCGACATAACTGTCGGGATTCTTGATTACATTATCAATCGTGATTATTATCATATCTTGACAGTAATGTGGTGGTCGAACATCCTGTATAACTTCTCACCGTCTACGTTGAACTCGTACTCACTATCAGGAGCAAAGCAAACTACATCTCCCGGCATGACACCCATATCCATGAGTTTTTTGTTCGGATATCTCATAACCCCCATCAGTGGTTCTTCCGATACAGGTTTGTCTATGTAGTATTTCAATGGTGGGATAGGCTTGACAAAACAGTATCTGTCATAAGCGTGCCACTCACCTTCATGCTTATACATGAAGAATTGGTCAGGCTCAATCAAGAATATATCCTCCTTGAAAAAACTTTTACCACTCTTCCTGTTTCCCTTGATATCGTTGTAAAACTTGAAAGTGTTATGGTGAACAAGCAATGTATCACCAACACTGATTGGTCCTTCATAGCCTAAAGGCAGTTCAAGAACCTCAGCATATCTGTTTGAGAACCTGTGGTCCTCTTCAGATGAATTGACGATAAGTTCAATACCGCCTATGTTTTTTGTATTACTATACCTACTACCACTCACAGGTCGAGTGATGAAGTAATGTGGAGACCTCATCAAATGTTGATGTTGTACTCTATCGCTATAGGTACTGTATTGTTGAACTCCTTCCATAAGACTACTTCCTGCTTATCATTTATGATGTATATCTTGATGGAGTTTTTTTCAGGGTCATTCTTAATGAGATGAATCTCTTGGGTGTCATTTAATACACGCTGACCCACGATGTAATGCATGGCTCCCGACTTGTAATCAGGACCAACGGCTATTTTCCTGATATCGACCATGGCTTAGTTGATTTGCCAAATTTCAACGGACGAAGATGGCACATTGCTCCACAGTATAGGAACAGTAACCGCATACAATCCACCCGACTGAGAACCGATACTCGAAAGGAACATCTCAAAGGTCACAGTAGAACCAATAGATGATTGTACAAAGAAGCACTTCTCAAATGGTGTGGCAAGATTGAACGTATCCAATTCAATCAATGCTACATTATCGTTTTGATTTCCGTTAATCAATGACCTGAAGTAAATATTCCCATTGCCCGGAGTGGCTGTCGTCTTCATATCGAAGTTCCCGAAGAACTTCACGTAAAATGCACCTTCCTGATTGAACGTAATCGTACCTGTGGCACTCACATCCACAATCCCCCCTGTCTGTGCAGGTCCGAACTTGATTTGATATGGGGTGTCAAGAACAGAAAGACCTTGGTTGGCAGTCTCCTCTGCATAAAGTCGAAGTGTAGCCTGATTCAAAGAATTTATCGTTGTAGCAAGGTCTTTTACAGGATAATTCTTAGTCATGCTCATATCCTCGGCATCAGTACCGATGACCATGTCATTTACTGTTACGTTGCTATCAATTGGATATGTGCTAATCTTTGCCATCTCTATTCTTGTTTATCTCGCCTGTATGTACGTTTATGGTACAATCACCATACTTGGCAGTCATTTCTTTTGTTTTCATCGCCCACTCGTCGGAGATGAACTCAAGTTGCTTCAGAAGTTTGTGCTTTTGGAACTCAATATCACCAATATGCTGATTGATTTTAGTGAATTCACTGTGCAAATCACGGATTGCCTTGAAATCTTCCTCTGCTATGTATTCTGCCATTGTATTGGATTGGATTGTATAGGGCAAATATAATTATTTTCCAATAACTATCTCCCTTTGGTAACGCAACCCAACACCAAGTCTTGAATATGTAACGTTGAACACGTTCCTCTTGTTCCTGTAGCCTACTGAAACATCTATACCCGTGAGACTTCCACCTGCACCAAGCACAATCGCATGATTGTTCTCATGTATTATTGCAGTCCTCCTCCTGTTTTGGAAGATTACCTCCCTATTTTCTATCCTGTTCTTGAATATCGTCTCATTCAGGACTATCAATGCACTGCTGTCGTTCTTGACCGTGTCAATATATTGCACACGTGCGAAATAATCACGCAGTATCCGTGCAGTATCTACAGGCTTGAGTATGTATGTGGTGTCTCCCGGTGTCCAAATCGTATCATAAATCGGTATCGTGTCATGAATATGGACAGCATACGGGACAGGCTTATCCTTGTACACAGTATAGGGTATGGAATCACCCTTTATATACTTGTGTATATATTTTGTAAAGGGGTTGACGATTAAATCGCAACCCCTTACAAGTAAAGAAACTACAATGACAACTAATAATGCTGCTGCTGCTATACGCTCATATTTCATTTTGTCAATGATTGGAGCATCTCAATCAATTTTGGATGAGGATATACGTCAGACTTATCTTTTCTGACAGAGTTGTGAGTGTATACACCGGGGACAGCAGTAAGTGCCCTGTGTGTGACTCCCCAAATGTCTTCGTTATAGTCCAATGGTATACCATGCTTCTTGTTAAGTTCAATCAACAAATCCTTCAAGGAACTAATCTGTTCTTCGGTGTAGTTGTGCCAATATTGGTACCCCTTGAACGGCTTGCTCAATTTGATTACCTCGTCTTTGCCCAACTCTTTGCCTACATAGTTGTAGTATTTTGCTTTGCTTCCCGTGCCCTTTACAGTAACAGGACCCCAATTGCAAATCTCGATTCCGATTGAAAGTTGGTCCAAGTTGAAATACCTGAGTTTTTGAGCATTGAAATGCTTTTCGCTCAGTCCCAAATGGTATGCCCACTTGTTTGAATCAAAGCCTTGAACGATAGTTCCGTCAGCAGAGATAGCCACGAACGTTGCAACCCTCTCGGAATTGCTTGCCCACCAATTGAAAACATTCTGACCGCTCGGACCACCTGCCGTATGATGCAAGTAGATTTGTTTCTTAGAGGTGATTTTATTTACATAGTGCTTCGCACTGAATGGTATATTAACAATCTTCATCGCCCTTGTCTATTATATGGTTTGACGTAATTCGTGCTGCTCTTGTTGCTGCTCGTTTTCTTCTTGGCGTGAACACCACGACGCTTCACTCTTGAAGCCTTGATAAATGTATTACTGATTGCCATCTTTCTTTACCTTATGCTTTCTGAAAAGCCTCCAATGGAAGATAGATGTCCATGTAAAAATAGCACCCAATCCTGCATTCAACAGAACAACATGGAACGGTGGTTGCCAACTGACAAGGACTCCCAACAAAGAACCGACTACCATGGAAGCAAGTCCGAACTTCAATGACCAATGCTGAAGGAACTTCCACTTATACACCAACGAGTTCTCATTGCCGTAAATAAGCAGGAAGAATACAGTCCCCGAAGCCGTCATGATAACGTTGGAGATGATGTTAATTGCTAACAGCGTCTTCTCCATCTTTATCTGTTTTGATTTTGCTGAGGTATTTATCAGCGAGAAACTCGACAATCTTCAATCCGCTGAATCCAATTATGAATGCAAATCCATATTGGACTGATGCAGTGTCAACACCTGTCAGGTCGATGACCATGGGAGTCAAGTAGTTTGCAGACATCGTGCCGCCAAAAACGGAAATAATCTGCTCACGCAGACTCTTCCCTTTTTGCTTTCCGACTAACAGCAACGAACCCAACAGCCCACTAACTGTCAAACCTATGTTGATGCCTATATTGAGGAAAAATTCTTTCATCAGTACAAAAGCAAAAATTTCTTCATCGTGGTTCCCAAATCGAGGACCTTGATTACATTGACAGGAAGCGTAGCATTGGATGCTACTGTGAACATAGGACGCTCAGAGTATTTAGGAACAACATCAAGAGTCTCTACCGTGAAGTCTTTTGCGGTACCTGCTATATTATAGATAGTCGCACCAACACTGTTGTTTCTCTTGTAAACACGGAATTCAGTACCGATGGTGGTGAAGATGTCCTTGTCAAGCAAAAGAGTATCGTCATCCTGACGCTTCAGCACCTGAGCAACCGCCCAATCATAATCGGATGCCACGATATCACCCGGCTCAAAGTTGATTGTACTCGGGAAAGAGCCTGTAGACTTGAGTTGGAATGGAATCAATGCTGTAGTAAGTCCCGAAACTACAAATCCACCTGTGTATGGAAGATTATAGTCATCAGATGCATACCAATACATCGCCTTGCCAAAGTTCTGATTCATTTGTTTTCTTGTTTATTGCCATAAGGGAAGGCACGGTTCAAAGCATCACGCCTCTTAGAACAGCCACAACCACCACCTGTAGCCTTGGACACGGTATCAACTACCTTCTTTATGCCCGTAGCAGTAGTAATCTTTTCGATTGTGTCACCAAGACCTTTGCTCTGCTCAACCATATTACTTGGAGATAAGTTCGCTCAAACGCTTACCTACGGTTCCATTGATGATACATGGGTCGTTCAACCCACGGCAAGAAGATTTTGCAGACAAAGCCTTCTTGTTGCCCATCATGGACTTCATGCTTTTTTCGGGACGAGCAATCATGCTGCTCAATGCACCGCTTATACCATTGACCTTCATACCACAAATCTAATTATTTCTTTTTTTTCATGCGACCTTTAGCCGCCATTTGTTGGAATTTTTCCTTGCCGTACTTCTCACGACCAATTGAAGCAGCAATAGCATTGGCTCTCTCTTTACCGATACCTTGCTTTTTGGCAATACCGCTGCTCAACTTCTCGAATTTGCTCATCTTAGGCATAGTCTGTACTGTTTAGTGTAAAAAACAATGGGAGTGTGTTCGAACACACTCCCATTTTTGGTTATCGTTTGGTTACGTTTTTAACCCTTGCACCCATGCCAACACGGCTCTTTTCAGCCTTCTTGGCGGCAAGTTTTGAACTGCTCATCTCTGATTTCGTAACGGGTGTGCTCGAAGATACCCTCTTGGTAGGACGACAATACTCATTCTTTCCACCCGCACCACACGCCTTGCCTGTCCGTGTATCAACCCACTTCTCGCTCTGCCATCTCTTCAGGCTCGTACCCTCTTCACCCTTTCGTACACTGCCTGATTGTTTCCTACACTTGGCTATAGCCTGTGATGCACGTGCAGATGGGAAGATGTCGTACTGAGCCTTGACCTTCTTGTAACAAGCGTCCTTCATTTCGACTTCCCTTTCGCAAGAACTTTCTTTTTAGCAGCAGCATTCAAGTCCATGAAATGGTAGAGATTCTTGCTTGTGGCAGTATGAGTCTTGCCTGTCATGACCTGACCGTTATGTGCGTGTTGGTTTCCCTTCCATTCAGTCCCATCCTTCAGATAGTGACCCTTGCTCTTCCAACTGTCAGAAGTCTTCTTCATCAGTATTTCCCTTTCCTGCTTTTTGGACTGCTCTGCGTAGAGCCTCCCGGACCTGCCCAAAGTTTCTTGCACGCCCAATAGCGTGGGGTCAACTTATCCGTAGCCTCATCACATTTGTGACGAGCCTTGAAAGACCTCCTCGCAACAGGCGAATAATTGTGACCGTAACCCTTGGCTCCAAAGTGAAGCAACTTCTCCTGACCGTTGGCACAAGCCTTCACCATCATCTTCTTCCCCGGACGGTCCGAAGAACGTGGCACGTTGCACTTCATCTTTGACTTGTCTGCCATGGCTACAGTGTTAATTCGTTAGGATTAGGTTGTCCTTCAGGCAATCCGTGTGCAACCAAGATGGTAGCATCAATCAGCCTAATGTGGGCATCAAGCCAAGTATATGGCTCGTCGATGATATCGAACGGAACAATCAATCTGCCTGTGTATCCGTCCTGAATGTAGTATGCCCTCTGCTGAGGTAGTTCATACGCAGCGAAGAACTCGAAACTGTCATCATCGTTATAGGTGATAAACTGTCCTTCAAGGTCTGTTATCTCAATCTTTACAAGTGCCATCAGACATATGATAGTTTAGGTGGGTGATGCTTGCAATAGTATCCTTGTTGTGTCGCCCAATCGGGATACAAGTCCAATCCATTCTGATTCAACGTGGAAGAATAAAGAAGCGTCCATGTTGCCTCATCGTTCGTGGAATACCAATAAGCAATGGTATATATCCCTGAACCTGCAGGATTCTCTTTAGACATGATTCTCCAACTGAACATCTGATTATACGGAACAGTGACCGTTGTCTTCAGCCCACCATACTCGTACACCCTGACATCGTTCGCTGAAAGCATGATGCAGTAACGCATCCTCGGATACCTGTTTGCAGTGTTGTATGGAAGGCTTAGGTCATTCAAACCGAATGTCAATTGACCTGTGAAGTTCCAATGACTCGGCTCATAAATCATCTCGAACGAATTCTTCACAGGGTCGCCCCAAACAGCATTCGTCTCGAAAGATGTCGTGTTGCCCTTGCCTTTGATGGCTTGGTCGGTATAAAGCATATAGTCATGGTACGTGTCCACATTTTCCTTGTGAATCATCGTCCGTGGGTAGTAATAGTCCTGAGAGTTGTATGTTATCGGATTGAGTATGCCTGTGCAGGTCAAATTTATCTGACCGTTACCCATGCCCGAATGCACAACCTCAGCAAAAATCCTGTCACCTTGGGTCAGAATAAGAATACCTGCAATGGGTGTCACAAGGATATCGTTAACCCAAATTTTGTACGCACTGATGTTCACAGTGCTGACAGATGTGACAAGCATATCGGCAGGACAGCGGAAGAATTGCCTGTGAGCCTTGTTATGCTGAAAGTGGATGCCAAGTACACTCGATGAAGGACAAGGTCCACCACCTGTTTGGTAGGTGAAAAGCAAGGACCCAATCTGATTGAACATATCCTGCCAATCAGTAATACCCAAAGTGATTCCATCCAATTGGATGTCATCGACATCAGCAAACGTGTAATACTTAGTCTGACCTGAAATGACAGTGAACCTCAACGCACACGTAGGGTCGTTCAAAGCAAGTTCAGCCTCCCTGCTAATGCCAAGTGGTTGACCAATCTTACCATGGTAGTCAAGATACACCTCGTTTGTCGTGACATCATAGTCGAGGATGTTGACCTCGTTGAGTATCGTCGATATGTTGATGAGTATTGACATTAACTCTGTGTTAGTTCTGCAAGGTGAGTTTGCAAATAATAGCCATAATTTGCAACAAAGTCAGAATGGAAATTAACTGTCCCATCGTGCGTTGCAAGCGATGTGTACAATAATGTCCAAGTGGCTCTATTATTATCTGAATAATAATAACGAATCGTGTACACACCCGGTGATGTCAACGTCGATGTGATTTTAGACCAATGTAACTCAGTATATCCTATAAGAACATTCGCTTTTGATACTCCCAATTCCAAGATTTCAAAAAAGTTGTTTCTAATCAAAATCATGTATTGACATCTCGGAAATCTGTTTGCAACCGTGTTGCTTACCGTGAGATTGTTCAGTCCGTATCTAAAATTCGTAAACGAACCAATAGAATTGATTGGCGGCATTTGTATTTCAAACACACCCTTTACAGGATTTGTAAAAATACAATTTGTCAAATACGACAATGTGCTTCCTGTTCCCCTTACACCAATGCCATCCACATAGTTCTGCGTGATAGCCATGTTCTCAATATAATGAGTGGTTCTCGGCTTGTAGTATGTCGTTGATGAATAGGTTATCGGATTGACGATGCCATCCGTAGTCATCAAAATAGAACCTGCAAGTGCAGTGTTTGTTCGAGTACATTCAACCCAAAACCTATCCCCATTGTTGAATGTGAATGGCAGTACAGAAGTCACATCAACGTCATTCAAAAATATTTTATACGTGGCAATATTTGTCAGTGTCAATGCAGTCACAGTGCCTGTCATCGAAACACGTTGGAATATCACGTTCTGCTTGCCAACCCCAAAACTGAAGTCAACTGTACTGCTTGAAGGTACAGGTGTGCCACCCACAGGAGTGAACAAATACCCACCAATACCATTCAGAATGTCCTCAATCGTGGAAGCACCAATACTGACACCGTCAATCTCAACATCGACGACATCAGCAATCTTGAAAAATTTAGTAGACCCCTGTGAAGTGTTAAATACAATAGAACAGTCAGGGTCTGTCAATGACAGAATCAAACCCCTACTGAATGACAATGGCTGACCTATCTTACCATGATAATCAAGATAGATTTCATCGGTAACAACATTGTAATCGAGGATGTTGACCTCGTTCAATGTGGTAGATATGCCAATGAATATAGCCATTATACAAAAATGTATTGTGATAAGTTCGTCACAAGGGCATCAAGGTCAGCAGAGACTTGAAGAGACCCATCAACATAGAAGGAGTCCAATTGGGCAATCTTGAAAAACATGGTCCTGCCGATTGGAGTCTCGAAACGAATCTCAGCATTCACATCGGTCAAAGGCAACGCACTGTTTGCTCGCTGATAACTGAAACCCCAACCCAAAGCACCGTAGTAATCGTGGTACACTTCATTCGTGACAGCGTCGAAGTCAGTAATCTTGCAATAGTTGAGGTTCGTGTCAACCTCGATATTTATCAACCTTGACATTATTGTCTACCTCCCCTTGAATAACCTTCAGGAATCCTGACAGGAGAGTGGAAAGTGGCTAAGCCACTTATCCCACTTCCTTCAGATTGTCTGCGTTGTTTGCGTTTTCCGATAGAATCGCTTATGAGACGACTGTTCTCAGCCATCACCTTCATAGCCTGACGGTTTTTGAAATTGATTTCATCCAATTGCTTGGCTAAAGCCTTGGTCCTCTCGGAGGCAGTGGGTTTTTTACCCTGCTCCTTTTCGCTCTTCTTATCGTCTTCCATGATTATCTATATTTTGTAGGCTTGTCTTTTGTGCTCGGCTTGTAACCGAATCCCTTTGCAGTGCCACGAGACTTCTGTGTTTCGCGTTTGAGTTCGTCTCCGCTATACACGCTTTTTTGCTTGGAAACTCCACGACCTCCGGGAGCACCGGGTTTCAAGTCCATGATGCTTTTCGACTTCATTGTACGCTTGCCTGTCACATCTGACTCTTTTTCTGTGTAAGTGTGCTTCTTCCTAGGAGCCTCGTAGGTTGGGGTCTTTGTCGTGACGCTTTTGTACTTTGCGCCAACTCCTGCTTTCTCTACAAATTTTGTTTTTGAAACGGAGCCGTCTGAGTTCGTGGTTGTCTTTTTGGTTACAGTCCTCTTGCCGGGACCCCCATTCATCATAGCCATGGTTTTAATACTTTAAGAGTTAATATGTTAATTGTTCTAAAGCATCAGAGTGGGACATCGGCTCAATGTAAATGGGAGTGCCATCACCAAGATGTGCCGAAATGACATTGTACTGAATGAACTCCACAGCCTCGAAATAGTCCATGCCGTCACGCTTCATCAGTATCTCTGCCATCGCAGGGACACTGTACACAACACGAGGCACCGAATGGTTGAAATCAACCCCTATCACGGCAGCATCAAATCCATCAGCAAACAAGGTTCCGTCCATTTCTTAACTTTGTCCGACAAATATAATCAAATCACATGGCAAATTACAACCCAAATACACACGACTACCTGAAGTATTGGAGAGTGGTCAAACGCTTCATAATGAAGAAACACGACATCTCCCTCTCAGACCTCGAAATGCTCCTGTTCCTGTACTCCGAAGTCTACTTCGGAAACAACGAATTCCATGAATACGAAAGACTCATGTCTTGGGAAAAAGACAGGGTCTACAGGATGATGAAGGAAGGATACGTGGAACTGTTCAGGGAACACAACCACGGCACAAGGACAAGAAAACTATACCAACTAACCAACAAATCAAAGAAAATCGTGAGGGAACTGTACAAGACCCTCGACAAAAATGAGTTCAAATGGGTAGAAAAAGCCGTCCCACCAAAATACAAGAGACGGCATAAAGACCTAATCTACAGGGATTATATGCACAAAATCAACGAGGAGACAAGACGACAACGACATCTCTCTCCTGAATGATTGTGTACGGACGCTCGTTTATCAACATCGTGTACGAATGGGACTTGTCGAAGTATATCTCGTCTCCCGAAGATATGCACACCACATCGGTCCCCGGTGAAACAACGACACCACGCCTGTAACGGAACCCGTCGGCATCCTTCGCAGACAACAACAGACCCGATTCAGTCCTGACCTCCTCCTTCACCTCGTCGATGATTATGTTCTTACCTATCGCTTTCATACTCACTTCGATTCATATGTCCTCGCCATCGTGACAATGGCATTCGTACCCAATATCGTCGTCGCAACGCTCACAGCGTTCTGCAACGCAGACCTCGTCACCTTCACAGGGTCAACAACACCCATCTTGATGAGGTCGCCATGCTCACCCGTCTTCACGTTGTAACCCTCGCCCGGCTCAGTACACTCGTCGTACACATCCCCGACATACAACCCCACGTTCTCAAGTATCTGAACCAAAGGGGCACGGAGTGCCGAACGGACTATACGCTTCGCCAACAAACGCTCCATGCTGTCACCATCCACATCCACAATGCCGTCAGCCTCCTCGTACAGTGCCTTGCCACCACCGGGAAGAACACCCTCCTCCAAAGCCGAACGCACGGCACACACCGCATCGTCGACCCTGTCGAACAACTCCTTCTGCTCGATGTCCGTGGCACCGCCCACATAGATGACCCCGACACCGCCTGTCAACGACGCAATCCTCGACAAAATGAAGTCCTTGTCGTGCTTCTTCACCGCAGACTTGTGGGCATCCCACAGTTGGGACACACGCTCATCCACGGCAGACCTGTCGGTCCTGAACTCTGAGTTCACAATCACCGTGTCCTTCTGACCCACAACAACCTTCGACGCATGACCCAAGTCAGCGTATGTCATCAAACTCAAATCGTCACCCGTCTTCTCGGAGAAATACTTCGCACCCACTGCCAACGCAATGTCCTGCATCAACTCGTGCTTCTTGTAACCGAAAGACGGAGGCTCCACGGCACACACCTTCAGGTTGTTCTTCATCACGTTCGCAGCCAACGTGTTCACCACGTTCACACTGCAAGGTGCGATGATGAGCAACCGCTTGCCCTCCTGAATGATTGGCTTCAATACGTTCTCAATCTGCAACAGGTTGTGCACCTCGGCATCACACACCAACACCATCACATCCTCCATCACGCACTCGTCACGCTTGTGGTCGTTGATGAACAACGAGGAATAATACCCACGCTGCAACTTGAACCCATGCGTCGTCTCGGAATACGTGTCGATGGTCTGAGACTTCTCGACAGTCACGATGCCATCCTTGCCAACCTCCGAATACACACCCGCAACCAAGTCCCCAACACGCTTGTCGTTGTTCGCACTGATGGTCGCAACATCGGACATGATGCGACGGTTCAACTTCCTGCCACGCTTACGCAAACGCCCGATGACATCCTCGCTCAACGAGACAACCTCACGCAACACGACAGTCGCATTGATGCCATCATCAGACAACGCACCACTCCCCGCTTTCACCAACGCCTCAGTCAAAACAATCGCTGTCGTCGTGCCATCACCCGCACTCGTCGCTGTCTTGTCAGCAGCCTCCTTCATCATCCGAACCGCAAGGTTCTCGACAGGGTCCAACAAGTCGACAGACTTCGCAACAGTGACACCATCCTTCGTAACAGTGATACCATGGGTGTGGTGAGGAGACTCTATCAGCACAGTGTTACCCCCCGGTCCCAACGTGCTCTTCACAGCCATCGACATCTTGGTGATACCACTCACCAACCGGGAACGACCATCGTCACCAAAACACAAATCCTTCGGAACAAATCCTAACTCTGACATATCGATTGAATTTTATTTGATGCCACAAAGATACAATGTCTGTTTTTATGTTCCCCTATTCTCTCTCTATTTTTCCCTCCTTTTATTATCTATTTTCTGACTACAGTTCCTTTTTATTTTCGACATTTTCGACATTAGTCTTAATAATCAATTAGTTATATTCTTATTATCGACATTATTTCTGTCATCCTAATGTCAATAATCAGGATAAATATAAAAACTAAAAAAAAGAAAGAACAAAGATAGAACACGAAAATAGCGATATCAACAGCAATGTTAAAATCTCAAAAATCAAAGAGGAGAAAAATCGACACAAAAAAAGGGGTCCGAAGACCCCCAAAAAAGACTCAATAAACATCACTACACTATGCATCAATCACACATCTCGCAACCGCCTCCACCCATCATCTCCTCACGCATCTCAGCACGTACATCAGCATCCACCATCATGCTAATCTTCTCCTCACGACGACGAACCTTCCTCGCCTCAGCAGCAACAGACAATAACGTCCTGCCCGGGGGCATACGGTTTACCAAACGACCACGCTCAATGTCCATGCCCATGGTACGCAAATTTATCTTCAATGGCTTTTTCATAACGGTTTTTTTACAAATATAAAAAATATCAGATAACAAGAGGTCGAGGGTTCAACCCAAATCCTGCGCGTGCCCCCCACGTACCCAAAGCACCCCCCTCGAGGCATGGGGGGGGGAGGGTGGACCGCGCCCATGCCCGATTTTTTGCCCTTTTCCCTGCGCCCATGGTATCCCGTCCCGTCCCGTCCCGTCCCGTCCCGTCCCGTCCCGCAGTGTGCTCGAGCACACTGCCCGTCCACCGGTCCGCTCGCTGTCATGCAGGACCGCCCGAAACACGCCCGAAACACGCCCGAAACACGCCCGAAATCCGCTCCAATTCCATTTTATTGGACAAAATTCCGACCACTAAACCATACAAAAAATCAGGCTGAAACACCCGATTGTCAAGTATTTTGGACAGGGGAGAGACCGCTTTTGACCCCTTAGCCACCCGTCCGAAGCCCTCCAAATCAGAATTTTTGCGATTGTGGATAAACTTTTTTTTCGCCCTTGTAGGCATCCCTGACCGCGTTTTTGTGTGGATATTCTTTCCTTGTGCAATTTTTTTTCTTTCCCTGTGCTTGCAATGTTCAATTCTTCCTGCCATCTTTGCTCAACGTTCGAACAACAAACGAACACAGCGCCCACCCCAATGGCTTCTCACACGGCGGCGCGGAAGTCCTCAGAAAGCGAGGCAGGCTAAAAGACACGAGATAGTCTGAGAGATAAACCCAAGGCAGGTAGCGTCTGTACGGAGGGAAACGCCGCATACATCTTTGACAGAGCGGGTGTATGCATCGTTCATGGTGGAATTGGTTACACCATGTGTGGATGGTTCGATTCCATCCTCCACCACTAACATAAACACTGATTATTATGAAAAACGAGATTATGAACCTGCCTATCGATTTCCAAGGTATAAACGACCTTAAAGAAGAACTGAGGGTAAACGAGTCCAAGGGACTCGAAGCCTCCCTGAGGCTTGGTGCTCACATTTCCTTCGCGCTTAGCGTGTGGAAGAATATGCCAATCGAGGGCATCACCACTGAGACCTTCATCAAGGAGATATTCGGCATGGAGAAATCCCATGCCTATAGGTTGAAAAAGGCATCTGAACTGCCTGAGGGTACGCTCGAGGCTTTCAGGACCGCCTGTGACAGGCGGGAGGCTGAGGGCAAGAGTGTTAGCAGGAGCATCAACGCCCTGCTCAAGTTCGCCCAACAACAGCCTGAGGGTGAGTCCGAGACCGAGTCCGATGGTGAGTCCGAGTCCGAGGGCGGTGAGTCCGAGGGCGGTGAGACCGCAGTAGGAAAGGCACTCCTTACCTTGTCCTTCAGGGGTAAGGACGTGGGGATGGAGAAGAACCTGACCTTCCGCATCAACGCGGATGGCAGTGTTCCAAAACAAATGAGCGAACAGGAAATTGAATTCCTGTGCCAATTGCTCAGGACCTCAAACACGCAAGGTCACATTTGAGAGTGTGCGCGAGCACACTCAATGCATGGGAGTCGGTCTTAGGTGGTTCGAATCCACCGCCATGCACCAAAATTCAATCCAATCACACTATGAGAAATCTAATCACGGGCGTTGAGTACGCCATCACAGGGGACAGCATCAGGGCGAACTTGAGCGGATACCACAGGGGTCCCGCTCCAAGGGACCTGTCCACCACGCCATGGGCGGTGGATACCATCGGGGTTCGCAAGGACCTCATCCTCCCGCAGTGGGAGTCCAAGTTCACCCTCGGAATGGAGGTGGAGAAGAACTTCATCGAGACCTCCGAAATCAGGGAGTACGCCCTGTTCAAAGGCTTCGAGCAGGATGCATCCTGCGGTGTCGAGGCAATCACCAATATCCTCCCGCTTCTCCCCGAATCTCGGTGGAGGGACAAAGTCTTTGGCATGATGGATGAGGCGTCGCCCGTCCTGAATGCCTACGACAGGGACCGCGACTCTCGCGGTCAATTCAAATGCGGGGGGCACATCACCCTCGGCATGAGAGGGGTGGACGGCACCGCCCTCCTCGGAGCGATGAGACCGATGGGCGGTCTCATCATGAGCCTCTATCACAAGAGGCTTGAGAACTCTTACTGCAATGAGAACCAAAGGCTGAGTTCTCACTACCATGGTAGCAGGTACCAAGTAGCCTTGGTCAAGGGCAACCTGCTCGAATGGAGGATATTCTCCAAGGTCTCCAATGTGGAGACCATGAAGCAAAGGTACGAACTTTGCTTCGCGATGCTCGAGGAGTGTCAGGTCCTTGGCAGTCTCGAGTCCCTTGTGGCTCGGAAAGATGTCAAGGACATCCTGCTCAGGATGTACGATGGTGACAGGTCCAAGGTCACCGAATGCGTGAAGCGGGCACGCATCATCCAACGGGACATCATCGGGTAACGGCTAACGGGGAGTGTGTTCGCGCACACTCCCCACCACTATAGTCAGGTGGCGAAATGGTATACGCGCACAACAGGGTCGCGCCCTGTGTGGCAGTCTGCTCATGCTGAGCAGTGCGTGAGGGTTCGATTCCCTCCCTGACTTCTAACTTTTAATCTTTACGAATATGGTACTCATTTCAATGTTTTTTTGGGCAGTGACATTCATCATGCTCAAGTTGGGCGACCACTACACCAAGTGGTGGCATTTTGTTGGTGGTGCAATCATCACATCTGCATCGGGACTGATTGCAAGCGCGACTGCGCTGATGTATATCGCGGAGTTGACTGAGTTCGTGAGGGGGTGTTTGTCATGAAAAACGACCCACGAATGATGCACGCCAAGGAGACCTTGGTGTGCGAGGAGACGGGCAAACTCATCGAGGTGGGAGAACGCTACCTGTTCTACCCATTGGGTGGGCACGTGTTCTGCACTGATTCAAACGAGTATGTCACTTGGTGCGAATGGATGTTCGACCTCGAGTGGCTTTGATTTTATGGGGGGAGCGCATCCTTAACGCTCGACTAAACTTTAATTCACTGAGTCATGATTTTAATCGTAGTAGGCATTCTTTTCTGTGCGTCTGCAATCGTCAACGCACAGCGTGTTCACAGCACCGACCTCGGAGAGGTTCTCAGCATGGGGTGGAACATTGGCATCACGGGTGTTGGTGTCATGTTCATGTGCATGGGCATCCGATGTGCCATCGAGTTCTTCGTGGCATGATGTGGACGGGGAGTGTGTTCGAGCACACTCCCTCCATTAACGCACCATTTCATCTTCCAAAGGGATGACCACACGTAGTGGAGTGCGGATGGGTGGAAAATTTAATTCACTGAGTATGTTTTACGTTTCTTATCTCTTGGTATTGGGGTTAATCTACGCAGTCCGCGAATTGATTGGCTCCAATTGATGCGGATGCGTGTGCTGAGCGGAGGGGGGTTCGCAATCGAGCGGGTCTTCCCTTCTGACCTCACGGCACGTGGTGGTTTGTTCGTGGTGCCACATGGCACGCGGGTGATTGATGCGTGTGCATTTGAGAACGTTCGCACAATCCTGAGGAGGGTTGTGCTACCTGTGACCCTCACCCACATCATGCGTGAGGCGTTCATGGACTGCGGTCTGTTGGAGCGCATTGTTTTGCCTGAGGGTTTGCGTGTGGTCCACGACAGGGCATTCTACGGGTGCAGGAAGTTGAGGTATGTTGATGTACAGAGCAGGTCAATCGATTACATGGGTGTCTCATGGCATCTGTGTGAGAAGATTGAGGTGGTGCATGGAGATGACATTGTCATCGAGTGCATCATGTCACAATCCCGATTGCATTGGGACAGCATTCATGTTGGCAAGGTTATCAAATTAAATTCACTGAGTATATGACAAAGACAGAGATTTTGAAGGCAATCAAGAGCGGGAGGTTTTTCTCCTGCAAGTTCGTCAAACAGGACGGCACGCTTAGAACGTTACGTGGGCGTGCGGGTGTTCGCAGGTACAAGACCAAGGATGGGATTGTGCGGGAGTTGACGGGCAAGGGCATGAAGTACGATGCCAAGAGCATGGGATACCATGTGGTGTTCGACTTGGACAAGCGCGAGTACAGGATGGTGAACGTGGTCACCATCGTAGAGTTTAACGGAGTCACAATCAATCAATCTATAACCCAATGAAAAGAGTAACAATCGACAGCCTGTTGGTCAAACAGGCATTGACATCTTATCTTCAGACAGTGAACATCCTTGCACAGGGTAACACATCCAACGAACTCGGGCACGTTCAGTACGACCTGAATATTTTGGTTGGTATGTTCAGTGGCAGGTACAAAATCACGATGGAGATTGAGCAGGAGGACATTGAGATGTTCGGCTCGAGGCACTACGTGGACTTTCCCATTCACTCAAACATGGAGATTGTCGACATCGAGACTGTGACCACGGTGACCACCACAACGACAACAGTAACGCAAAACATATGAAATACACAATACTGATGCACGCAAGTGATTCGTTCAGCCTCTACACTGAGTTGGGGGGGTATGCCAACATCTACTACGAGGATGGGTGTTGGAGAACGCAATACTACAAGGATGATTGGAGGGTAGTTCACCCTGACGAGGCAAGGACCTCAGTCATCAGGTATTGGGATGGTGAGATTCACAGACCTGATGCCAAGACATTGTTGATGGTATTCATTTTGGATGCAATCGAATATCTGCACGGACATATCAGTGCGGATGATTTAATCCTTGTAGGGTTTGAAAAATTACAGGAGGTGTCATGAATTACAAAGTAAAGACGCGCGGGTACTTGGTACTTGAGTTCAGGTATGACAAGTTCAAAGGGTATCGTCCTTCGTGGTGCGGATGGGAAGAAACATTCCGCACGCGCAGGGATGGTCAGATTGCAATGGCTAACCACGTTAACGAACTCAACGGGGCACGTAAGGGTCACGACCGTTACGTTCGCAAGGCTGACAGCAGGGGTATGCATGATGTGACAACGTACATCGTGTGTTCACCTGACGAGGCTCAGGAGATGATTGACTCACACTTTCTCAGGAGTGGGTGTCATGTCCCATTTTGGGTTGAGGTTGTTGAAGGTGAGTGATTGGAGCGGGGAGTGTGTTCGCGCACACTCCCTCCCGTCCATGGGTATTCGCCCATGCTGATGAGTCCGACAGGACGAAACGGGAAATTCAAATCTATAATCAATCACGACTATGGGAATTAACATTGTAACAGACAAGAATGACCCACTATACGGGTGCTATGTGAAGGTTCTGCGCGATGCAGGTCACGACCATTACGAAATCATGCTGATAACAGTCCCACAAGGCTCGGTGTTCACCGTAGGTGAGCGTATGCTTTGTATGGTGGATTCGGTGGCTCCTGTGTACTTGGTTAACGCACCTGACAGCAACATACATGGGTGCACGGTCATCAGATACCATGACTACCACGATATGTGCGAGGTTAAGGTCGTCCGAGTCCCTGACTATGTCAGCAAATTCCACCTCGGCAACATTGAGCATTGCAAGTATGACAACCTGATTCAATTGTGATGAGGTTGTCGATTGTGATATCAATGGTTCTCATGCACAGTGTTTTTGGTGATGGACTTGTGCCCGTCATTGGATATGTCGGGTGCGGGTCCATACCTGTGGACCACTTCGTGTGTGCTGTTGCCATGGTGGAATCGGGCGGTGACCCGAGCATATGCAATGAGCGTGAGGATGCTGTCGGCATCCTGCAAATAAGACCTGTGATGGTGCGTGAGGTGAACAGGATTGGAGGTGGAGGTTTCACGCTCGATGACAGGTGGAATGTATGCAAGTCCCTTGCCATGTTCAGGATACATGAGCGTCACGGCATCGGTGTTGACGGAAGCCATGAGTCCGTGGCACGCACGTGGAACGGTGGTCCTCGTGGCATGGGCAAGGATGGTACTGAAATTTATTGGACTAAAGTAAAACGGAGGCTATATGAAAGAAAGGTATGTCCCATGGAAGGTATTCCACAGGGGTGTGTTCATCGGCAATGTGCTTGCAAGTAGCAAGTGGGAAGCCATTGAGAAGGCTATGTCGTTGACTGACTTCATGTTGGATAGGAAATATTTCCACGCAAGAGTTGTTCTTGTGTAATAATTGTTGTATCTTTGTCAAATCATTCATCACTAACTGTTCTTTTTATGTGCATTATTATCGTTAAGCGTGAGGGCACCATGTCCGTGCCCGAGTCTATCATCTCCCGTTCTGCATACAGCAACCCTGATGGTTTGGGTATCATTTGGTTGGACACTTTGCAGGTTGAGAAGATGGATTCATCCATGTGGCATAGGTTGGTCTGCAACAGACCGTATGTCGCCCACTTCAGGTATGCCACTGTCGGCAAGGTTTGTCATGAGAACACGCACCCTAACAGGGTTGACGGCACGCATGAGCAACTTGTCATGAACGGCACAATCAGTGGGTTGGGCAGTGCCGAGTGCAGTGACACAAGGCACTTGGCATCCTTGCTTGGTGATGTTCCGAGGAAGGATTGGAAGCGCGAGTTGGAGCGTTTCTCAGGTGTCAAGTTCGCCACTGTGAACACCAAGTCGGGTCATGTCGAGGTTTACAACAGCAACCTGTGGGCATCCAAGGGTGGTGTGCTGTATTCAAACCCGTACATGGTTCAGGACTTCAACTACAACTATCGCAAACAGGACAGGGTGTATGCCGATACCATTGGCAACAGGTGTACTGCTTGCATGGGTGGTGACATCAGGAACATTGGTTTCGGTGTGTTCACCTGCAAGGATTGTGGCGAGGTTTATACTGAATACTGATAGTTTGGCAAGAGTGTGTGCGAACACACTCTTCCGTCCATGGGTGGGTGCCCATGCCGATGAGTCCAAAAGGACGAAACGGATTGTCAAACATCACTAACATTTTGTATTATGAAAAGAGAAGATTTTATTCATGACGACAACTTCGTGTGGACCAACAACTTGGTCAACGAGTTCATCAAGATTTACCACCAAGGTTCGAAGGGTGACTATGCCAATGCGAGGACAGTGGTACAGAAGATGGCTATCTTCAAAGCCAAGCATCCCGAGGCGTACAAGTCTTCCAAGGTGAGCGTGCCCAAGGTCATGAAGGTCAAGTAGTTTTTTTGGGGTCTTGTAACAATCACCACCTATGGAAATTAAGTTGGACATTGTTGTGAAGGACGAGGTCCTGAGCGACATCATAACGACAGCAATAGAAGGTGCATCCAACTATTGGTACTTCTTAAACGAAGATGCGTGCGACATTATCCATTCAAATTCAGAGGGTGGCAAGCCATTCTCCGTAAGGATATTGGATGCCGTCAAAAACGGTGCTGAGATTCCTGTGCATGACATCGAGGACACGGATGGTGAGTGCATTGGAGTGCTGTCTTCCGAGTCAATCAGGACAGGTCTTCAGAAGATTATGGATGACGAGGTTATGCAGAAGTTCCTGATGTCTGAGATTGAAGGCAATGGGGATGGCGAGTCATCCGATGTGGTGTTTCAATTCATGGTCATGGGGGAATACGTTTATGGATAGCATGGATATCAAGCAGGTGTACATCGACAGGAAGTTCATTGTCGAACTGCTCAAGAACATTGACAAACTCAAGCGTGAGCGTGATGTGGTCAAGGATTCAGACCCTTGGGAGTACAGACTCAAGAGTGAGATGCTGAGTCTCGAATACATCACGTGTGCACACATTTTGAAATTTTCATTGAACATCAATGACGAGGAGATTCAACATGAAAAAAGCATTTAGGATTTTGGTGGGTGGTGCATTCATATTGATGATGTGCCACTCATTCATCTACCTGATTAGGATTGCCGAGGAGCAAGGCTTGGTCGATGCGTTCATACCCATGCTCATGCTGTCGGTTACGTTCATCGTGTTCGGGTTCATAATCAGGGAGATGATGAGATGAGCATGGTTGATTACGAGATGGGGTTGCAAAGCCAACGCAGGTTCAAGGACCCTGACTATCTCAGGCAATTGCAAACGTTCGATGAAGAACCCACGTTCGAGCAGTGGAGGTCCACAAAAAGGATGATGGGTCTGAATCAGTTCATGTACGACTACCATGAAGCGGATGCTGAGGTGGATGACGATACGGACGATGTGTTCAGGTATATGGGAGGATTTGTCGTGATGTATAAGGACAGCAGCAAACTGTTCATCTATGCACCCAACAAATACTTTCGAATCATGTCTCCTGATTTGCAGGAGGTTGAAGTTTTGATTTGGGAAAACGAAATAATGTGAAAACTATGTACAAGGAAAAAATTGACAAGGCAAGGGAGATTATCATCTCCATGTTCGAGATGAGCGATGACGAGTTGTTCAGTTCGAACAAACGTTACAAGTTCGTGGATGCACGCAAGATGTTCTTCTTGGTATGCCATGAGTTGAATATCCCGCAGATTTACATCAGGGATTATCTCAGGGAAAACAAGAATTGGGAATGCCCACATTCAACTGTATCCAAGTCTATCAAGGTTGGTGTTGAAGCCATGAAGACCGACAAGGAGTACAGGAAAGTCATCGAAGGTATCAAGTCTAAAATCTAATCAAATCAAGTTATGTCACAAGAGAAATCAGTTTTCAAGACCCTTAGCGAGGTTCCTATCAAGGATAAGGTCGAGCGCAAGGGCAACATCGATTACCTGTCATGGGCGTATGCATGGTCCATGCTGAAGCATCACTTCCCGAATGCACAGCGTGTTGTGTATGAAGACCCGCAGACGGGTTGGAATTACTTCACGGACGGCAGGACCTGTTGGGTAAAGGTCGGGGTGATAGTAGAAGGGCAGGAGCACATCGACTATCTGCCAATCATGGACTTCCGCAATCAGGCAATTCCTGTGGACAAGGTCAATCAGTTCGAGGTCAACAAATCCATCCAACGCTCCACTGCCAAGGCTATTGCCATGCATGGGTTGGGGTTGCAGTTGTGGACGGGCGAGGACCTGCCGACATTGGTCGCATCAGCCACTCCCGAGAAGGTAGACGCATCCTCCTCAACAATCGAGTTGAACGTGGGTGACGAGAATTGGGATAAGGTTGTCAAGTATGCTGAAGCCAACAAGTCTCAGGGCATCGCATCGATTGTCAAGCAACTCGAACGCAAGTATGCAATCAGCAAGATTGCTCTCAAGGAACTTTCTAAAATCACGAAGTCATGAGCAGTATCATTGAAATGCTGAAGGACGACTCGAACTACTACGGTGAGTTCGGGCGTTCCTTCCTGAGCAACTCCGATATCGGGACATTGCTCAACAACCCTGCCGACTTCGGTAAGAAGCGTGAGGATGACAAGGCACTTGCCGAGGGTAGGTTGTTCCACCAACTCATGCTCGAGCCTGAGAAGGCTCAGGATGTGTTGCACGTGGATGTCAGCACAAGAACCACCAAAGCCTACAAAGACTTCGTAGAAACGCATAACGTTCCGTTTGCGTTACTTACCAAGGAGGTGGAGGAGATAATGTCCCTGAGGGCACGAATGACGGCAAATATCGCATTCTTCGATGCCATCTATGCCACAGGAAACCAAGTAGAGGTTCCTGCCATTGGTGAAATCAAGGGTCAGATGTTCAAGGGCAAGGCAGACATCGTGGGTACTGACTACCTCATCGACCTAAAGACAACGAGCGACATCAACGGATTCAAGTGGTCTGCGAAGAAATACAACTACGATTCGCAGTGCTACATCTACCAACAGTTGTTCGGCAAACCATTGGTGTTCTACGTGATTGACAAAGTCACGGGACAACTTGGGGTGTTCAGACCGGGGGAGAACTTCATCAAGTCAGGTGAATCCAAGGTCGAACGTGCCATCGAGGTGTACAGGAGATACTTCTCAGAAGACGCACCCGAGGACATCCTGAACCATTACATTGACGAGACACTCGACTGAGTGTGTTCGAGCACACTATTTATCATTGTTAAATTTTATCAAGTATGAAAGAAAAAATTTTTGCTGAAGGGTTTTCCTTCAAGCGCAACGAGAACGCTCCCGACTTCGTCGTGGGAAGATTGACCGTGAAGGTTGACGAGGCAATCGCATTCCTCAAAGCCAACGCAAAGAACGGTTGGGTATCCCTCGATGTGAAGACGGGTAGGTCGGGCAACCACTACGTTGAACTCGACACATACGAGCCGAAGGGTGGTGGTCAGAGGGAGACCAAGCAACCGACGGCAGTTGAGAAGAGCGAAGACTTCCCTTTGGATTTTTGACAGTTTTATGTGGTTGTACTTTTTTTGCGATGGGGGGTGGGTGAAACCATCCCCCTACCTTTCTGTCGAAATGTCAAAATTCTTCTTCCCTACTCTCTCTATATATTTACTATATTCTTTTTATTATTTTTTAATTTCAATTGGGAAAAATAATTGACATAATCGACATATCTTTGTCCTTCCTATCTACAGGTAGGTTTTTTCGTCACCAAAACCGTCACTAAAATGCTGAGTAATGTCACAATCTTTGGAAGTATCAAGGATACCTCCGCTCCGTTCCACCGCAGTGTCTTCAAAATCCTTGAGCGAATCAAGGAAGGCAAGTCAAAGGAGACAGTCAAAAGGATTAGGTCATGCAAGTCCAAGACAGAGAGGAACGAACTCAAACAACTTCTTCCCGCCATCTGTTTCAGCGGTGAGTTCACCAAGAGACAGGACAGTGCGCTTGTCCAACACAGCGGTCTTATCTGCCTCGATTTCGACGGGTACGAGAGGACCAAGGATATGCTTTCGGACAAGGAGCAGATGAGCAAGAACAAATACGTGTTCAGCGTGTTTGTCTCCCCTTCAGGGAATGGTCTCAAGGTGTTGGTCAAGATTCCTGCCGACCCCGACAACCATATCAATTACTTCAACTCGCTCGAGAAACACTTCAACTCGCCTTACTTCGACAGGACGAGCAAAAACATCAGCCGTGTTTGCTACGAGTCATACGACCCGCTCATCTTCATCAACGAGAACAGCAGCGTATGGGACAAGATTGAAGAACCCGAGTACACTGAGGTGAACAGGAACAGGGACTCACGTACCATCCCAATCACTGACGAGAACAAGATTGTAGAAATACTTGTCAAGTGGTGGGTTAAAAAGTACCCCATGGTTGAGGGTCAACGCAACCAAAACGTGTTCATCCTCGCATCCGCGTTCAACGAGTTCGGGGTCAACAAGTCATTGGCATCGTACATCCTGAACCAATACGCAAGCGAAGACTTCAATGTCTCCGAGATTTCACGCACCATCGACAGC
>Ga0209990_10000780_pt1 | contig 30162 bp, 22 predicted proteins | sample NOAtaG_6_FD_187304 | JGI IMG/M metagenome (GOLD analysis project Ga0209990, IMG submission 187304) | Freshwater lake microbial communities from Lake Erie, under a cyanobacterial bloom - NOAA_Erie_Diel5S_2200h metaG (SPAdes) (version 2) | ecosystem: Environmental > Aquatic > Freshwater > Lake ...
AGCTTTACAAGTTCGGGTTTAAGTTCGTCGGTGAATTTTGTTGGGATCGGAATTTGAGAATTATTCCAATAGGCTAATTTTTGATTGGTAAAAACGTAAATACCTATATCCTGTGTTGAATAAAGCGCTTGTAATTTCTCAGCATTCAAGCCTTCTGCCATTTCGGCTGCCGCAGTAAGTTCAGTGTATTTTTTGTTTAGTTGTTGCGAAGCTTGTTTGGAGAGATCCTGAAGTGTTTTAGTGCCACTGAAATTGATGTAAAAAGAGCTGAGAAAAAGGACTAAGACCAGGTAAAGCAAAAAGTATTTATTTCTCAGGAACTTCATTGCAAGTAAAATTAACAATATTTCCCTGTAAAAGCCATATTTCTATGAACTTAAGGCGGTTTGGAGTGTAAAGGCTATTTAAGGGTCTTTTTTTAAGAAAAATATTTTTTTTAAATAAGGTAAAAACCCATACCTAATTCCTATTATTTTTGTATTTTCAGGTTTTTAATTATGGCACGCGAAACTAAAACAACAGCAAAGCAACCCAGTTTACCGGAGTTGACCACAAAATTCACCTATTTTCCATTCCTTAACCATAAGTTAGCTGCTATTCTAGTCGGCATTATTGGTTTTGTGTTCTACATCACCTCTATCAATGGTGAGTATGCGCTGGATGATGGTATTATTATTCACCAAAATGATCACGTTTTAAAGGGATTCAGAGGTATTCCTGATATTTTAACCAAAGATGCTTACGAGAGTTTTTATCGCCGTATGTGTGCTACCGATCAGTTAGCCGGTGGTCGTTACCGTCCATTATCTGTAGTAAGTTTTGCTATTGAACAACAATTTTTAGGGCCGTACAGGAGCGGATTGTACATGCAAGTACGAGACCTTAACCAAAACAATGTCTTAGACGATAAACCGGTGCCCCACACATCAGATTGTGGGCGGCCCGAAGTAAATTATGAATTCAACGATTACGTTGATGTGAATAATGATGGTGTTGTGCAAGGTAACGAGTGTTACAGTTGCTGGGATTTAAATAAGAACTTTAAGAACGAATTTGACGAAGACCTTAACGTTGACGGAATTTTTAATGAGGTTGATTGTCAAGTTTACAGTGCCAAGGTTCGTCACTTTAATAACATTTGGACATTCGCCTTGGGTTGTGTGTTCTTATACTTAGTATTTGCAAAATGTTTCTTCCGTAAAAATCCTGATCTTGCTTTTTTAGCTGCCCTATTATTTACCATGCATCCAATACATTCGGAAGCAATTGCTAACGTAAAAAGTCGCGACGAGATATTTTCGTTGATCTTCGTCTCGCTCACTTTCTTGTATTCGTTCAAGTACATCGAAACAAAAACCATGAAGGATCTCTTTTGGGCCAGCTTCATGTTCTTGCTCGCTGTGCTTTCTAAAGAATACGCAGTGTTCCTTCTATTCTTATTACCATTAGCGGTTTATACATTTACCGAAAATGATATTGATGTTGGTAAACACTTGAACAAAGAAGCGCTTCTGAAACTTTTGAAGACAAAAGAAATGAAGAACGTACTTGTGGTTGGTGGTATTTTTGTGATCGCTGCATTTTTAATGTTGTACATGAAGCGTGATTTTGACATGCACGCTAAACCGGGTGCAAAACCGATCAAGTCGTTTTGGTTATGGCCATTTGTGTATTTAGTATTAGGAGTTTTTGTAATTGGTCGTACTAATAAGCAAAAGAATTTCCACACCTTAATGAGTTGGTTATATTTTGTGATGTTGGTGTATTTGGCAATGCGTTTAATGGCCGTGAAGTTAAAACCAGGCGTTCCTGACACGGAGATCTTGAACAACCCTTATTTATTGGCAAATGGCGAAGAGCGTTTTGCAACCAAAGGCTATGTGCTTTTAAAATATTTACAACTATTGGTTTTCCCTCATCCATTATCTTCAGATTATTCATTTAAAACAATTCCTTATCGTCATTTTACGGATTGGGATTTCTTACTGTCTATTGTATTGCATATTGGAATGGTATTCGGTGCTATCTATTATACAATTAAAAAACACATATTAGGTTTTGCTTTAATGACCTATATCATTTTTGCATTGATGATCGGTAACGTGTTAATGGATATTGGTGCAACCATGGGTGAACGTTTGATCTTTCACTCGTCAATAGGATTTTGTATTGCAGCAGCCTATCTTATTCTTAAAGGGTTTGATAAACTTGCAAGTGTACAGTTGAATTTGCGCCGTTCAGTTTTAGCCATCATTGTGTTGGTGGTTGGATTCTTATTTGGTTGCAAAACATGGGAGCGTAATTTTGACTGGAAGAATGACGTTACTTTATTCTTGAAAGATGTAAAAACCATGCCTCACTCGGTGTTGGTATTAGGAAATGCCGGCGCTCGTTGGGTTGACTTAGCAGATACCAAAGAGGTTACAGGTATAAAAGTTGTTGGGCAAGATTCAACTAAATTCAATGATTACAACGGAACATTAGTTGTAACAGATCTGGAAGTAAAGCAAGGTGGATACGCTAACAAGCGTGAAGCAGCCTTGTATAAAGGTATCGCGTTCTTAAAGCATGCCATTGAATTACACCCTCGTTACGTGAACGGATATTTGAACTTAGGTTTAGCATACTTTAAATTGCGCAAGGATTTTGAAGCGCTTTACTATTGGAAAAATGCAGAGCGTTTGTATCCAAACAATCCGTATTTAAGAAATTATTACCAAGTGTATAGTAATGATCTTAGAAATCGTGGTATTGCAGCTTTCAATAGAGGGCAAATGGATACTGCTTCTATTGAGTATAACAAGTGGACCATTTTAGAGCCGGGTAATCCAGAAGCTTGGTATAACTTAGGAGGAGCCTTCTTTAACACACGCAAGTATGCTTTAGCTAAGCAAGCATGGGAAAGAACTTTACAGTTAAATCCAAATCATGTGCAGGCAAAGCAAAATCTGCCAATGGCCACTCAAATTGTAAATCAAATGATGATGGCTTCACAACAAGCTACGCAACAGGCTCAACCAATAAATTTGAAGTAAGAACATGAAAAGAATTTTGTTTGGATTTTTGATTACCATGAGTTTTTGTGCAAACGCCCAAAATCCCCAGTTGATCAATACATTAGAAATAGAGCCCGGTAACACGGGCCTTACAAGCAAGAACTTATTTAATGATAGTTTGTCCAGCAGTTTTTGCCTCATCATAAAGAATGAGGTTAAGGGCCACAAACACATGAAGCATAGCGAACATGTGATCGTTCAAAGTGGCGAAGGTGTTATGCGTTTAGGCGATAAAGAATTTACCATTAAAGAAGGCGATGTTATATTTATTCCAAAAGGAACTGTTCATTCAGTGATCGTAAAAGGCAAAAAGCCTTTGAAGGTCTTAAGCATTCAGTCTCCATTTTTTAATGGCGATGATCGCGTGATGGTGGAATAAATGGATCCAAAGATCGTAACAATAACTCTTTCGCCTTGTCTTGACAAAAGCACAACGGTTGAAAAATTTGTTCCCGAAAAAAAACTTAAATGTTCTTATCCATTATTTGAGGCGGGCGGCGGAGGCATTAATGTTTCTCGAGCCCTTCATAATTTCAAAACCGATTCGCTTTGCATTTATATTTCCGGCGGGTATACAGGGCGTATTCTAAATAATCTTGTGTATCACGATCAACTGAATGCAGCGCCTGTTCCAAGTGATGCGTATACCCGAGAGAATTTTATTGTATTCGAGAATCAAACACATTTGCAGTTTCGTTTTGGAATGCCGGTGAACCCTGTTCCAAAAAAGGAATGGAAAGCGGTGATCGCACGATTAAACAGAACTAAAGCAAACTATTTAGTGCTCAGTGGAAGTGTTTGGCCAGAAATAGATCAGGAGTTTTTTATTGAATTGCAGAAATATATTAAAAAAAATAATGTAAACTTTGTGGCCGACACTGCCGGAAATGCCTTAAAAGCCGTTCTAAAAACGGGCGCTTATCTTATTAAGCCTAACCAAAATGAGTTCTCTCAATTGTATGGAAAGAAACCACTTAACGCTAAGCAAATTGTTGTGAAGGCTAAGCAAATGGTAAAAAAGGGATTGGTGAAAAACATCTTAGTTTCTCTTGGGGGAGAAGGCGCTGTGTTGATCAATGACAAGGAAGCTTTTCAATTTGTGCCACCTAAGTTAAAAATTAAGAGTACAGTTGGTGCCGGCGACACCATGGTAGCGGGCATCGTTTATCAATTAAATAAAGGAAAAGAAATTTCTGAGGCTGTGAAGTTCGGTGTAGCATGCGGATCTGCAACTACTATCAATTCAGGGATGCAATTGGGGACTTTGGCAGGCGCCAAAAAACTTTTGGGCAGAGTTAAAGTAAAAAAAATTTAAGCCGTGTCTAAAAAAAGATTAATGATAATAAGTTTGATCGTTAGTGTGATCTTACTTGTTGTAAAATTTACGGCTTATTTTCTAACGCATTCGAATGCTATTTTAACTGATGCCGTTGAATCTATTGTAAATGTAGTTGCAGGAAGTTTTGCTTTATTTGGTATTTATTATGCCAGCAAGCCGGCCGATGCAGATCATCCATATGGACACGGTAAGATCGAGTTCTTCTCTTCCGGATTTGAAGGTGGAATGATCACTATTGCTGGATTAGGAATGATGGCGAAAGGCATACTAGCCTTTTTTCAAAAGGAGGAAGTACATTCATTGGATCTAGGGATCTACCTTTCTATACTTGCCGGAGGGATAAATTATGTAGTTGGATTCTTTATCATTAAACAAGGAAAAGCTGGCCACTCTGATCTAATGATCGCCAGCGGAAAGCATTTGATAAGTGACGCTGTTTCTAGTATAGGATTGGTAATAGGATTAGCGCTTGTGTTTTTCACCAATATTATTTGGATAGATTACGCCGTTGCTGTTTTATTTGGAGCATATATCATGTATTCCGGATTTCGAATTTTAAAAGAATCGGTTTTTAATCTATTGGATCAGGCCGATCATGATAAGATCGATCATGTAATAGAGATACTTAATAAAAATCGCCGCGATAACTGGATCGACATTCATAATTTAAGGATATTGAAGTACGGATCGGTTTTGCATGTGGATTGTCATGTAACACTACCATGGTACAACAACTTAAATCAAACTCATGACGAGATCGATGCCATAGAAAAATTAGTAAGTAAAGAGTCAACGCACGACATTGAATTTTTTATTCATGCTGATCCATGTTTGCCCATTTCTTGCGCCATTTGTAAGGTGCAAAATTGCCCTGAGCGAAAACATGAATTTGTAAAAGAACTTACGTGGGGATTAGACAATGTCCTCCCCGATCGTAAGCATCAATTGTAAGTTTTAAAACGGTAAACCAGCTGTTCCACCTGTTCCAAGGTCGCCAGAAAGTTCAGGCTCAATGGAAATAACTGGAATTTTTGAACTGTTAACGATCTCGTGATCATACGTACTTAACATTCCACGTGCACCATCTAATTTTTGATCTGTCATTGTAACGATCAAGTCGTTTTTATGTTTTTTGGCAAAACTTAATGTTTTACTTACGCGATGGTTTGTTTTATCAATGAAATGTTCGCATTTAATACCTTTCTTTTTGCAAAGCTCTGTAATTTGTTTTGCAACAATTTCTAATTTGAATTTATCATTTTTTTCCTCTTCATCATAAATCCCCAAAACTGTGATCTTAGAGTTAAACGCTTGAGCTAATCCTATCACATAATTTACTTTTTGACGAGAGTGTGCAGAAAAATCAATTGGCACTAAAATGTTTTGATAACCTTTTTTATCAACAACATTTTTAATGGTCATAACAGGCATTGGCGCTTTTGTAATTAAACGATAAGCTACGCTTCCAAGGAAAAGATCAGATTTTGAATCTTTACCTTGCGTTCCCATAATGATCAGATCAATTTTATTTTCTTCAGCAAGGTTTACTAATTCAGTAGTAATATTTCCTGTAGAAACAATTGTCTTCGCGTTAATACCATGGTCTTTACGAATTTTTTCCGCAGCCACAGTTAATCGCTCATTTACCATATCAACCACAACTTTGTTAGTTTTAAGTTTTAATAGAGGTAAAATGATGTCTACCAGTTCAGACTTATTGATCACGTGTACAAGGTACAGGTCGGCCTTCAATAAAGAGGCAATAAATGCGGCGTGACTAACAGCCTTGTCTGCGTTTGCCGAAAAATCGTACGGCAACATGATGCGTTTTACTTTAAAATTGATCATTGTTTTTTAGGTTTAAATTAAAATTATATTTTTTTATAGTTCTCTAAATTATCTACTCCCCAGTTCTTTAATTCTTCTTCGCTCCACAAACTTGGGAAGAAGATGCGACGCTGGTATCGTGGATGCATATATTTGTGCCAATCACTGCCTCCTGTTGCTTCTGCCTTCTTAGGGCCACTATCTAAATACTTGGCTGCTGCATTATAATGGTTCATTACCCAGCCAATATTTACCGTATGATCGTAATGACGCATCGCGTTTATAAGATCTTTGTTATTTTTTTCCTTTTCAGGAAGTGATTTGTACTTGGTGTAAAGATTGATGGTATTGTACTCTTCCATTTTTCCAAGGAAGAAATGCTTGTATTTATTTTCAAAGTTTTGAAGCAATGGGTTTTTCTTACCGGTTGCGTGATCTTTTCCGGCAGCTTGCCAATACAAATGTTCGTAGGCGTGCTCATACGGTGTGTTACGGTCGATAGTGGCGCGGAAACGAAAATCGATCAGATTAATTAATTCAGTTGAACCAAATTCGATCAGTCTGTATTGGGCACTTTGAAAACCACTTGCCGGTGTTAACGTATTTCTAAATTTCATGTATTGATCAACGTCCATGCCATCGCCCATGATGGTAAATGAACTTGACAACATATCAAAATATCTGCTGATACGACCTAAGTGTTTTGTGAATTTTGGTGCTTCAATATTTTCGGTATGAGCCACCTGATCCATCTCCCACAATATCATTTTAAACAATAACTCGTTAATTTGATGGTACATGATAAAAACCATTTCATCAGGTAAAGTGGTGCGTTGAATTTGTAAACCTAAAAGCGCTTCTGTTTGTATGTAATCCCAATAGGTAATTTGTTTAGCCCACACTAATCCATCCATGTGAATGTTCACATCCTGGTTAATGGAAGTGTATTTTTCAGTTAATCGTTGTACTAATTTTTCTTGAGCTTCATTCATAGTTTAGGCTTTAATTTTTTCTCCGAAAGATCGGTGTATGAATTTATCGATTTCCTCTGCACTTGTTTCGTTGGTAATATTGTTTTGAATAATTAGATCAAGGATCACTTTATCTTGCTCTTTACCTTTATTCAAAGCCACATGGTATTCAATTTCGCTAAATGAAACCATCGAATACATTGGGAAATAATTTCCAGGGTATAACTCTGCCATACGCCTTTCTACTTTTTGCTGAAGTAAAAAAACCGGATCGGCAACTTTATCGCGCATAACAATGTAATTCAACATGGAAAGATCTTGCACGGCATCGCCGTTTGGTTTACGCTTAATCTCATATTCTTTAAAGATCTCTGGCCAATTCTCATTATGTTTTTTCATCAATGCGTAAAGGGCTGAGCAATCTTCAAAACCAGCGTTCATTCCTTGTCCAAAAAACGGAACAGTTGCATGAGCTGAATCTCCCATTAAAGCGGCTTTACCATAAGTCCAAGGGAAACAACGGATAATTGCTAAAGATGATAGTGGGTGATCTTCCCAAGCATCAGCAATATTTGGCATCATATCAAAGAAATCAGGAAATACCTCTTTGAAAAAATTATTTACCTTTTCTTTAGACGTAAGATTATTAAAACAATGTGTGTGATTTTCAAATGGCATGAATAAAGTGCAAGTGAATGAGCCATCAAAATTTGGCAAAGCGATCAACATGAAACGACCGCGAGGCCAAATGTGTAATGTGTTTTTTTCTAATTTATAGCTACCATCGGCATTGGCCGGCAATAATATTTCACGGTAACCATCTTCAATATAATTCTGGCTAAACGAAAAGCGATCTATTTTTTGAAAGGCGTTATAACGAATGGAAGAGAATGCACCATCAGTTCCAAATACAACATCAGATGTATGCTCGCTTAATTTACCGGTTTCAATATTTTTTAATCGCACGGTTCCACTTTTAAGATCTGCACCAATGCATTCTTCGCTGAATTGAATTTTTGCCTTTCCTTCGCGCTCGGCAATATCCATTAATTTACAATTGATATCTCCGCGAGAAACTGAATAAATAGCTTGATCATTGATGCCATAAGGCTGGTAAGTCGTTTTTCCATCTAAGGCATGCATAGTTCTTCCGTACATAGGAATTGAGATCTTGCGGATCTCATCGCCTATGCCCATCTCATCTAAGGCCTTCCAGCCTCTGTAAGACATAGCAAGATTTATGGATTTTCCGGCCGACATTTTAGCTTTACGCATGTCTGTTCGGCGTTCGAACACATTTACATTATATCCTTGTTTGGTTAAATATACGGCCCATAATGAACCCACTAAACCTGAACCTATGATCGTAGCTTGCTTCATAATACATAATAATAAAGCGCAAAGCACTTTAATTAATAACGTGAAATTACAAGATTAGAAGGGCTTTAAAAAATAAAACTTTATGAGAAATATCACTTTTAGCAGGGTGTATCTATTCAAGTTTTCGCAAGTAACATATTCATCTAGCAATCAGTACAGTTAAAAGAAAAAAACGACACCCCAACTTGCATAAAGATCTGTGCTAAAATAGCAAATAAATAACCTAAAAGGCACAGCCTTGCATGAAGATGTGATCATTGAATTTTATTAAAGATGACACTTGTAATTAAATCCAAAAATCCCTTATCAAATAAAATGCGGGCGCGAAGCACAAATCTAAATACTAAAATATTATCATCACAACTGCATGGCGCGTCTTAAATCCTAAATCGATTAGGTCGTACAATAAATTAGAATCGTGTGTGATTTATTTAGGTTGGTCTAATTAATTAATACGCCTCTCAAATGATATAAAATGGCCAAATGAACTTATGGATTAGATATTAATACTTAGCAGGCAGCAAAAAAACAAAGAAAATGTAAAAACAAAAAGTGCTGAAACGCCCGCTATACTTGATAAATACACCTTTTTAGGCGCTACTTTAAAACACCATTTCGTTATATTTAAGAAGTTAACTTTTCAATTAGGGATTAGAGTTTTTATGTACAGAAGGATTATTTTTTTATTAGCAATAAGTTTACTTGGACTTAACGCTTCGCTTATCGCACAAGCGATTATTTGCCCTAGTGTGAACGCACAAATAGGAACAGGACCAAGCACTACAATTTGCCAAGGTAATTGCGCCGTATTAACCGCTAGTGTTTTACCAATCAAGGAAACCACAACTTATACCGTAGGTAGCATTCCTTTTGCACCGCAATCAACTGTTGGTGCAACAACCCTGGCTCTTACTGATGACTCGCAAGGCGGACCATTTCCTATCGGATTTAATTTTTGTTATTTTGGAAATACATATAACCAGTTTTATATTGGTTCAAATGGCTGGATAGGTTTTACTGCCGGCCAAACAAACGCATTTACTTCGGCTGCAATTCCCAGCGCAGCGTTCAATGTACCGCTTAATTGTATCATGGGTCCTTGGCAAGATTGGCATCCCGGAATTGGAATTGGCCCTTACATTTCTTACAGAACAATTGGAGTAGCGCCTTGCCGTGCGCTTGTTGTAACTTGGTATGATGTTCCAATGTTTTCGTGTACCACCACCACCGGAAGATTTCAGATCATTATTTACGAAACCACAAATATCATTGAAAATCATATTACAAGTAAACAAGCTTGTTTAGCTTGGGCTGGTGGTACTGCGGTACAAGGAATTCACAACTTAACCGGTACAATTGGTATTCCAGTTCCAGGAAGAAACTCAACAGCATGGGTTGCAAATAATGAAGGTTGGCGATGGACACCAAATGGTATCCCAACTTTTACCATCAATTGGGTTGGTCCTTCTGGTCCGGTTGCAACAGGTTCTCAAGTAACCGTTTGTCCACCCGCTACAGGTGTTTATACTGCTAATGCAACTTTAGGAGGATGTATAGGAAGTACAAGCATTGGCGGAACTGTGCAAGTAATTGTACAGCCGTCGCCAACAATTACTGCTAATAATGCAACGGTTTGCGCGGGAACAGGAACTACAATTACTGCTAGTGGAGCTTCAACATATACTTGGCAGCCGGGCAACATCATTGGGCCTTCTGCTTCTTTTACGCCCGCGGCAACATCGGTTTATACAGTTTATGGAAATTCTGCAATTGGCTGTTTAGGATTTAAAACTGTAACCATCACAGTAAGTCCTCAACCTACGGCAACACCGGGAAGTAATAGTCCTATTTGTGTTGGAGGTACTCTTAACCTTACATCACCTGCCGCCTCAAGTTATACTTGGACAGGGCCAAATGCATTTACTAGCAATGCGCAAAATCCAAGCATTAGCCCAGTTACCGCGTTGGCAGCAGGAAACTATACGCTAAAAATTACTGCACCTGGAGGATGTACTGCTCAGGCTGTTGTTAACGTTGTTATTAATCCACTACCAATAATTACTGTAAACAGTCCATCAGTTTGTCCTGGTGTTGGTGCTACACTGAACGCAGGTGGTGCAAGCACTTATACTTGGCTTCCTCCAAACATTGTTGGTTCTTCGGTTACGTTTACACCTCCTGTTACAACAGTGTATACTGTTCAAGCAACGTCAGCTTTGGGTTGTACATCAAGTGCAACTTCTACAATTACGATCAATCCAACAGTAAGTCCATTACCGGGAAGTAACAGCCCTGTTTGTACAGGTGCAACAATCAACTTTACTGTGAATGCGGCAACAAGTTATACTTGGAGCGGACCAAATGCATTCAATAGTAACTTACAAAATCCATCAATAACAAACGCCACTACAATTCATGCAGGAAGTTATACCGTAAAAGTTACGAGTGCTTTGGGCTGTACTACTCAGGCAGTAGTTATTGTGACTGTAAATCCTACACCAACAATTACCGTTGGAAATACAGGGCCATATTGTCCTGGCGCAACAATTCAATTAACAGTAACTGCAGCTAATTCTTACACATGGGCAGGACCATAAGCATTTACAAGTAATGCGCAAAATCCAACAATTGCAAACAGTACAACAAACATGGCGGGCCCGTAAGTTGTAACAGTTCAAGCAGTAGGTGGTTGTTTAAGTACAGGAACAACAAATGTTATTGTAAATCCTGCACCGCAACCAACAGCCACTAGTAATTCGCCGATCTGTTTGAACAAACAAATAAATCTTTTTGTAAACCCTGCAGCAAGTTCATATACCTGGAGTGGGCCAAACGCATTTACCAGTAATGCACAAAATCCAACTATAGCAACGGCTTCTTTAGTTAATGCAGGAAATTATACAGTTACTGTAACTAATGCATCGGGTTGTACAAATTCGGCCGTTGTGAATGTTGTAATAAATCCTTTACCTGTTGTTGTTGTAAATAGCCCAACTATTTGTGTTGGCTCAACATTTACCTTAACTGCTATTACCGGAACTGCATTTGCTTGGACAGGACCAACCGCTTATTCATCTGCATTACAAAACCCTCCATTTGCAAGTGCTCAAAGTAGTTTGAGTGGAAATTATACAGTATTAGTTACTAGTGCGCAAGGTTGTACTAATACGGGTGTTGCGAATGTGCTTGTTGTTGGTTTGCCAACCGTAAGTATTGCCGGAACAAATACATTATGCTCTCAAAATTTTAATGGATCTCCGAATACAACTACCTTAACGGCGAGTGGCGCAACAACATTTACTTGGACTTTACCTGCAGGTTTCTCAGGCAGTCCTAATTTAAATACTACGCCACTTGTTGTTACACCACCGGTATCTGCAGCGCAAACTGTAGTTCAGGTAACAGTTAATGGTTCTGCAGGATCTTGTACAAGCCAAGCAGTTTACAACTTAACGGTTTACCCAAATCCTACTATTACTGCTACAAGTGGAAGTATGTGTGCGGGAACACAGGTAACATTAACAGCGAACAACGCCACCACTTATACATGGAGTCCGGCCACTGCATTAAGCACAACACTTGGGCCGGTTGTAATTGCGAATCCTGCAGCAACAACAGTTTATAGTATTATTGGGTCAAGCAATGGAGGATATAATAGTCAAACACAAACTTCAACAGTAACTGTTGTTCCAAATCCAACGGTAACCATAAATCCTAATCCAGTATTGATCTGTTTAAATAGTTCAATCAACTTAACGGCGAGTGGAGCAACAACATATACTTGGAGTCCAAACATAGCCTTAACAACAACATTGGGTGCAAACACAACTGCGAGTCCAACAATTACCACAACATATTCTATTATCGGTTCGCAAGCAACTTGTACTAATTTAGCTACAATACAAGTTTCGGTAATTGGTTTACCAACAGTGAGTATTGCCGGCACAAACACAATGTGTTCACAAAACTTTAATAGCTCACCAAATACAACAACATTAACAGCAAGCGGTGCGGCAACGTATGTATGGACATTACCTGGTGGTTTCTCTGGAAGTCCAAGCTTAAGTAGTAATCCATTAGTAATTACGCCTCCTGTAACATCAGTTCCAATTGTTGCAACAATGACAGTACTTGGAACGGCAGGTTCTTGTACAAGTCAAGCTGTTTATCAAGTAACAGTTTACCCAAATCCAACTATTACGGCAACTAGCGGAAGTATGTGTGCTGGGACACAAGTAACCTTAACGGCGAACAACGCAACCACTTATACATGGAGTCCATCAGCAACGTTAAATACGCCAACCGGACCAATTGTAATTGCTAACCCTGCAGCAACTACTGTTTATAGTATTGTTGGATCTAGTAATGGTGGATGTAATAGTCAAACACAAACATCTACCGTAACAGTTGTTCCAAATCCAACAGTAACAATAAATCCAAACCCTGCATTGATCTGCTTAGGAAGCTCAGTAAATTTAGCTGCAGTAGGCGCCACAACTTATACATGGAGCCCAAATATTGCATTAACTACTACTGTTGGTGCAAACACAACTGCAAGTCCAACGATCACCACAACGTATTCAATTATCGGTTCGCAAGCAACGTGTACAAACTTAGCTACGATACAAGTTTCGGTTATTGGCTTAGCGACAGTAAGTATTGCCGGAACAAATACATTATGCTCACAAAACTTTAATGCTTCACCAAACACAACTACACTTACCGCAAGCGGCGCGGGAACTTATGTATGGAGTTTACCTCCGGGATTTTCTGCTTTACCAAACACAAGTAGTAATCCAATAACAGTAACACCACCTGTAACATCAACATCGTTAGTGGCAACATTTACAGTATTAGGAACAGCTGGAAGTTGTACAAGTCAAGCTGTTTATCAAGTAACAGTTTACCCAAATCCAACTATTACTGCAACCAGTGGTAGTTTATGTGCTGGCACAAGTGTAACCTTAACGGCATCTAACGCTACAACTTATACCTGGAGTCCAAGCGCAACATTAAATACAGCAAACGGATCAAGTGTCATTGCATCACCTGCTGTAACAACGGTATATAGTATCATTGGCGGAAGTGTAGGATGTAACAGTCAAACACAAAACGCAACAGCGAGTGTTGTGCCAAATCCAACAGTTACTATTTTACCGAACCCAGCATTAATTTGTTTAAATAGTTCTATCAACTTAACGGCGAGTGGAGCTACTACTTATACATGGAGTCCGAACATTGCCTTAACTACTACTGTTGGTGCAAATACAACGGCGAGTCCAACCATCACCACAACATATTCAATTATTGGATCACAAGCAACATGTACAAATTTAGCAACAATACAAGTATCGGTAATTGGTTTACCAACTGTAGCTGTTGTTGGAACAAACACCTTGTGTTCACAAAACTTTAATGGCTCACCAAATACAACCACATTAACTGCAAGTGGTGCAGGAACGTATGTGTGGACATTACCTGCCGGTTTCTCAGGAAGCCCAAGTTTAAGTAGTAATCCGCTTGTAATTACACCACCTGTAACATCTGTTCCAATGGTTGCCACGATGACTGTTTTAGGAACAGCAGGAACGTGTACCAACCAAGCGGTGTATACCATTACTGTTATTCCAAACCCAACCATTTCCGCAACAAGCGGAAGTATGTGTGTGGGAACAAGTGTAACGCTCACAGCATCTAACGCTACAACGTATACATGGAGTCCAAGTGCCACATTAAATACCGCAAACGGATCAAGTGTAATTGCATCACCTGCGGTAACAACGGTATATAGTATCATTGGTGGAAGTGTAGGATGTAACAGTCAAACACAAAACGCCACAGCGAGTGTGGTGCCAAATCCTACTGTAACTATTTTACCAAATCCTGCGGTGATCTGTTTGAATCAATCTATTAATCTTACAGCAAGTGGAGCGAATAATTATACATGGACACCAAACATTGCTTTAACTACAACACTAGGCTCAAACACAACAGCTAATCCATTGGTAACAACTACGTATTCAGTTATTGGGGAAGCTGCAACGTGTACACATGTAGCAAATATAACTGTGAGTGTTTTACCACTTCCTACCATTACTATTGTACCGAGTAGTCCAACAATGTGTATGAATAACTTTAATGGTTCGCCAAACACAGTTTCATTAACAGCTAACGGCGCCGGAAGTTATACTTGGGGACCAATTATTGGTTTAACCACAAATACATTAAATGGATCAATGATTATTGGAACATCTAATGGTAACAATGCACCAACAGGAACTGTGATCGGAGCAAACGGGACTTGTACAAACTCTGCAACATTTACATTAAGTGTTATCGACAATCCAATTATTGCAACAACATCAGGCAGTATGTGTGCGGGAACAAGCGTGAGTTTAACAGCGGCCAATGCGCAAACGTATACATGGAGTCCAAGCGCTACATTAAATACAGCAAATGGTCCGGTAGTAATTGCCAGCCCAACCGTAACCACAGTTTATAGTGTTATAGGCGGAAGTGTAGGATGTAACAGTCAGGCACAAAATGCCATTGCAACTGTGGTTAATAATCCAACAGTAAGCATAGCGCCAAATACACCAACGATATGTTTTGGAAACTCCATTAATTTGACAGGAAACGGCGCTACTAATTATACCTGGAGTCCAAACACGGCGATCACTGCAACAACAGGAGCGAACGTTACGGTAAATCCAACTGTAACCACAACTTATCAATTAATTGGTGAGGCAGCCACTTGTACGCATGTAACATTACAAACAGTAACCGTTGTCCCACTTCCAATAATTACCATCGCATTAAATAGCCCAACGATGTGTATGAATAATTACAATGGTTCTGCGAATCAGATCACCGTAACGGCGAGTGGAGGTACATCTTATAACTGGACAGGATTTAACGGCATTGGTAACAATACAAATTCAGGACCAAGTGTGATTGTAACAGCTATACCAAACATTCCATTGGGAACAGGAACAGTAATAGGAACTGTAGGAACTTGTACAAACGTTGCAAGCTTTAGTGTAATTGCAGCACCAAATCCTATCATCTCAGTTCCGTCGGTAAGTGTTTGTCAAGGTAAGAGTGTTATGCTAACAGCCAGTGGTGCTCAAACGTATCAATGGTCACCACCAACCAATTTAAGTTCAGTATTTGGAAGCACAGTAATGGCTAATCCAAATAACACAACCGTATACAGTGTGATAGGATCAAGTATCAATTGTCAAAGTCCTACAGAAACAACTACAGTAACAGTGGTTGCAAATCCTGTAATAGTAATTGCACCGGTAACACCAACAATTTGTGCGGGATCTCCAATAGGCTTAACAGCATTTGGCGCTACCAATTATACTTGGAGTCCTGCAGTAAGCATCAACACATTAAATGGAAATTTTGTTGTTGTTAATCCAACGGTAACTATGAACTACATTGTAATGGGTGAAGCAGCTACATGTACTTCAATTGCAGTTCGCCAAGTATCAGTTATTCCATTACCGGACTTGCAAGCAACAGCTTCAAAAACTTTGATCTGTGTTGGGGATAAAGTAAATCTTATTGGGAATGGCGCCACATCATACACCTGGATGCCAACAACGGGATTGAACACAGGCAGTGGAAATTTAGTTGTTGCCACGCCTATGAGTAATATTACTTATACAATTGTGGGAACAAATGGTATTTGTACAACATCGGTAACACTTTCTATTGGTGTAGCGCCTCGTCCGATATTGAATTTAATGACCACCAACAAAAAGATATGTAAAGGAGCAAGCGCCATGATCATTGTATCGGGTTGTGATGGTTATTATTGGCATCCAACCTCTGACTCAACAATTTTAGCAAGCAACACAACCACTAATACAACATCAATGGTGGTAACGCCAACGGCTAATATGAACTATACGATCACCGGATTTAATTCATCAGGGCCGGCTGCTTGTCCGTTCACTAAAGAAATATTAGTTGAGGTTGTTCCAACCATAACCGCGCAGGCAAGTTGGAATAGTGGTGTGTGTGAGGGAGAAAGTATTAAACTGGAAGCAGAAGGAAGTAACACTTATCAATGGGTGCCATATGAAGGATTGAGCAATCCAAATACACGCACGCCATATGCTTCACCAAAAGTAACTACTGTGTATACTGTAATTGTTTCAGACATGGGGAACTGTCCACAAACAGCAACCACAATGGTGAAAGTTAATCCACAACCAACAGTTGATGCAGGACCAGATATGACCTACAACTCAGATGAGCAGATGTTCTTGAACGCTAAAGGAACCGGAACAATCACCTGGACATTTGGCGAAAATATTATTTGTAAGGTTTGTCCTAACTCACAGATCACTCCAACAAGAAGCGGAGTATATTATGCAACAACAACCAACGAATTTGGATGTAGTGCAACTGACGAAGTTTGGATAGAGGTAACAAACGATTATCCGATCTTTGTTCCAAACTCATTCACACCAAACTACGACGGACTTAATGATGTGTTCTTAGTTTATGGAGAAGGCATTCTTAAATTTGAGATGAGTATCTATAACAGATGGAATCAAAAGATATTCAACTCAAATGATCAAAAATCCGGATGGGATGGAGTATTTAAAGGCGAGATCGTGAAGAATGATTCGTACTTATATATTATCAATTACACAACCTATGACAATAAGAAACGTCAGAAAACAGGTTATGTGGTTGTGCTGAAAGAAGATTATTAAGATCACATTAGATACAGCAACTAAAAAGACCTGCACTTCGCAGGTCTTTTTGGTTATGAATCACATCCTGGTTTATTTAAAAAGATTATCTTTCGTTTCAATCACAGTAGTAAAAGCTCCGTCAAGTAACCCGAAATACTCTCCTTAGGTGTAAATCAGTATAATTTCTTATTTTTGTACCTCTTCATTGGCCCCGTAGTTCAATGGATAGAACGAGCGTTTCCTAAACGCTAAATCCCAGTTCGATTCTGGGCGGGGCTACTAAAATTCTGAATTTTCATTACCCCGCCTTTGAGTAAACTTAGCCATATTAAAATTGTTTGTTTTTTATTTGGATCCCTTTCTTTTCATTATTCCAAGTCGCAAAGCAAAACCGAATCTCTCGATGGTTTTTGGCAATCACGCATCACTTACGAATGCTCTTGGGGCTGGAAAGATGATGGCAGCAGTGTTCTTTTAAGTAAACAATTCGGCGATTCTTATAAAGGAATGATCTTTGGCGGTGATGTTGAGATCTCGCACTGGTACGGTGAGGAATATAATTTTGAAATTAACGGCCAAGATGGTTGTATTCGAAAGGGCAAACTCAAAAAGCGCGAATTTGCAGGACGAATCTATTTAAGTGGCGAATGGATCTCTTCAGGAGGAAACAATGCCATGTGGGGAACGGGATTATGTTGCAACGGCAAACTTGAAATTTACCGCGACACACCAAAGGAAAAACAAGTAACCACAACGCGTCAACCGCCAAAAGGAAAGAATGTTGATACTTCCATCGTTATACATTCGCATTTTAAATTAGAAGCCGGGAAGAAATTCATTTTACAGAATGTACTATTCAAAATTAGCTCTGATGAACTTTTACCCGAGGCATTTCCCGAGATCGACAACTTGGCAACTGTTATGAAAGAAGATTCGACTATGGTGATTCGACTGGAAGGACACACTGATATAGATGGACCAAAACGCATGAATAAAACACTTTCAAAAAAACGTATGCAACAAGTAAAGCTTCATTTGGTTAATAGAGGAGTAAAAAAAGATCGAATTAAATTGAAGTGGTATGGCGAGAAAAAGCCTTTAATAAAAAAAGGAACAGTAGATCAGCGTAAGATCAACCGACGAGTTGAGGTAAGAATTCTTAAAACCTAAGCAATTCTGAAAGTTTAACATAATGTTTCGGAATTTTATTTTTTACTTCAACCATAAATCACAACTCATGAATAAAGCAAACTTTTTCTTTATCGTTCTTGTTCTCGCTTTTTGCAATACGTTATTAGCGCAAAAAACCATTACAGGAACTTTAACTGTTTCTAATGGCAAAACATTTACATTAAATTGCGATCAAATAGATGAGCTCCCAACTACAGCCGATACTTGTAGTGTATCCAAAGATATTTCCGGTACCAAAAATCCTTTTGGCATTACTATTCAAAGTGGTTGGATGGGTGTGGCCGATGTCTTTTTTTTGAACAGGAAAGGTAATGCCATGATCTTTTCTATAATTCGCGAAACCACCAATATTGTTGTGAATGGCAAAAAACAAGAGCAATTTGTAAAGGGCAAGAAGATGAAAGTGACCTGGAAATGATTTAAATTTGATCATATGAAGCGCTGTTATCCCATACTCATTAATTATATTTTAGCATTTGCATTTTGCCATTGTGTGATTGTAAATTGCGCATATGCACAAACGTCAAACATTCAAACCAACATCTATTATACAGTTGAAGGAACTCTCACACAGTCGTCGCAGTATTGTGGAGGAGTGCATCCAAGCCATGAAGAAGAAGCGGAATACATGCGCGCCAAACCCTATTTTAGTAAGCTGTATGTTCGCAAAGGAAAAGTGAACAGCACTAAGGCACCAATTATAGATAGCACCAATACAGATGCCAATGGACACTATTCGTTTAAGCTACCTCCTGGGGATTACGTGATCATTATGCCTTCTCAAAAGAATAAGAACATTATTCACTCTCTAAAAAAAAGCAAAAGCAAAACGCTGCGTGTGAATTCGCTTTGCCTAATGGGATGGTGGAAAGGCGGCTTATACAAGATCCATGTAAAAGACAAGAATATTACAGCGCTTGACCATAATTTTCATAGCCGCTGTTTTATACCTTATCCTATTCCTTGTTTGGATTACATTGGAGCTTATCCACCTTAATCTTTCAAAGTAAAATTTTCACTAATAACGCACGGCCAGTGGGTAAGTAAGGTTAGTCAATTATCATTTCAAATTAAATTCATATTTAATTAATACATTTACACTATGATCGCAAACCTATTTCATAAAGGGAAATCTTATCAGGTAGACTTTTTTAAGCCTATCGATATCTCAATCCCATTAACAAACAACAAAGATTGTGTAAATGCATGGTACGTGGAGCCAATGAAAATTGAAGCTGTAGTTGCCGGCGATTGGGTTGGCGATGTGAACAAAGGCGGTAGTGTAAATTTTCGCAACATCACATTTAATCCCCATGGAAATGGAACGCATACCGAATGTGTTGGACATATCAGCAAAGAAAATTATTCGATCAATAAAACACTTTCACGTTTCATGTTCCTTGCAGAGCTTGTTACAATTTTGCCTGAAGAATTACCAACTGGCGATTTTGTAATTACACGCAAACAGCTAGAAGCCGCTTTAAAAGACACAGAGAATACCGAAGCCATTGTGATCCGCACCTTAAGTAATGGATTGAATAAATTGCACATGCAATACAGCAATACTAATCCCCCTTATATTTTAAGTGATGCGATCAATTATTTAAATGATAAAGGCATTGAACATTTACTCATCGATCTTCCAAGTGTAGATAAAGAAAAGGATGATGGCAAATTAGAAGCACATCATGCATTTTGGAATTACCCTAAGAATACGCAAACACATAAAACAATTACCGAAATGATCTATGTGCCTAATGAAATTATCGACGGCACCTATTTACTCAACATTCAAATAGCATCTTTTGAAAATGATGCGAGCCCGAGTAAGCCAGTGTTGTACAAGATCTATTAGTTTTTTAGCTGGGTCAGTTCGAGTGATTTTGCCTGTCTCTTGCAAAATCGTATCGAGAACTGAATGAAGCGCTTCGACTCCGCCCAGCGTGACAGGGATTGTCAGTTCGAGTAGCCTGAGGAACGAAGGCGTATCGAGAACTAATCCGCCTGTCTCCCCGCAAGTAAATACATTACAGCCATTCTTACCGCCACACCATTTTCTACTTGCTCAAGGATGATCGATTGTTTGCTATCGGCCACATCGCTGGTAATTTCCACGCCGCGATTGATGGGGCCCGGATGCATCACAATTATTTTTTTAGAAAGTTTATCTAAGATCTCTTTGTTCAATCCGTACATCATGGTGTACTCGCGCAGCGAAGGGAAATATTTGATGTCTTGGCGTTCTAACTGTATGCGCAACATATTAGCTACATCGCACCATTCTAATGCTTTTTTAAGATCGCTTTCTACTTCAACTCCTAAACTGGTAATGTATTTTGGGATTAAGGTTTGCGGTCCGCACACTTTTACTTTAGCGCCTAATTTTTGTAAGCAGAAAATATTAGAGAGCGCCACTCGTGAGTGAAGGATATCTCCAACGATCACTATTTTTTTCCCTTTTAGATCACCCAATTTTTCTTGCATGGAGAAAGCATCCAGTAAAGCTTGCGTTGGATGTTCATGTGCGCCATCGCCGGCATTTACAATTTTGGCATTTATTTTCTTTGATAAAAAGATCGCTGCACCCGGACTGCTATGTCGCATCACGATCATGTCCACTTTCATGGCCAGGATATTATTTACCGTGTCAACAAGTGTTTCTCCTTTTTTTACAGAGGAGTTAGAGGCAGAAAAATTAATGATATCGGCACTTAAGCGTTTTTGTGCCAGCTCAAATGATAAACGTGTGCGTGTGGAGTTCTCAAAAAATAAATTCGCAACCGTAATATCGCGCAACGAAGGAACTTTTTTGATGGGACGGTTAATGACTTCTTTAAAATTGGAGGCTGTGTTTAAAATGAGTTCAATATCGGCTTTCGAGAGATCTTTTATTCCGAGAAGGTGGTTTACACTTAAGTGACTCATTTGTTTTTGAAATGTCTAATTTCAAAAGTTAAAGGTAACGTAAATTTTTGGAAGCACCTAATGGTTTTACAGAAAAATCCTGAAGGCTTGATGCTCTAAGAAAGATAGCGGTCTTTAATAACGTTAATATGATGTAAAGCATGCCCGCAGATCATAAAGCCGATCGACAATACAGTTACCTCACCGGCCTTTGTGGTTCCTCTTATGGCCAATTCATTATCTGATAATTGTTTAAAAAACAAAATGCTTGCCTCCCTAACCGCCTCAAATTCTTGCAACATTAAATTTAGATCAGTGTTCTTTAAATTGGCATTGGCAACGTATAAATTCTCATCAAATGCCGGAAGTAATTGTTTCTCTCCGCGTGCAAAGCACAAAGCGCGATAGCATAAAATGCGTTCGGTATCAATAATGTGATTCAATACTTGCTTAACTGTCCATTTTTTATCGGCGTAAGCAAACTCTGCTTTATTTGTAGGAATACTTTTGATGAATGCCGCTACACTTTTTTTACCTGCAATTAACGCATCAACAATTTGATCTTGCTCAACAAGATCAATGTAATAGTTGTAATAGGGGAGATGGTCTGTACTTGCGGGCTTCATTATTTATCTATCAAGGTAACTTTATCTTTACCATCAATTTCTTTCCAATTTACTTTTACGTTTTGTTGTTCAATTGAATCAATGGTAATTCCAGCATATTTAGCTTGTATAGGTACGTGTCGTTGAAAACGACGATCAACTAAAACTAATAATTCAACATCCGCAGGTCTTCCAAAAGCTAACATCGCATCTAAACCTGCACGAATGGTGCGCCCTGAAAATAAAACGTCATCCACCAATACCACGTTCTTGTCCTCAATAATAAAATTAATATTGGTTTTATTGGGGATCAATTCTTTTTTCCTAAAGTCATCTCTAAAAAAAGTAATATCTAATTCACCGCAATGCACTTTTTTATTTTTTAAGATCTTTTGAAGAACTTGTTGTATGCGCTTGGCCAATAGAACACCGCGTGGTTGCAAACCAATGATCACTGAATTATTAAAATCGCCATGTACTTCTATCAATTGATGACATAAGCGGAGAATGGTGATCTCAAATTGTTTATCTTCTAATAAAATGCGCGGTTTCACGTGTTGTAATTTGACTTTAAATATACGGATTTTACTTTGTTTTATTACGCCCAACTAATTTATTACTCTCTATTCTTGCTATCAATTGTAATTGTAACTGGCCCATCATTTACCAATTCTATTTTCATGTCAGCGCCAAATTGCCCTGTTTGAATTGGTTTTGAAATGAGCGTCCCAAGCTTATTTATAAAATTTTCGTAAAGCGGAATAGCAACATCGGGTTTTGCCGAACGCAAGAACGATGGGCGATTCCCCTTTTTTGTGGAAGCAAACAAGGTGAACTGACTAACCACCATCACCTCTCCATTGATCTGGTTCACATCCAAATTGAGTTTGCCTTCCTCATCTCCAAAAATACGCAAGGTGCTGATCTTAGAGCATAGCCATTCTATATCTTCCATGCTATCAGCATCTTCTATCCCCAGTAAAATCAATAAACCCGGCCCAATTTGGCTATAAACTTCCTCATTAATTTTTAACTGGGTTTTTAGCACCCTTTGTATAACTAAACGCATAATTTTTTTGTAAATTTATACCAATTCGCGCGATATTTATAATACATCAATAAGATTAAAAATTTAGTAAAATGAAAAAACTTCTAGCCCTTTGTTGTATAACCTTAGTTCTTTTTTCTTGTAAAAAAAAGGAGGATGAACCGGAGCCGCAGCCGTTGCCAACAACCACAACAGGCGCTTCAGCTTGTCCAACCTGTAATTTTCCGGATACGGTTTATACAAATACCCAGCCGGGGCCTAAATTGATATTCAAATTTCTATTTGATAGCACACAGGTTCGTTTAAATAATTTGGGTCAGCCTTCATCAGTTGGCGCTGGTAATGCGGCATACTCCCCGGTGTTTAATGGCATGAGTGCGCATTACATTGAATTAGCGCAAGGCGACGCAACACCTGTTGGAGGCGGCGTTAAATTATATCACGCGCCTGAAACAAGTTGTGGCGGAACACCGGCCATTGTGCATTGCCAAGGGTATGTGGTAAAGAACAACGAGGTATTTTATTCAGTTCCAATTACGCCTTCAGTAGTTGGCACATATAAGTGGTTAAGAGTTTCGTTGGCCTATCAAAATTACGACATTAAGGTAAAAACAACGTCGGCAGGGGTGATCGTTGGAACCATCGCTTCATTTGTTGGTTACAACACCTATGTTTCAAAATGGAAAATGCACGGCGCAGTGATGACACCAACCACAGGTGGTGTTGGAAATCACAAGCAAGGGTATTGGGGATTTTATACCAAAGTTTTTGGAATTGATGTTTGGCAAGACGGGCAAGCGCCTTCTACAACCGTAGTGAATCCAAATCCGAGTTCGCCAATTCCTCCGGGTAGCTGTTTAGTTACAGGTGAATTTGTTACATCGGCCGCACCAACTGTTGGCGCTCCTTTAGTGATCACAGGAACTGAAACATCCGATATCATTATCACCGTTTCTTTATCTACCAATAAAAGTTTTGAGTGGAACGAAGTTACATTTGATGGATATTTTCAACCTGAAGTTGGAGAGAAACCGGTTGATATGGGAATAAGAGGAATGATACCAAAATATTAAAGCATACATGTTTTTTAAAGATATTGTTGGCCAGGCAGAGGCGAAAGACCGATTAGTTAGAATGGTGAACTCACAACGTGTTCCTCATGCATTATTGTTTTCGGGAAAAGACGGGTGTGGGCATTTGCTTGCAGCAATAACATTTGCACAATATTTATTTTGCAAGAATAAAACCAATAATGAACCTTGTGGAACTTGCTCCGCTTGCGGTAAAGTTTCTAAACTCATTCATCCCGATCTTCATTTTGTTTTTCCTATCATTAAAAGTAAGCATGTAAAAACAAGTAATGATCTTATTGTTGATTTTAGAGATGCATTTTTACGAAATAATTATTTAACGCTTAATGATTGGGTGGAAGAGTTAAATGCCGAGAATAAACAACCCATCATTCCTGTTGAAGAATCGGCCGATATCTTAAAAAAATTAAGCTACACCAGTTTTGAAGGATCTTACAAGATCATGATCATTTGGCAAGCAGACAGAATGAATTCTGAAGCCGCTAATAAATTACTTAAGGTATTAGAGGAACCAACCGATGATACAATCTTTATTTTAATAGCAAATGATATTGAAAGATTAATGGCAACCATTATTTCGCGCGTGCAACATATTCCTTTTTATGCTGTGGGCGAAAAAGAAATTGCGGTTAATTTAATGGATAGATTAGGCGTGAATGAAACGGCAGCGTTACAAGCGGCCTATTTAAGCGAAGGAAATTATAGAGACGCATTGGCATCATTACATAAAGATGATGACGGCCTTTCGTTCTTAACGCATTTTCAAAATTTTATGCGATTAGCTTTAAAGTTCGATGCAGATAAAGCGCTACAATGGGTTGAAGACAATGCAGGAAACGGTCGCGAAAAGCAAAAGCAATTCATTACTTTTTCGCTAGCGGTGTTTAGAGATGCCTTGATGTATAATTTTGGCGACCGCTCTTTAGTGCGTTTATCAGGTAGCGAAAAACAATTCCTCGAAAAATTTGCTCCTTTCATAAATCAAAAGAATTATCAGTTGCTGATAGAGGAGTTTAATAGTAACTTTTATTACATCGAACGAAATGCTAATCCAAAGATCTTATTCATGGATCTTTTATTAAAAACAAACGAGTATATTAATTTAAAGTAGAACAATGAGAGCAACGCACCTATTAATTTGTTTTTTACTTCTAGGAAAGTTTACGAATGCACAAGGAAAACTGAAAGGCCTTGGCGATAAATTGAGAGATCTGAATCCCATCACTAAAAAGATGGACAAAATGCGTGAGAACTATGACGAAAGTAATTTTAATTACGCGATCTCATTTTTAGACAACAGTGCATTATTTGAGGCGGAAGAGAAGGGGAACTCGCTTACCACAGGTTTTACAAGTGGCTTAACCACTAACGGCTCAAATTCAGGAGAGAATTTAGCATATAATAATATGCGCCAAGGCGAAATGCTTATGGCATCAAACCGAATGTATTTGGCCGAAGTTGCCTTTCTACGTTCGGCGGAATATTATATACGTGCCGAAAAAATGAAAGGAAATACAACATATGCCCAAGTAGTGAGTAACCTGGGATTGCTGTATCAAAATAAAGGCTTGTATGCAAAAGCAATGCCTTTTTGCGATTCAGCGATTGCGCTTCGCAAAGCCATGGATAATAAAGTGATGGTAGCCGTTTCCTTGAATAACAAAGGTGTTTTACTTAAGGATATGGGAAGTTATACCGAGGCAGAAACGTATATAAAGAATGCACACAAGATACTTGTAGAACAAAAAGATGAACTTGGAAAAGCGCTTACCTGTAATAATTTGGCGATGGTATTCGTGGATATGAATAAATTGAAGGATGCGGAATTAAATATGGATAGTGCAATTGCGATGGCAGCACGAGTACTTGAACCAAACTCATCTAACTTTATAAAGATCGATATCAATTTAGCGCAAGTGTATCGACTTCAAAAAAAATATTTTAAGCTTGCACTCTTTATATGATGGTAGTTTGTAAGATAGATCTTTAAAAATGCAATTATTGTAAAAGAAAAGAAATTAGGTGTTCATCCTGATCTGGCACATTTAAAGAGTGGTTTGGCCCAATTGTATATTGAGATGGAGAACTACAAGGACGTTGAGAAATTATTACAAAGTGCGCACGATATCAATAAGCGTAAACTTGGAGATAAACATCCTCTTACAGTGAAGATCTTGCAGGAACAAGCAAACTACTACAGGATCATTGGCCAGAATGAACAAGCATTAACCATGATCAAAAAAGTACTAGATCAAAAAAAGGAATTGTATGGTCAAACGCATCCCTCGTATTTGCAGGCACTTGAACAAATGGCCATCATTCAATGGAATTTAAAAGATATTGCCGGCGCTAAAGAATCCTTTCAAACGGTGTTAGATAACACCCAAAACTACATCACCAGCTTCTTTAATACCCTAAACGATAACGAAAAGAACTTGTATTGGGAAAAAACACAAAACATGTTGCAGCGTTATTACGCTTTTGTACTTTCAAATTATAGATCTGATCCGGATCTGATAAAACAAATGCTTAACACGGTAATTGTTACAAAAGGATTTTTATTAAATGGTTCTTCAAAATTAAAGAACAGTATTTTACAAAGCGATGATGTTGAACTTAAAAAACTGTATACACAATGGCTCAACACAAAAGAGAATTTAAATAGTGCATACCAATTAAGTAAAGAGGAATTAGCGCAAGAAAAGGTTAATGTAGATAGCCTTCAAAAGAAAGCTGACGAATATGAACGTTTATTGTCACAAAAAAGCGCCCTTTTTGGCCAGGCAAGTTCTAAAGGAATAACCTCTTATGAAACCATACAACAAACATTAAAACCAAATGAAGCAGCCGTAGAAATTATTCAAGTGAATGAATACAAGAATAAACTTACGGGCCGCTCTTTGTATATGGCAATGGTATTAAAGAGTAATTCTTTGGATGTTGTTGAGATTGGTTATGCCGACACCATCAATAATTCTATCAGCATTTTCAGATCTGATATCATTGATCAAAAACAAGAATTATTTATTTATCCTATTGCATGGAGCAGAGTGGATTCGAGTTTAAATGCAATCGATCGAGTATATCTATCTTCAGATGGCGCCTATCACCAGTTAAGTATTAACTCCATTAAAGATAAGAGTGGAAAATATGTTCTAGATAAATACTCTATTCAGTTTGTAGGTAATATTAAAGATATCATTTCAGTTAAAAAGGATGAGGATAAGCACGAGAAACCAAAAACTGCCTTTTTAATTGGTAATCCATATTATGGTACGCAAGATCTCATCCCTCAATTACCCGGAACAGAGAAGGAGGTAAAGAATATCACAACCACATTAAAAGCATTAAAATTAACTACAACAACCTTATACGGTAAAGAGGCCACCGAAACAAAAATGAAAAGTATTAAGTCGCCTGATATACTGCATATTGCTACACATGGCTATTTTTTAGCGGATGTTTCTAAAATGGAAACAAATAAGGTGTTAGGTATTGATATTGCCGTGGCAAAAGAAAACCCATTATTAAGAAGCGGTTTGTTATTGGCAAATTGTGATAATGTGTTTGATGAGAATTACCGTGGCTCGGGCGCAGACAATGGCGTGCTTACAGCGTACGAAGCTATGACGCTAGATCTTGATAAAACAGATCTTGTTGTTTTAAGCGCCTGTGAAACAGGTTTAGGAAGTGTAAAACAAGGTGAGGGTGTTTATGGATTACAGCGTGCATTCTTAATTGCAGGAGCAAAGTCGATTATTATGAGCTTGTGGAGCGTGAGCGATGAAGCCACCATGGAGTTAATGACCATATTCTATAGCAATTACGCTAAAACCGGAAATAAGCAACAATCTTTTGCCGAAGCGCAAAAAAAACTGAAAGTAAAATATAAAGATCCCTTTTATTGGGGCGCTTTTGTGATGCTGAACATCTAAAATGCTATAATCTGTAGCAAGCAATAGTCAACTCATGCCTTACCTTTGAGGTATTATGAGTGTAACAGCCAAAGTTAAAAAAACATTTTTTTGCCAAAGTTGTGGTGCGCAAGCAGCCAAGTGGGTTGGTAAATGCGGGAGCTGCGGCGAATGGAATACCTATGTGGAAGAAATAATTCAAAAGGATACAAAAAATTCTCGCTTACAGGTTTTCTCTTCAAATAAGAACGGGAATGCAAAATCAAACACTTCCATATTATTAAACGAAGTGGGCACCGCCGATTATCCGCGAATTGCAGTCCCAGGAAAAGAATTAACGCGTGTATTAGGTGGCGGAATTGTTCCCGGAAGTTTAGTGTTGTTTGGTGGTGAACCCGGCATTGGTAAATCAACACTCATGTTGCAATTAGCGTTGCGATTAAAGAATTTAAAAGTGTTATACGTTAGCGGAGAGGAAAGCGAACAACAAATAAAAATGCGCGCTGACAGAATAGGGATTACAACCAACACGTGTTTTATTTTGCAAGAAACAAACACGCAAAATATTTTCCAGCAAATAAATGAGATCCAACCACAATTGGTGGTCATAGATTCTATCCAAACTATTCATACATCTTATATTGATAGTAGTCCCGGAAGCGTTAGCCAAGTGCGCGAATGCGCAGCAGAATTTTTACGTTTTGCAAAAGAAACAAATACACCTGTGTTCATGATCGGCCATATTACCAAAGAGGGAAGTTTGGCCGGACCAAAAGTATTAGAGCACATGGTTGATACTGTATTGCAATTTGAAGGCGATCGTAATCATATTTACCGGTTATTACGTTGTACTAAAAATCGTTTTGGAAGTACCAACGAAATGGGTATTTACGAAATGAATGGCGATGGCTTACGCGAAGTATTAAACCCTTCTGAAATTTTAATTACCGATCGCGATACACCAACCAGCGGAGTAGCAATTGCTGCAACTTTAGAAGGCAATCGTCCTATGTTAATTGAAACTCAAGCTTTAGTAAGTAGCGCGGCTTACGGAACTCCGCAAAGAAGTTCAACCGGTTTTGATCTGCGAAGATTATCTATGTTACTTGCGGTGCTTGAAAAACGCTGTGGATTTAAATTGGGAATAAAAGATGTATTCATCAATATAGCAGGAGGTATTCGCGTAGAAGATCCGGGAATCGATCTTGCATTAGTATGTGCGGTGTTAAGCAGCAGCGAAGATATTCCTATTCCTCAATCCATTTGTTTTAGTGGTGAAGTTGGTTTAACAGGCGAGATAAGACCGGTAAATAAAATTGAACAACGCGTAAGCGAAGCAGAAAAATTAGGTTTCAAAAAGATCATTATTAGTTCTCATAATTTAAAAGGACTTAGTAAAAAGTCGTTCAATATCGAAATTGTTTCTGCAAGTAAAATCGATGAAGTATTTGGATTGATCTTTGGATAAATACCCCCATAATTTTTTTACTATATTTGTTATTCAAAATTAGAATCATGGAAAACACAAGAAACACCAATATCGACAAATTAGATTATGGCACTGTAGCCGGCACCAACACATTGTTGCGTTCGGTATTTTTATGGATGACCTTAGCTTTAACAGTTACCACCATCTCCTCTCTAATGTTCTATTTTATTCCTTCATTAAGTCTTTTGCTTTTCACCGAAACGGAAGTGGGCGTTAAATTATCTGTATTCGCCTGGGTTGTCATGTTGGCACCAATTGGATTTGTTTTCTTAATGTCATTTGCATTTAACAAGTTGTCATATCCCACGCTCATTGCTGCATTTATTGCATACGCCACTATCAACGGCATAAGCTTGAGCTTTATTTTTATGATCTATGAACTTGGTTCAATTTTCAATGTCTTTTTAAGTTCGGTGGCCCTTTTTGCCATTATGGCCATTGCCGGTTATACCACCAAAACAGACCTTACCAAATTAGGAAGCTTACTTTTTATTGGCTTGATAGGTATAGTTATAGCGTCTCTTATCAATTTGTTCATGAGAAGCGATACCATGAGTTATGTTTGCAGCATTTTAGGCGTGATCATTTTTACGGGCTTAACAGCTTACGATGTTCAGAAGATCAAAAACA
>Ga0209990_10000783_pt1 | contig 30074 bp, 41 predicted proteins | sample NOAtaG_6_FD_187304 | JGI IMG/M metagenome (GOLD analysis project Ga0209990, IMG submission 187304) | Freshwater lake microbial communities from Lake Erie, under a cyanobacterial bloom - NOAA_Erie_Diel5S_2200h metaG (SPAdes) (version 2) | ecosystem: Environmental > Aquatic > Freshwater > Lake ...
TGACACAGTCTGCGCCAATGTTGCCAATGAATAGTTCTTCACCTATAAAAATGCCAAAAACATCTTCGTCGCAATCGGGTGATATGTTTGTTAAATCGTTGAATCCTAAACCAAAACCGATTGAATCAGTTCACCCAAAACATAAAAACAAGTATTTTAAGTAAGGAGATGCGTCATGAGTCGTATTCAGAAGTTTCGCATGTTTAACAGTTCGTACTCACCAAGCACAAGTTCGATGAACTCATTTTCATCACCGTCTTCATTTTCATCGTCATCACCGTCTTCATTTTCACCGTCATCGTCATTTTTGCCAAGAATGGGCATGGGCTTTAATCAAATGAATCGCATTCAGCCAATGCAAAACGTTACTAGTGCGGCAACAACGCCAGTTACTACTCCTCAACCAACACGTCGTGTTTCGTTAGGAAGTAGAGGTTCTGGTCGTTCAATTTCGGGTGCGACGTTTCAAGTGCCAGTAGCAAAACGTGCAAAAACTAAAAAAGAACCATTATGTGATTGTGGTATGCCAATTTCGCAGTGCAAGTGTGACGGACATGACCACAAAGTAAAAGCCAAAAAATCAAAACGAGCAACCAGTGTGAAAAAAGCCGCTCCGCCTGATTACACATCAATTTTTGGTGGTGCAGTACAAAATTATGCAAATCGTTTAAAGGCAAAACAAAAAACGTACACACCGCCTCCGTTGTATCCGCAAACATATGGTGCTACGGTAAACATTGGAAATGACGGTGGACTGTCAGGATATACTAGTTTTTATAACGCAAAAGGAAGCAAAAATTCGGCTATGCAAAAGTCAATTACACGCATGGGTCGTCATGTAATTGGCGGATACCGTGGTAAATCAATTGCAAAAGCACGAAACTTTGGTTCTGTAGTGCGTAATATCAAAAACATGGGCAGAAGCAAGTTAGATGATGCAATGCTCGGTCTGGCATCACGGTACAACAACAAGCAGATGTACGATGCTATCGGCAACCCAAGAAAGATGTTGCGTCAAGTAGCAAATATTGAAGGCAAGAAACTTTTAAATCGTGGCGAAATGATGTATCTTACAGGTAAAGACCGTGTAAAAACTGCTGTTGGCAACAAAATGGCTGATGCTATTGCTAACATTGCAGGGTTGAGATATGGTCGAGGTTCAAGAGAAATGAATCGCATTAATCAATTTCGTGCCAATCCAAAAGATAAATCATGGCGTGGAAATCCGTCAGCGATGATTGGCAGAATAAAACAAATTGAAGGCGAGCGTTTAGGTAGAAAAATAAATGACATTTCCAACATGACGCTTGGCGACGTGTATCGTGGTGCAAAAAACAAATGGGAGTCTGTTGGCGATACTGCGTATGGTATGATGGAAAATGTAATTAACCAAAATTTGTCGGGTGTTGCTAGACGTGTAGCACAAAATCGAAAATTGGCAAACACTGTGTTTCAAGGTATAAACACTAGACGATTAGCAGAGAAATCTCCCATGGCAATATTTAGAGTTGCTATGGACACTAATCAAGGAAGACGATTAAAGCAAGGAACAAAATTGCTTGGTGCTGGATTGGCTTCAGTTCCAACATATAACACATTTCAAGGCGATGCACCCGTAGGTGGCGCAGGAATGGGCATGAAAAAATCAATCACACGCATGGGTCGTCATGTAATTGGTGGATATCATGGCAAATCAATTAGCAAAGCCATAAAATCATCACAAACACATATCAGTCAAAAATACATGTAATTGAAATTCCCTCCGACGTGTATTACAAGTACACGTCGGAGGGAATCGGGGGAATATATGCGATATTCAAAATTGTACAAGAATTTTTTTAATGCGATGAAATCACCAACGTCGCAATCAAAAACAGTTTCAACTAAAGCACCTGCGCCTGTCAAAACACCTGCGCCTGTCAAAACACCTGCGCCTGTTCAACAGCAACCAAACACCCAAGTTAAATCTCCTGTTGTTAATACAAGACCACAAACAAATGTCAATATATTGCCTAAATCAACATCTGCACCTGTTGAAGTAAAACGTACAATTTTGCCAAGCCAGCAATTTACACCATTAGTACCTCGTGCAAATGAAAATTATCAACAATACGCTGTATCAAATGCAACATCAAGCACTCCAATTGTTGTTGACGGAAAACAACCACCAAAACAACCACCGCCATCAAATAATCAACCACCAAAACCAGTAGACCAAAGCAAAGTTAATTGGAAGAAATTACAACCAGGCACGCAAGCGCATACCGACTATTGGAAATGGTACAACAGTTCAGTGTATGATGGTAAACAAATGGACCCAGAAAAGATTCGTTCTCACACTGCGTGGAACAATACTGCTGCTGATTGGTGGACTCGTGCTAACAATCAAAAATATGCACAACAAGAGTACAACAAAAAAGTGCAAGAGTATCAGCAGAAAAAACAGGAATACGATACTTGGCAAGCCTCTATGGCAGAGGACAATCGTAAAAATGCATGGTGGGCGTTAGGTATAAACCCAGATGCAGCAGATGCGTATTACGGTCAAAAACTTTTGCCACCAGCAAATCAGCCAAATATGAATCCAGATGGCTCAATAAATACTACAGGAACTGTGTATAATCCAGATGGGACGGTTAAAAAAAGAGGTACTCTCACAACAAATGAGTCGTATGTAGACAACACTGCGTCTTACGAAAACCCTCAATCATACACAAGTCCAGTTTATTCCAACGTAAACTATACAAACAACGTAAGTCCTGCTATGATTAAATCATTAAAAAACAAACCCAAAAAGAAGACTAAAACCATGACCAAACGTAGTATTCGTAAACAACAAACGCCAGAGGAAGCGCATCAAGCGTGGCTCGCATCGGTTGCCGAGGATGAGCGTAAAAACAAGTGGTGGGCATTAGGTATCGACCCTGCAACTCGTCCTGCTGGTTCTTTGCCAACGGAATCTGATTGGCAAGCGTCTAAAGATGAAGATAACCGCAAAAATGAATGGTGGGCGTTAGGTATTGACCCGTCAACTCGTCCTGCTGGCGCAAAAGTTTCTGACCCAAATATGCGAATTGGTATTGAGCGTGACTTGCGTGGCATGGAATGGTGGAAATTAGGCATTGACCCGTCCACTCGACCAGAAATGTCACGACCAAGCGATTTTACTGACCCCATCAATTGGCAACCAAAAAAACCAGCACGCTCGGGTAATAATGGTGGTAGTAGTGGTGGTAGTAGTGGTGGTAGTAGTAGTGGTAAAAAAACCATTGGTTCAATCGCAAACAACCGTGAGATGCAACGCATGCAAGCCGAAGAGCGTGCACAAAATAAGTCAAAGAACATTAGTACGCCATTTGGTTCTTCATACAATGCGCCAGACGGCTCAAAAAGTAAATCTTTTGGTGCAGTTGCAAACAACCGTGAGATGCAACGCATGCAAGCTGAGGAGCGTGCACGAAATAAGTCAAGAAGCAATAGTGCATTGCAAACACCATGGGCAAAAAACTCATTAAATAATCAAAGTCGAAATGCAACAGCACAAAGAAACAATGATTCATGGACAAAAAACAAAAAATTAATTGGATTAACCGTAAGAACTCCTCGTGAAAACGAAGAAGTTGGAACTGCCAGCGGATTTGTTGAGGGTAATTCGTTCTTTAGTCCAAATGCAGGTGGTGCTCGAGGTAGTTCTGCTATGAAGCGTGCTACATCAAAAAAGAAATCTGCGTCAGTTAAAAAATCAATTACGCCAACACTCGAAAATAAAACTCGCATTCGTCACGTTATTGGCGGTTTTGCAAAACGAGCATCGAAAGACTTGCCTAACAGAGCAGGTCCAAACATGAATAAATATTTTAATTAGGAGGAATGCATGGCAAAAAGTCGATTAAATAATTTTTTGCAAGCGGTCAGCGATTATGCAAGTGTAAGACGAAGAGGGACAAAGGGCGTAGGCGCACCAACACGATTACCAGAAAAGGCAATAGCCCGTTCGCTTATGAGTTCAAGAGCGAATTACTGGGATACCGATGTGCCAGTTGTACCTACTCGTGGAGACGACGATTCACTGTTTGAGATTACTGATGCGGCAAAAAAATCAGTAAGTCGATATAATAACAGGCAAATTCGAAGAGATAGAGAAAAGGCTCTGCTGCAATAAAACGATTGTCAAAGCGTCAAGCAGGTCCAAAGCCAAATAAGTATATGTAGTTTATAAGGAGTAAAAATTATGACACGCAAAATGCGAAAAAATCAAAATTGGGGAACATCACCATCTGAAGAGGGTGCACGAACAGGTCAGATTGGGATGCGAGTTCCGTGGGGGTCGCAGGGTATTCATCCTGCACAAATGGCAGCGCAATCTTACGTGAAATCACCAATGCAACTTGCTGGTGCAACTGTAATGCGTCGAGGACAACGTGCATATCAGCCATTTATGGATGCGGTCGGGGCGATGGGCGCATTGAATAGCAATGTAAATCGTGCTAAATATAATGTGTTGCGAGATACTGCTCGTGCGTATTTTGATAACGCTGACAATAGTGGTAATTTACGAGATTTCTCTCCCGTAATGCGTGCAGGTAGTCGTGCAATTAGACAAGGTGCAAAAGATGTGCAACCCTATGCAGACCAAGCATACAGTGCTGTTGGCAACGCTGTTGTGCCTGTGCAAGACTTTATGGGTGGATTATTAGAATATGGTGTTTCTGGCGCAGGTGCATTGGGACGTGCAGCTCGCAGTGCTGGCGGTAGTATGTATCGTGGCATTCGTGACACCGTTCGCCCAATGCTAGGTGACGCACCAGAGCCACAATATGGCGCACCACCATCAATGAATAAACGTGCTTCAATGTGTAAGTGTGGTAGTGGCATGTCAAAGTCAATGTGTAAGTGCGGTGGTGGCATGTCAAAGTCAATGTGTAAGTGTGGTAGTGGCATGTCAAAGTCAATGTGTAAGTGTGGTAGTGGTAAGTCAGCAAAACGCTCATTAAAAAAGCGTGGAGGAAAACAAAGAATCATTAACGCATTAGCATCTGCGAATATTGGAAAAAATGCAATTGCGGCAACATTTGGTCATATGATTCCGTTATTAATAGCAAATCCTCCTCGTAAGGCTGGCGCAATCATCAGTCAACATGCTAAAATAGCGGCTCGTGATGCTAACGTTGGAAATTATTTTAATAGAGAAGGTTTAAGCTCTTATCGCAGACAAAAACGATTGTTGCAAGAATTCAATAGTCCTCGTAGTGCTTCAATTGCATTTCGAGACGGTATGAACAGCGCATCAAGAGGAATGCCAAAATCAAACAAAATAAGAATGGCAAATGTCAAACGGACTGCAATGCAACTTGCACCATGGCTTGGCACATCTATCGTCGGTGCTAATGTCATCAATTCTATGCTCAGTAACAAGTCGAGTGGCTCTTCAGGTAGCCCCACAAACAAACGCATGTCAAAACGCCAAGCAGGTCCAAAGCCAAATAAGTACATGTAGTTTAGAAAGGTAAGTACAATGGCAAAGCGAGCATTATCACAAATTGCAAACGCAATGAGAAGTATTGCAACTTCGCCAGCACGATACAAGGTCACAACCGCACCAAAGCGTCTTGCTAACGTGGCAACGTGGCGTGCGGTTGACCTGCTTGAAAGCAAAAAGATTTTGCCTAAAAAACAAGCAAATCGTATTCGTGCCGCGATTCAAATGCAACAAATTGACGACATGGGGGGAACTGGCTCAATGTCGTTAACTAAACCGTTTGGTTCATTAAAATCACAAAAAGTAACAAACATTATTCCAGACATTAAACCAAGCAATAGAAATATTGACCAACTAAAAAGTGCATATGAGTCACGAGCAGAAAAAATCAAAAAATTGCCAAATCGTCAATTTAATGAAGACATTGTGCTTTTGCCTAAATCACTTCCGTCCGTACAAAATTATGCTCCATTGATTGATTCAGATTTATTGCCAACAAACAAGCGTCGTCAAAAATTGTTTGACCGATACCTTGATTTACATCAGCAGACACCATATATTTCTTCTTCAAAAGACCCAATTCTTCAGGAAATGCTTGACGAAAAACAAAAACGATTAATAGATTATAGTCGTTTTTTGGATAAAGAAAGAGGTGTTGAACGAAAACTTCAATCACAATACCGAAATGCACGACGTGTTGGTGCTGGCGTGCTTGGAATTGCTGCTTTAGGCGCAGGTGCTAAACTACTCGATAAAAATAAAAACGTAAACAAACGCCAACGAACAAACAAATACATGTAATCTGGAGAACAAAATGGGACGAAGACCACTTTCCAACAAACTTATGAGACAAGCATTGAATCAAAGTATAGCGCAAGCTTTTGCAATGGATTCAAAAGGCAGAGGTGATGCGTTTGATAATTTGATGAGAAGCATTAAACCCAAAAAAGCACCAGTGTCAAAAAAGCCTATATCAATATCAGACCAATTAAACAATTTTAATTCACCAAGAAGAGCGTTAAACCAATCAATGCGTCGCACATATTCACAAAGCCCAAAAGACATGGGAGCATCGCTTGATGCATTTATGAATAGAAAAATGTCAAAACGCTCATTAAAAAAAGCAGATTACTGGTACAACAATGCGCCATCACGCAATCCTGCTTCTCCAACGCAACGACCACTTACTGATGATGAGATGGCAATAATTAATGACCCATACGAAGACTATTTGGCTTCTATGGCAGATTACAAACAAGGGAAGAAATTCGATTTTTCGACATTACCTAAAAGAAAAGGTGGCGTAAATTCTTCTCCTACAGTAAATCTTCCAACTGGCGGTGTTAAACCCGATAGACCACAATGGGTTCCTCCAATGAGGCAAATGCCTGGTGGAAGAGGACGACCACGAAGACACGATTTGCTAGCTCGACCAACTGACGAGATTTATAGTGACACAATGGAGATACGATATGACGGCTCACGACCAAATCGTCGTAGAGTATTTCCTTTTAAAAGTCAACAGTTTGGTCAGCAAACGCAATCATCAGGCATTGTAGGCAGTGCTGCGATGAAACGCATGTCAAAACGTCAAGCAGGTCCGAAGCCGAACAAATACGTGTAGTTAGTTATTTTAAGGAATAGAACAATGGCAAAAAGTCGATTAAACAACTTTTTACAAGCAGTTAACGATTATACAAATGTAAGACGAAAAACGAGGGCAATGCAAGGTCGTTATCGAACAGAGCCAAAATTTCGTCCATTTGATTCAGAAACCCGTGAAACCGAGCGTGCATTGGAACGTCGAGATTCGCTGTATTATTGGAATGATGGCAGAGACTTTGCACAAGAATATCGTGATTTGTATAATACACCTATAAGATTTGTACCCACTCGTGGAGACAACGCTTCACTAAGTCGATATAATAAACTGTTTGAGATTACTGATGCGGCAAAAAAATCAGTAAGTCGATATAATAACAGGCAAATTCGAAGAAATTCAAATTTTAAACCTGTAGATTTTCAAGATGTTTATCATGGTAACACAAGAAGACCTCAAACAAAACGAGGGACGCTGGATACTGTGATGGATGTATTTAACTATTACCCCAACATTGATATGCCACCAAATCGTGCAAGGATTCATACTTCATTTACTCCAAATTCATTAGCTGCATCACCACGGCGTTTAATGAACGAGAAACGTGTGGCGCAACGATATGAAAATGCAGCCAATGTTAGAGCGAATTTGTATCGTGCCAAAGAGACTGCGATGAAACTTGCACCGTGGCTCGGCGCAGCTGTTGGTAGTGCAACTGCTGTTAATGCGATGCGTAACAAGCAATCTGGTGGCGGTAGCCCCACAAATAAACGCATGTCAAAACGTCAAGCAGGTCCGAAGCCGAACAAATATTTTTAGTGCGCACGTAAAAAAAGCCCACGCCAATTACGGCGTGGGCTTTTGCCATTGAAGATAACAGATATTGTATAAGTCGTTTTTGTGAATATACGATACTAAATCGCCACGGTCTTTGCGAGAGTACACGCAATACTTTGCATACTGCGATACAAGCACTCTGCGGTTGAAGTTAATTAAATTAGCGCAGTGACGCAATAATCGTTTGCGATTGACAATCACAAACTCATTTGCCATTTCAAATGCAATCATTGTTGCATCGCCATAAATCCAACCATGACGACCAGAACCTAGTGAAAAATCGGGTTGCAGTGGATTGAAAGCGGTTTCAGAAAAGTTGACAATGCTCGTTGCTGGGTGCACAACGCCGACAAACTCAATCACATGCCATTCATCTTGCTGTTGCAAATGGCGTGATTCTTTTTTTTGTGCTTTTACATCAACGCTGTATGAGTTCCCATTAGCACTAATAAAAAAATCAATGTGACTAAACATGTTTTGCTGACGTGTTGCAGAACGAACATGCCACCCTTTGCTTTTGGCAATAAAAGCAAATTGAGATTCTGCTCGTTGTCCAGCAACAAACGCTTCACTTTTCATGGTCGATTCAAATCATCCTCGTCAACATCGCCGTTTTCAAATTCATCCTCGTCATCATCGTCATCATTCATAATGTCAAACATGTTTTCCATGTGCGGAACATTGAACGATGGATAAGAAAAATCTACGTATCTTTTTGCGATTTCCACTACTTCTGTGCCATTATCAGCAGATAATGCTTTTTGCAAAAACACGGTTGCGTGATATGACTTTCCTGATTTAACAAGTGTTGCTTGCACAGATGAAACCACGTCAAGTAGGCTGGTAATATCAACTTTCATTAAATCAATCTGCGGTTTCTTGTGCATGATTTGCTCCTAAAAAATATTGATGCTTTAATGCTATTCTATTCTGACCATTTCGTCAATACACTAAACCACTAGTTATTTGACAAACTATATATTCTGTGTATAATAAATAGTGAAGTTGATTTTATTTCGTTGAAAGGAACGAGCATGCAATTCAAACTTCATATTAATGGCAATTTTAAGTCGGTGTGGAAAGTTATCAAGGAAACGACCAACGAGCGTCCTGCGTTGCAACATGCGTCAGTCGAATTGTACGACATTGAAAATGTGCGTATGATTTTGGCAAACGGGTACTTCTTGTCAGACATCAAAATCAAGGTGACTGACATGGATGGTCAGCCGTTTACCGCAGACAATGCACCAAAGCACTGGATTGCGCTTCCATTGAAGATTTTCGCTGACATCAAGCCTGTTAAGTCACGTCGTTATAGTGCGTCTGATGCGCATTACATTATTGATATTGATGCAGAGGAAACGGAGCGGTCAGCAAAAGACGAAAACTTTCCAATGCAAGGTTCGGCGACCGTTAATTTTGATGGAAAGTCGATGATTTATGCTCTCGGTACTGACGGTCTTACGCCTCGCATGCTAAAGCATGTGTACAAATGTGAAAAGACGTTTGTTTCCGATGAAGAACGTAAAAACAAGTGGTTGGAAACTTGGGATGGATTTGTCACTATCAGTTTCAACCTTGAGTATCTTCAGGCGATGATTGATGCTCAACGTGCACAGAAAGATGATGGACACATTCAAATTACGCTTGACGCTTACAAATGGTCAGCGTATCCTGATTCACCACCACCGTTGTGGGTAAACAAGGCAATAACTGGTAATTCGAACATTGGCATGTTAATGCCAGTCATGCTCCGAGGGGAGAATAAGCACACATATGAGCAAAATCAAAAATATCTGGATAGCCGTAAACCAGTCGATATCAGTGATGCACCCAAGGTTTGATAGTTACACGCCTGACCAAAAGCGTGTTATCATCAAGCAACTTGAGTCTAGTGCGATTGACGCTGAAATTCGTCGGACTGAACGACTTGAACAGCAATCGTTTCCGCCAATGGATTCTGACGAAGAACCAGATGCGGTAGCAAACGCTGAATAACATTCACACGACCGTCACTCTTAACCAAGTGGCGGTCGTATGTTTTTGCTTTAACAGTTGACAAACTATATATTTACTGTTAAAATACTATCATGGTAGATACATAAGACTGCATGTATCCAAGATACTATGCTAGGCTATGGGCTTGCGACTTAGTTGTAGCGGTATCTATCGTCGAGCAAATTACTGCATGATACCATCCTAGATATACGGGCTTGCGGTAATTTGTTTATTTAATTTATGAAAGGAACAACAATGCAAACCATTCGTGTTGAATATCTTCCTAATCAAGAAATGATTGTGGTGATTGAAAAAAACGAATCGCCATTTAAGAATGAAATGATTATTCAGTTGAGCAAGTTGTTGGGGGTATTGTACGTTGTACAACCCAGCATGCAACGTGCGTGGGTTACGAGCAACGGTGAGTTTGGTGGCGAGCTTTTACACTACAACTTGCACTTAAACGAAACCGAAAAATTGATTGCGGAAATGTTCAAATCAGAAGCACAATAAACTAAAACACGCCTGACGTTTACGTTGTGTTGGGCGTGTTTTTATTTTAACTTGACAAACTATATATTTACTGCTAATATATTTATGGGGATGCCTTGGTATTGACAGGGTTATGTGCGGAGCAAGTAACGACAACTGCCCTTGGTAAGACGTGAAAGCCCGATGCCTTAAATGGTGAGCATAGTTCTGGACGGGGGTTCGACTCCCCCCATCTCCACCATTGCAGTGAGGTGAAGTAATTTGCCTCACTGCCTACCATTGCACAGGTCGTGCAAAAGAAAGGAACGTGATATGGCAATGATTGATTATGCGCTTGAAAAGTCGATACGACTTCTTCAAGAAGAAATGAGCAAGTTGGATGTTGCGTCAAAAGAGTACGCTAAAAATCCAACAAAAAACAACGAGGGATGGCTTCATCTGCATGTGCAAAATGTGGAATCTTTGCGAATGCAGGTTGCTCAAATTCAACGCATTATTAAACATCGAATCGCTGAACACGGTAAGTAACAAAAATCCCCTCTCTGTCAGAAATGGCAAAGAGGGGATTTTTGTGTAAACAATTTAAGTCTAAACATGTGTGCAAAAAATGCAAACCATTTGCAAAAAATGCAAACCATTTGCAAAAAATGCAAACTTAAAAAATAAACTATTAACACTTTTTTTGCTTTTATAACATTTTTACTGCATACCAATCACGTTTGCAAAAAATGCAAGTAATTTGCAAAAAATGCAAATCGTTTGCAAAAAATGCAAACTTAAAATAGCACTTTAAGGCATATCAATCACGTTTGCAAAAAATGCAAATCGTTTGCAAAAAATGCAAATCGTTTGCAAAAAATGCAATCGGTGATTCTAATGCGGTAAAACGGCTCAAAAATCACGTAAATTGGTAATACTATTATAATATAATATTATAAATATAATATTATTAGTATTACAACGCAGAAATCATTTTTGTTTTGACGATACAATTGCATTTACACTTTCAGTTGCAAGTTTTGATAGTCCGTCGTACAATATACACAACAGGGAGGTAAGAGATATGCCATACTCAATAGCACGAGTGCGATTTGGAAAGTACAATGTTATCAATGAAGAGTCTGACAAAGTGACGGGTTCATTTCCGACACGACGACAAGCATTGAATCAAATGCGTGCATTGTATGCCAACGAGCCAGGGTCTGCGTTAACTAAACGCAATCTCTCACCTTCCGACCCTCAATTATGGGAAAAAGCAAAAGAAGAAGCAAAGCAACGTTTTTCGGTATACCCATCAGCATACGCAAATGCGTGGGCTGGTCGCTGGTATAAAGAGCGTGGTGGTGAATGGCATCGTACCAGAAACTCATCGGTAAATCATGCACCAGAAGAGAAAAAAACAGAAACAAAACAACAGGAGAGAGAAAAACCACCTGTTGCAACACCCGATACAAACATGTATGACCTGACTCCGTATGAGCGGTTTGTACCAAATAATGAAAACAAAGAACAAGACAAATCGTCATCACCTGCAAGTGTTGATGAAAAGTCGTCAAATGAAACAACGCAAAAATCTGGCGAAAAAGAAAAAAACTATTGGCTTCGAGAACCATGGGTAGATATTAGTCGTCCCGTCATTGACGAGGCTGGAAATGTAATTGGGTTTCATCCATGTGGCAGAAGTACCAAAGAGGTTCGTAGTGCTATGGATGGATACCGCACATCATATCCTCGATGCGTTCCACGCTCAAAAGCGATGAAAATGAACGCAATGCAACGAGAAGAATTGATTCGTCGTACTCGCAAACATGAAATAGACGAACTGTTGGCAACAAAGTCGCCAGATGCGTCTGAAGAACCTAATGATGATGGTGAAGAGTAATGGCAAAATACACCCCACCAAAATTTTCATACAAACCCACTTATGCAGTGCCCAAATTTTCATCTTCTCAATATTCTCAATCTTTGGCTCGACAACAACAAAAAGCTCGTGAGTTAGAAGAATTACGAGAAGAGGAAGAACGTCGAAGATTGGAAGAGTATTTATTGCAGGGAAGACAAAGCAGTGGGTTGCCGACACGGTCTGCACGACGAAAAGATGAGTTGGCATATGTTTCGCAGTTTGGTCAACGACCAATACTTCCAAACCGATTTGCATACAATCCATCAATGTTGAATGCGTTACCAGCAAGACCTGTTAAAAAACGAAAAAAGAGTGGTAGTAAGCGTTAATCTTACTACCACTCTTTTTGATTACTTCTTTCGATGCATAACTCGTCGAAATCGACGCTTACGTCGTTTAAACTTATCTATCTTTTTGCGACGTTTTTCCATGTCGCTAACCCATTCTCGAAACGAACAGTCATCACATAATGCTGTGCGTGCATCATGCATTGCACCACAACGACACTCAATCAAATCTATCATTAATCTATCCGATAGTTTTCAATTTCCTGTTGAAACCACCGATGGCATGCTTCAACAGTGTTAAACTCTGCCATTGATACCCCTCGGAAATGCGTCAACTCATTTCGAGCAATCCAAATGCGTGCCTGAAACACATCGCCAATTTGAATGATTGATGTCAAAATGGTCATCATGTCGTTTTTGCGTACATCGTGATGAATCACCTTGCGACTGTTTTTTCGCTCTTCAATCACTGGGTGAACAGTTTTTTGTACGCCACGACGAACGGTAGTGCGACGCAAAGGATTCTGCAAGTTCATGATTCCACGCTTGTTGCTCAATGCGCCTGACACAGATGCATGCGTTCGACCCAACCGTCGTGCAATTTCATCTAACGGAACGCCATCGTTATACCACGTTGCAAGTGAGTTCATCTCACTTTGTGTCCATCGTGGTCGATGTTGATTTTTAACGTTGTTTCCCATGATTATCCCTTTCCATTGTAAATGTATATAAAGTATATCACATATAATAAAAAGGGTAGACGATGTGCGTCTACCCTTTTTATTGGACTAATTATTCGTCGTCGTCATCCGTAAACGAGTTGTCGCATTCGCACTCGTATTCTGACAATCCGCAATACTCGCACTCGTCTTTTTCGTCAGTGTCCACCGTGACGTGACCGAAGTGCAAAACGCCTTCATCTGAGAAGCAACTAAAAGGATGAGTCATCATGATTTCATTCTTCATGTGCTCATGCACTGATTCTGATGGCGCAGTAATAACTGCAATGCCACCTGAATCAACTGGAATGCTGTGATGCAAATTGCTGGTGAAGCGACCGTCGCCGTGCTTGGTGTTGATTACCCATACATTCTTTCCGCTTGAGAGCGTGCAGAACTTTGATGAGTCCCAACCGCTTTCAGTGAGTTGTTTTTCAAGCAACTCATCATACTCGCTGTCGCTCAACACGGTGCATGGGTCAGCAAGGATATACTTTCCTGCTGGCAACTCAACCGACTGCGTGGACTTGTTTTCCGCAATTGCCACATACTTCTTAACCACCTTGATTGCTTCGCTATACGAAGACTTTTGCACTTCTTCCATCATCTTGGCTTCCAAATGACGAAGCTTTGCACGACGCAATACCGAACTGCCATGTGCCATAATGGCAAAGATGTTTTCGCCGACCATCAAGTCAACTGTGTTCATGGTTACTTTTTCCTTTCATTACTAACCACATTGATATATTACCATCGAATATATATTTTGTCAATAAAAGGGGGAAGTGAAATTAAATCACTTCCCCTTTCGTGTGTTTTAGTATCGAGTACGACGCTCGTCGATTGCATTGTCGATATAATCGTCACGCATCATTTCTAAGCAGTCATCGCATATGCATTCACTTGAATGAGGAGTCAACAACTCTCCAATCCATTCGTCGTCTTCACTATTCCAATCAAAAAATGAAACCTCAGTTGGTCGAACATCACTGTCGTTGCTTGCAATAAAAACTTTGCGATTACTCCAACAAATGGTTGGATACCATCCGTGGTAAAGTTTTTCCCAGTCAGCAGGTGCGTTCCACGTCGAAAACTCCACTTTGATTGGATTGAGAGAAGAAATCACACTAAGCAACTTTGGCAGAGCATGTGCAAAGTCGATTTCAAACGACGAATGACGCAACGCCTTGATGTCTGGGTGATTGATAATCTGCCCAACCAAGACTTGTTGATTGTGCTCATTCGAATCGAATGCAAAACGCAATTCCTCTTCACCGTATTTGGCGTTATTAATCGCCACAAGTAAAACACTCATCTTGTTCTCCTTTCACAGAACACTGTTAGTATAGCACATCAATATATATTTTGTCAAAGTTTTAATGTTGTTGCACAAAATGAATAGGATTTATACAATAATACAGATATGAGTAATGAAAGGGATGATGGCATGAAACGAAAACAGTTTGATGAAAAGCCTGTACTTCAATCGAAACAGTGGTCAAATCGCATTGTGTCATACGGCGAAGAAGACCCAGAGCAACTGCTGGCAAACCCACTAAATTGGCGTGTACACCCAAAGGCACAGCAAGTGTCACTTACAGGTGTGCTGGATGATATTGGGTTTATTTCGCCAGTTATCGTAAACCGCACAACAGGTCACATGGTTGATGGTCACTTACGTGTATCGCTGGCACTACGCAATAATGTGCCAAGCATTCCTGTTATTTATGTTGAATTAAGTGAACAAGAAGAAAAAGAAGCACTTGTCACGTTAGACCCGATTGCAAACATGGCTGCTGCTGATATGAGGAATCTTGAATCACTTATTGGCGATATGGGGCAAGTGAATGATGCAGTGCGATTGCTTGTAGGAGAAATACTTCATGAAAGTAACAAGAAAGCCGTCAAACAAGATTTGGATGAACTTGACGAAGACGAAGAAGGGGAAAGCGTCTTTGGGGATAATCCATTTGGAATTACCGAAGAAGCAGTTGCCGACACCGAAAAAGAGTTTAACTATCCAGTCTTTGAAACTGACAACGAGTGGGGAGTGCCAACCCTTGATTTAAATTATCAGTGCACCAAAGAGCATACAATGATTGAACGATGGGGTCGTCTTTCACGTCACAACACACGCATGCCAGGAATGTGGCACTTTTATACCGATGACTATAAGTTTGCCGCATTGTGGAAAGACCCTGATGTGGTTGTGCGCACAGGATGTGTTGCTGCGATTGAGCCAAACTATACAACAACGTTTTCTCACCCAAAAGCGGAGGTGCTGTATAACATTTGGCGAAAACGTTGGCTTTCTCGTTACTGGCAAAGCAAAGGTATTAGCACTGTTGTTGATTTGAATGTCGAATTGCCATTCTGGGAATTAAACTTTTTAGGTGTGCCTAAAGGATGGGGAAGTTATGCAACTCGTTGGTATGCCAATTTTAATGATGTTGACCTGCAATATAAGCGAGCGCAAGAACATGCAGGTCGTGAAGATATAACCTTTTTTGTTTTTGCCACAAAAGTCAAGGATGTTGAAGAAACATGCAAAGAAAAAGGTTGGATAAACGTCAAAATGGACATGAATACAATGGGTATGAAATAGACAGCGGATGTGATAAACTACAAATATATTACTAGGAGACTTATCATGACAAAGAAGAAAACTTCAATTCCAGAGGGTGCAAAACCTGCAAAAGTTCGAGGAAAGCGTATCTCGCTTGATGACCCGAAAAATGTAAAAGTTCCAATGTCAAGTCCTGTTATGCAACGACAAATGCGTGGGCTTTCACCTGATGAGCAAAAAAAATTCATGGAAATGTTTGGCACTTTGTATATTGACGAGTAATACATGACACGACCTGCCAGTGCACGAGTATCTCGAAGAGATAAAGACGGACGAAAAGTAACGGTGTCTATGCGAGGTGCGGTGATGTCGCCATCGCAATACAACACGTTTAATCGTCGTAGGTTATTTACTGCTGTACCTTCGGAAGTAACGGTATCACAAGATATTTGGAGCTTTGATGAAGATACTGATATGATGACCGAATCAACAGTGTCGGCAGGTCAAAATCTTGATTCGTTACCTGTTGAAGTAGTGCAAATATACAATGAAGATGGTTCATTAGCAACGTTTCCTCTTGAGTTTGTCAATGTTGACGGAACATATTTTACACAAAATGTAACTGCGATTACCAATAATTCACCAGTCACTGTGGTAATTCACGAAGCAATCTTCCCAAGTTTACGAGGAAAGTATCTTACGCATAATCATCCAAATGGCGTTCCATTTAGTTTTGACGACTTTGTGCTTTCTCGTGACGCAAGACTTGCTGGAATTGAGGCAGTTCCAAATAAACGCAAGTTTTGGGGTAATGTGCAAGAAATCAATCAAAATCAACGACAACTGATGCGTGCGCTAGAATCTATTCGTAATGAGCAACAACGTGCAGGTTTGCAAGAGAACTTATCAGTTGTTGACCGCATGATGATGTTTGCGTTGCAAATGACTCCAAACAGTGCGCAACCTAAAGTGTCATTTCAAGCTCGACCTGCGGTTAATAAAGGGTGGTCAACAAAAATCCCTAAAGATGAATGGTTTAATTCTGCATACATGCATTTGTCAGTAAAGTTGTTTTCCAAAATTCCATCTATGTCAAAAGATGCTCGTGACTTACTGTTAGGTCATGCGCTTTCTGAAGTATTTGCAGAACGCATGGGCTTTTCTTATTCGATTACGGGGTTAGAATGACAACAAATCAATCGACCGTAAGAGTAAGTAAACAAAAACCTGTCATGATGCTTGGGAAAGCAGAGCAAAATGACAAGGTTTCATATGAAATAACGCTTCCTCGTTTATACGCTGCTCAACAAGTAGTGCGTAAACAGGCACGTCGTTATAACATGATTTGTTGTGGTCGTCGTTGGGGTAAAACCACCATGGCGATTAACTTGCTTGCCGAGGTTTTGTTGGCAGGTCAACCTGCTGGATGGTTTGCGCCAAACTACAAACTTCTTACCGAAGTGTGGCGTGATGTCACTGAACGTTTTGCGCCTATTCAGACACGTATCAACACACAAGATAAGCGTGTGGAGTATGCCACAGGTGGCACGTTAGAGTTTTGGTCGTTGGAAAACCGACGTGCTGCTCGTTCTCGCAAATACGCACGAGTGATTATTGACGAAGCTGCGTTCTGCCAAGACCTTGACGTGATGTGGCGACGGTCAATTCGACCAACCTTAACTGACTTGTCGGGAGATGCGTGGTTTATTAGTACGCCTGATGGTCGTAATGCATTCTATCGCATGTGGCAGTTTGCACAAGACCGACCAACGTGGTATACCGTGCAACGCTCGTCGTGGGACAATCCGTTTCTACCAGTTGCCGACCTTGAAGACTTGAAACAGCAACTTCCTGAACGTGACTACTTGCAAGAAATCATGGCGCAGTTCATTAGTGAAGATGGTTCGGTGTTTCGCAACGTCAATGCTGCTATTACGCTTGACCGACCACTTAATGAACCAGACCCAAACAGTACATATGTTTTTGGTGTTGACTGGGGTCGTACAAACGATGCCACGGTATGTGTTATTCTAGACATTACACAACGTCAAGTAGTATATGTTGACCGAATGGTGCGCACGGGATTCGAGTTGCAGGTTGGTCGTTTAAAAATGTTGTACAACAAATGGAGACCTACAACCATTTTGGCGGAAACAAACTCAATGGGTTTGCCACTGATGGAGCAAATGCAAAAGTTTGGTATGCCACTTCGAGGATTTACTACATCAAACGCAACAAAAGCAGAGGCTATTGAAAAACTTGCTCTTGCTATTGAAAAAGGCGAAATTGGTTTGTTGAATCACGATAAATTGATTCAAGAACTTATTGCATATACACAAGAAAAGACCGCAACTGGATTGTACAAGTATGGCGCACCGCAAGGGGAACATGATGACTGCGTCATGGCACTCGCAATTGCATGGCACGGCGTTTCAAATCCCAGTTTGTCAATGCTGGAGTGGTATCGCAATCGAGTTGGCGTAGCACGATAAGGATAGTATCATGACAAACCCAGTACAACCAGTTAATCCTAACGATGCACGACCACCACAAAAAAGTGACGGTACTCGCACTAGTTTATCGGAACTATCACGACGTATTGGTGTGGCGTGGAATTTGCTTATGGGTAGACCATTTAGCCCTGGTGTACCTGTTGAACCATTACCAGGCACGCAAAATCAATTACCACGTCAATGGCAATTTACGGTTGCACAAAACACACAACGTATGCCTCGTGGTGAAAGCGTTGGGTATACACCGTTTTCCCAATTGCGACAGTTGGCAACATCGTATGACATCGCTGCGCTATGTATTGCAACACGAGTTGAGCAAGTACAAGGACTTCAGTGGTCTATTGCGCCAAAGGACAAACGTAAACAAGCCGATGCGAAAGTTATGGCTCGCATTGAAGCGTTAACACAATGGTGGAAGTATCCAGACCGTGTAAATGACTTTTCATCATGGGTTGGCATGATTATGTACGACACAATGTCCATTGATGCATTGACGTTGTATCGCAGACGCACTCGCTCTGGTCACTTGTATGCGCTTGAAGTTGTTGATGGTGCGACAATGAAGCCGATTATTGATAATCGTGGTCGCACCGTAGGGTATCAGCAGGTGCTGTGGGGTGAAACGGTAAGCGACTACTCTCGTGCATATGCGGATGCGCCTGATGAGCAGTTGTTTTTTACGCCTCACGATATTATTTATCGACCACGATATCAACGTTCATTTAGTCCATACGGTTTTCCTCCAACTGAATGGGTAATTATTCGTGTAAACACAGCACTGCGCAAGCAATCACTTGACTTGGCACATTTTACTGATGGTAACGTGCCCAATATGCTTGCGTCGCCACCTGAAGGATTGCTCGACCCTCAACAGGTGCGTGAGTTTGAGGAAATGTTTAATGCAGACCTTGCAGGAAACGACCGTGCTCGTTCACGCATTAAGTTCATTCCGTTCAATATGAACCTGCGTGAGTTGATGCCATTTAATTACTCAACAGAAGTTGACCGATGGATGATGAATGTAACCGTAGCTGCATTTGGTGTTACCCCAAGTGAGTTAGGTTTTACTGAAGATGTCAATCGTGCTACCGCACTTGCGCAAGAATCAATTACCTATCGACGTGGTATTGAGGGTATAAGTGCGTGGCTTAAAACCATGTTTGACCGATTGCTTGCAGAAGACTTTCGTTCACCAGACCTTGAATGGCAGTGGCACTTTGGTAAAGCAGACGACCGAATGTTGTTAGCACAACTTGACCAGATTTATACCAGCATGGGCGTTATCTCGCCTGAAGAAGTGCGTGCGTTGCGATTTGGTAACGTTTTGGAAGGTCCAAGTCCTGCTGCTGAAGCTGCAGGTGCAGGTAAGCCTGTGCAACAAATGCTTGGCGCAGAAAAGTTGAATAGTTCGTGGACGACAATGACAAAATCAGGAGAAGAGCAAACCACTGACGACCTTGACTTGATTATTGAAAAGTCAGATAAGTTTTTAGCGCAAAATGAAGAATCACCAAAAGCAGAAGTTTTTAACGACCCTTTCCGTGCGTCACTTGCATCTGCGTTGCACACGTTGTCATTGAGTTCGTATCTTTCACAACGTCATCGAATGGCAACCGTCATGAAAGAACATGCGTCGCTTGAAAAAAGCATGTTGGCATCAGAAATTAAAAGTGCCATGCAAAATGAGCCAATGCAGATTGCAAATAGCATTCACTCTGCGTATGCAGACGCTATTCGCATTGGGTTTCAAAATGGATTACATCAAATAAACAAAACACTTGATGTACCGACACAAAAAGTTAACATGCTTGCTATGACAGAAGCGTTGCGATTTGCAACCAAACTGGTAAACAGCACGCAACAGGATTTTGCATCAGTAATGAAAAAGCATGAACACGCATCATCGTCAGAAATCTTGTTGCGAGTGTACACGCCAAAGCGAGCCACTGAAACAATCGTGCCAGAAGTGAATCGTTTGTTTAATCTTGGTGTACAACTTGCAGGAAAGGAATCTGGTTTGACTAAAATGAAGTGGATTGCATCGTGTCCTATTTGTCAACATCGTCACGACAAAACGTTTCATATTGCATCTGATGTTGTTCCTGGTAATCATCGAACGTGCACATGTACACTTGAGTTGATTTACGCCGACGACACCATAGAGTCTTGATGTACAATGTATATGTTACGCAAGCGAAAGGGTGTTGTAATGAGTGAGAATGCAACTTGGTCAATTAAGAATGACGAGTGGATTCGTCGTATGGTTGACGAAAGGGACATGATTAGTCCGTGTGAGCGATGGCAAGTTCGAGAAAATGGTGTAATCAGTTACGGTGTGACTGCCTTTGGGTACGACATGCGACTTGGTAAAACACTTAAAGTGTTTAATCGTCGTTCAAAATATGGCACAGACAAAGCAATCGACCCAAAAATGCTTTCTGATGCTGATTATTTTGATGAAATCAGCACCGATAACGCACCTGCTGGCTCACCGTTGTGGTTGCCTCCTAATTCGTATGCGCTTGGGTACTCGATTGAGTATTTTAAGATTCCATCGAATGTGATGGTACTTGTTATTGGCAAGTCAACATATGCTCGTGCTGGTATTTTAATTAACGTTACGCCAGGTGAACCAGGTTGGGAAGGTCAGTGGACAATTGAGATTGCCAACCTTACTCCTCGTCACGTCAAAGTTTATCCCAACGAAGGTATTGCGCAGTGCGTGTTTTTTGAGGGTGAAACACCTGCCACGACATATGCGGACAAAAAAGGTAAGTACATGTATCAAACAGGCATCACACTACCAAAGGTAGAGTGGGATAGTCTGAAATTGGAGGATTAGATGACGTTTGCAGTTGATATTGTTCAGTGGCGCACGGTTGCCGACTTTAAGAAACACGTTAGTACAATTGCTCTTCCAAGTTTTATTCCAAACACTCCTGTTGATGGTGTAGTGGTTCATCACACATGGAAGCCGACGCTTGCTGACTGGCGTGGCGAAACAACCATGAATGGTATGTTGAACTACTATAAGCGATTAGGGTGGAACGCAGCACCTCATCTGTTTATTGCAATTGGTTCACCAAACATCGCAAACGACGGTATTTGGCAAATGACACCACTTACCACAAAGGGTATTCATGCAGGTGATTGCAACAATACCAAGTGGGGTATAGAGGTAGTTGGTAATTACGACATCGCACCGTGGTCGGATGCTCTTCGTCCTGTAGTGTACGACGTGGTTGCCGAACTTATGAAAAAGGCGAATGCTCGCTCTATATCACTTCGCAATCTTCGTGGTCATCGTGAGTGTGGCTCAACAAAAACGTGCCCTGGCAAAATGATTGATATGGATGTCGTGCGTAATGATGTGCAGTCCATCTTGTTTCCAACAGTGGAAATCGTTTCTCGCAATTCATCAATCATCGCACCTGCACGATGCACGCAAAGCGAAGCTGTTGCATATTTGTCGAATCGCAATGGATGGTATACGCATGATGAGTTGAAAAACATTATTGTTCCTGCGTATTTTGAGTATGGCGCAATCACAGGGGTAGACCCATGTGTTGCAATTGCCCAATTGATTCACGAAACTGGTTATTTAACAAGTTGGTGGTCAAACCGACCACGTCGTAATCCTGCTGGTATCGGTGTAACTGGTCAAACATCTGCTACTAAACCACCAGCGTCTGATTTGCAGAATTGGGCATACAATGAGCAAACCAAACGTTGGCACAAAGGTTTGTCGTTCCAAACATGGAAAGATGTTGCAATTCCAGCGCATATGGCTCGGTTACTCGGTTATGCAATTCCTCCGCAAAAAATGACCGCTCAACAACAAGAGTTTGTGCAAAAACACACTGCGTCACGTCCAATACCAAGCCGTGTGCAAGGTTGCGCTCCAACTCTTGCAGGTCTGGAAGGAACATGGGCATTTCCAGGTAAAGGATATGCGGACAAGTTATCAATTCACGCCAATAATATTATTCGTATGTCGTAAAAATAAAAAGAACACCCCTTGGCTATTTACAGCCAAGGGGTGTTCTTTTCTATTCTTCTGCGCTTAAAAGGTGTAGTGCAAGTTCTAATCCGTCTAACGCATAGGCTTTTTGTTCTGGCGTGAGATTATACTCATCTGCATACTCGTGAACAAACTCATGCAACAATTCAGGGGGTAGATACGATTCTCGAGCATCAATTCCGTAGTCGTATCCGTGAATCATTTGTAGTTGTTTGTTTGGCAAGCCATCCCATTTCACCCAAAGTTCTGAATGTCGCCAATCGTCGTCTGGATGATGGTCGTGCAACTTGATTTTCCATGCACGCTCAGTATCCATTTCATCTTTTGGCATTGGTTGACGAAAAATTTCGTACTCTTTATCTCGATACCCGTCATTTCGCCATCCTATTTTTTCAATCGGTCCGTATACGATAGACATGTTAACTCCTTTCAAATGTCAACTTATTATACACGTTGTGTATATTTTTGCAAAAACAATGCGCAACAAACAATGTTGCATAATCAAGTATACTAGAAACAACCCACGGCTATGGATTGGTATCGGAGGTTTTAATAGGAGAGCGGAATGACACCTATAAAGCGACACAATAAATGGCGAGTGCGAATGTATACAAATGGTGCAAGAAAGTGGTTTTCTTTTAATACGTATGAAGAAGCAGAGCGAGCATACACACGGTATGTCAACAAGCAAAATATCAATGCAATGGATAATGACATTGATGAACCTGAAATTATTTCAATTCAGGAAACGCTTGATACCGATGCGTTGTGGGAATATGTGGAATCAAATCAGAAGTCTATTAATAAGACAATACCGCAAATTCGAATGCCCAATCGTCCATTTGCAATAGTGTTTCTGTCTGATTTGCACATTGGTTCTGCTGGTGTTGATTACCGTCAAGCTCGAATGGACGCAGAAACAATCCGTGACACGCCAAATATGTACGCAGTTTTTCATGGAGATGGAATCGACAATTGGATAATACCGAAGATGCAGGGACTTCAACGTGGTCAGTTGATTTCGTTTGACAAAGAAATTGCTTTGTTTAAAGCGTGGCTAGCAACTCTTAACTCGAAACTTGTTGCGGTAGTTGCAGGAAATCACGATAATTGGACGCATCGCATGTCTGGTATTGACTGGTTGCACGGAATTACACCACCGAAAGCATTGTACGACCCACAGCAAATCACCTTTGACCTCGTATTTGGTTCAAACACACTGCGTGTGTGTGTAAGACACAAATGGCGAGGTTCTTCTATTCATAACCCTACACACGGTCTTGAACGTGCAAGTAAGGATATTGATGCTGACATCTATGTTGGTGGACACACGCATATTGGTACGTTGTTTCGAAGTTTTGTAGTGCGCAATAAGTATCGCATCGCAGTGTTAACTGGTACGTATAAGCGCATTGATGAATATGCCAAAGAACTGAATGTTCCCGAATGCATTCACCCAGGCAGTGGTGCAGTAATTGTTGATACCGACGGCTCTATGATGTGGACAGCAAATGTGCAAGAAGCATCTCGATATGTTTCATACAAGAATCATAAATAAATTGACAAAATGTATAATACTGCGTATAATAATCATGTAAGAAAAGTTCTTACGTGAAAGGAATTGACTATGTACATTTTGCAGTTTGGCGATGTCGTTGCTGAAATGCAAGGCGAAATTATCAATTTGACGCCACATGACGTGGTGTTAATGCGAGAAGATGGGACAACGTGGGTTATTCCACCAGAGAAAAGTCCCGCTCGCATGATTCCTGCGGAAACGCAAGAATCTGGCTTTATTAATGGGTTTCCCGTCAATAAAGCACCCGAATACGTGGGATTTGTTGGTTTACCAGAACCAACAGAAGAGAATGCGCAAAATCTCTACATTGTTAGCGTGGTGGTGGGTACTGCTATGCAAAACACGGATTATCCGTTAAAAAATCGCTTAATTGGACCTGACACAGGTGCAAGTGCGGTTCGGGTAGACGGAAAGATTGTAGCGGTTCGTGGATTCGTAATGTATTAGAAAATAGAGGATATACCGCATAAACATGGTATGTCCTCTATTTTTTTGTTGACAATATATATATATTGAGGTAAAATATTGTTGTCACAGTGAAAGGAGCAAAGCATGAGTGACAATCTTATTACCTCAAAACTCCAACAAGCGGATGGAGAAGACGCCAAGGCTCGTAAGATTTACGAGCGGTCAGACCTAGACGGCGTGCTTTCTGAAATGGTTTCTCGGTTAAACGCCGAGAAACTGCGTTTGGAAGCACAGTTGATGTCAGATGGTGGTGTATCAGAATTTGATGCACTGTTTGACTTGAATGGCAACGTTGTTGATGCGAAAATCGTCAACACAAAGTATGGTGTTCGTTGGATGGTGTTCTCAAACGGAACGCCTACTGGCGAGTTTTTGCCACTGAAGCCAGTGCGCAAAGACACCCTTCGCAAGCGAGGGTACACAGAAGGGCGAGTTGTTCGCAAGGCAACTGTTGTTTTCTCCAAGGGAGACCTTGGGTCAACCCGCCCAATTATTGTTCCAGTAGGAAATCCCACCGAAGTGGTCGAAGTGTTATACGCTGACCGTTTCGAGGATTAAAAAAGATGTCGGTGTTTGTCGCAAAACGATAAACACCGACATCTTTTTTATTTAACTTGACAAAATATATATTTAATGGTAATATATTCTTGTTCGAATGAAAGGAGCAAAACATGTCGAACAAGAATAATCAACAGCCACAAAAGGTGGCGCAACAACCACAGCAAAAAAAGCCTGTGGTTACCGTTTTCGTGGGCACGCTTCATCAGAAGCGAATTGCCCCAGCAAACGTCAACCGCTTCATTCGGGATGCGAATGTTCGCATTTCGAATGAATTGAGGAAGCCTGTGATGATTGTTATGCACAATCATCAAACAAGTACGGTATTCGCTCAGGTTGGTAACAACTTGATTGCGGACATCGTAACACCCGCAGAGCGGGATTTAGTACACCACATCTTGTTCGAGATGTTGGCGTAATCAAAAAAAGCGACCGACACATCAAAAACTGATGTGTCGGTCGCTTTTTTGTTGATAAACACACCAAAACCACGGGCGTAATCACTACGGCGTGGTTTTGATGCGATGAGTATGTGTGTGTTGCAGGTCGAAAGGAAGCGCACTCCCTTTCTAGCTGTGGTGCAGTGTGCACGTTACATATTTTATCACAATTTTCACTTTTAAACGTGAAAAACTATTGACAATATATATATTACTTGGTATAATACTAGTGTAGTAATGAAAGGAGCAAAACATGCTACACAATGTTCAGATTACGTTCCCGCAAACTGCGGAAACGAAACAAGCGATGATGCCATTGGACAAGGTGCATCAATGGGTAAGCGACTCCATTAAGGGTCGAGTGCCAGAAATGCACTCAACTCACTTCACGCAAGAAACCTTGCGTGAAAATGGTGTCGAGTACTCCGAAACGATTTTACGGGACGTTCAAAAGCGTCCTGTGGCGTTTATCTGGGTCGAAAAAAAGTAACCCAGCAAGTAGTTGACGGCGGTAAAGTAACATTTACCGCCGTCACTCCTTGAGAAACGCATTGACAGGTGTGCGTCTGGCGTGAAATTCACGTCACTGACGAAGGAGTTTGACTTGAAGCCTGTCGTTAAATTTCGCCAAAATGAGGATTTCTTTTCTGTTGCCACACGTGCTCAACGCTTATTAAGTGTTGTAGACGCAATGAAAGCAATAGAAATGATTGACAGAGTTTCTCGTGCGACATCAATGGATGAAGCATGGCGAATCATGAGAGAATATGTAACTCTCGTTGTTGCGAATTAAAAAGTCCCCTCGTTGCATGAAATACATGTAATGAGGGGACTTTTTATTTGACATATATATATAAATATGTTATATTTTAGGTGTTCTAGAAAGGAGAACACGATGGAAAACAGTCAAGAACACATCGAGAAAGAGCGCACGGAGAAAGTGCGTAACCTGCTGATGCAGTATGGTGAGTATCAGTCTGAGTTGGTTGCTATTGAGGCAACAATGAAAGAACTGAAATCGTCGATTTCGACGGAGTTGGGTGATGTAAACAAAATGGTTTTTGACCATTTGGCTACTGTACAAAAAGTAGCATCAACAAACACGGTGTCGTATGACACTGAACTTGTAGTTAGTTTGTTGATTAACGCATTGCAAAACAACGACAATCATACTGCAATGAGTATTATTCGAACGATTTCGGGGTTTAACGCTGATAAACTTGATAAGTTGTCACTCAATGCCATGAATAATGGTGAGTTGCACATCAGTCAGGCGTTAAGCGAAGCTCGTAGCGAATCGAAACGAGCAGGGTCGTTGCGTATTGTATTCTCAAAGTAACAATATGAGCGACGAAGAGGCGGTGACTAATATCCAACGGTTTTTCGCCAATACGGTTTCAATGATTGATATTGATTCCGAGCCAATAATCCTTGAAGGAATAGCGTATGTGTGGCAACGCAATCACGAATGGAGTGATGATTTTACTGCAAGTGTGGTTGCGTTGTTGCTTGGAAACTATTCAGTTAAAACAGAACGACCACCAGATGAGGATTTGTATGAAAATCCCTTTTAGGAGAAGTTATGTGGGAATATATTGGTGAAAAGTACATCTACCAAAAACTCAACAACAAACATTGTTCAGTATGGTATGATGTATATATAAAACATTGGCGTTGGAGCGTGATTGTATTTGACATTCACGGTATCCATATGGAACAGGGAATCTGTCGCACTGCATCCAAAGCGATGCAGTGCGCAATAGAAAAGGAAGTACGATGAATAATCGCAAGAGTTCTGTCGGTAAAGATGGAAAGCCAAATCCACCATTAAAGACTTTCATTATCACGCCTGATTTTGAAGGGGATATGGCATACTTACGAGATTTCTATTCGACTGATGCGAAAATTATTCGTGAGGCAGTCAGACTCTTACGCATGGTGCGTGAGGGAGAAGCAATTGTCACTCGTAAATAGAGTTTGACAAGGTATACATTTTGTATATACTATTAGTGAGTGAAGAAAGGAACATTCACAATGGGTATTAATTGGGAATCATTACGCACGCCTTTTCATCCAAGTGATGTAGATTTTCGTCCAGGCGCAACAACAAAAGATAAGACTAAGGCAATTGGTCTTGCTTATGTTGACAAGCGACTGTACGAAGACCGTTTGGACGAAGTAATTGGTACTGACAACTGGTCAGTTGAGTATCGACCACTTGGCGAGCGTGGTATCATTTGTCGATTGAGTGTTTACGATAACGAAAGTAATCGTACAATCACTCGAGAAGATGTGGGCGAGTTTGCAACTGATGATGTTGCATCATTCCCCACTGCTGTTGCACAAGCGTTCAAGCGTGCGTGCTCAGCATTTGGACTTGGGCGATATTTGTATTCACTCCCACAAGTGTGGGCTGAATATGATGCTGAACGTCGTCGGTTTACGCCGAACGGGCTTCAACAGTTGCGTCAGACGTTGGCGAGTGCACAACACTCGTCATCTGCACCAACCGCATCGAATGCACCAACTGCATCACAAGTGCAAGAGGTGAATCGTGAGCGTTTGATTGCACGTATTGAAGAGTTGCTGTTAGAGGCAACTGCAAACGATATTGATGTCAATATTGATTCGGGTTGGCGTAATAAGAGCGTTAACGAGTTGATGGCTATTGGCAAGAAACTCAAAGAATCGCTTTCGTAGACAATTGGCTGTAGTGTGTTTTATTGCACTACAGCCATTTTGTTTTTTATTGAGGTGTTATGAATATCGTTCAATACTTAAATAAATTAAGTGACACTGAACTACGAGTTATTCTCGTGGTGATGAATATTCAAACACCGTTATCGGTTGCAGATATACAAGAAATGGCTGGTCGAGGAAGGCAAGTGTACACTGCAATTAAATCTCTTCGAAAACGAGAGATTATTGCACAACATGATGCAGTATTAGATGGGAAGGTTACAAAGTGGCGTTGGTCATGTATTTGGGATTTTCATGGTTCAAGTGAAAGCACACCAGTTCATGATGCAAACGAAATGACCGAACAACCATTGTTTGATGTTTCAGAGGAAATAGCACCTGTTGTTGTTTCTGTTGAAAAAGAAAACAAAGTGAAGAAGGTCAAGCAACCAAAAGGTAATCCGAATCAACAACATCCTGCTGTGTTGTCGTACATGGAAGTAACAAGTCGCCGACCTAAGCAATTTGTAGCAAATGCAATCGCTGATACGGTGGCAAGTGAGGGAAGTGATTTGGACGCATGGAAAACTGTTGTTCAAACATGGATTATGAATGGGTGGAATCCCACAAATGTAGATGGCATGTTAAACATGTATCGCAAACGAAATGCGCCAGATACGCAAACTCGACAACGACGTCGAATTGTGTTGACTGACGAAGTTTTGTTGCCATCTGCTGAATCGCAAGCTGCGAAGCTTGAAGAGTATTTGCGTGAGCATGAGGAATAACATGAAACGAATTAACTTAACGGATACACCTTTTTACAAACAGCATGCCAAAGAAATGGCGCAACCTGTTCAAAAGGTGAAACGAACGCCAAATCCGCCACCATTAAACGTTGCACCTCCAGGTCAATGTTGTGATGGAACAGGATGGTTTTTGTACGCAGTTCCCCATGGTCATCCTATGTTTAGTGTGTTGCAACGATGTCAGTGTGGTCGTGCAGGTAATCCTGATTATAAAGTGACCAAACTACAACATAAGTTGCAAGCATATGCGCATTGTACGTTTCAAACGTGGAATGCAGAGCGAGAATTAGAGCAATTTGAGTATCTTGGATTGCCTATGTCTCCTACAAGTCAACGAAAAACCCTTGAAATTGCTACCCGTCGTGCGCAATCATACGCACAAAATCCGCAAGGGTGGTTGTATATTCATGGTTCATACGGTGCAGGAAAAACACATTTAGCCGCTGCTATTGGTCGTGAACTTGCACAAAAAGGCATGAATGTCGAATATTCTTCGGGTGCAGAGTTGATTAACGAGTTGCGAAACGCTGCTGGAAAGTATACACTGCAAGACACAATGGAAACCTATATTAACGCTGACGTGTTAATATTGGATGACATGGGTGTTGAAGAGATGACTTCCGAGTTTGTGCATGCGCAACTTTGGCAAATCTTTGACAAACGTATGGAGAAGTTGACAATTGTCACTTCAAATCTTGATTTGGATATGTTGCAACGAAAGGTTGGCAATCGTATTGGCAGTCGATTGTTGCAAGCCAACAAGATTTATCTACCGTTAAGCGACTTTCGCAAGTATAAGCGCAAGTCATTAACAAAGAGCGAATCGTAGTAGAGGAGTGCTGAATGATTATTATTGAGTTGTTGATTTCTTACTATTGTGTAACTGCTGGAAATTGCACCACACACACAATTGCGGTATCACCTGAAGCAGCTGCAGTCGCCACGTGTGAATCGGGCGACACAGTAACGTTTGGCTCTGTTGATTGGGACGCTGTTGGGTACAATGGCAAGTGGTCAACAGACGGCGGTGCGTGGCAATTTAACGATTATTGGGTGTGGAATTCCGATAATCGTTGGGCAATTATTCCTGTTGCAAACAATCAGTTGGGAATCACAAGTACGTATT
>Ga0209990_10000785_pt1 | contig 30034 bp, 19 predicted proteins | sample NOAtaG_6_FD_187304 | JGI IMG/M metagenome (GOLD analysis project Ga0209990, IMG submission 187304) | Freshwater lake microbial communities from Lake Erie, under a cyanobacterial bloom - NOAA_Erie_Diel5S_2200h metaG (SPAdes) (version 2) | ecosystem: Environmental > Aquatic > Freshwater > Lake ...
CATTATGTGTAGTATTTGTACAGTGCGTTCTATCCTTGGGGGCGATGTGTGCAGGCGATGTGTCCCCTGAGCAGGGCTGTGTCCCCGGGGCAGGGCTGTGTCCCCGGGGCAGGGCTCCTGAGCAGGGCTGTGTCCCGGGGGCGGGAGCGGGGTTTGCTGGCAGGGCTGTGTCCCCGGGGGAGGCAGCCTGACCGTACGGGCATCGGCTGCCTGTGTCCTCGCGGACCGCGGCGCTGTGTCCCCGGGGATCGTGGCGCATCCGGAGAGATCATCGCGTCGGGGCCATCCCTCGGGGCGGACTGTGACGACTGTCGGTGCAACCATTATGTGTAGTATTTGTACAGTGCGTTCTATCCTTGGGGGCGATGTGTGCAGGCGATGTGTCCCCTGAGCAGGGCTGTGTCCCCTGGACCGGGCTGTGTCCCCGGGACCGGGCTGTGTCCCCGGGGCAGGGCTGTGTCCCCGGGGCAGGGCTGTGTCCCCTGGGCAGGGCTCCGTCCCCTGGGCAGGGCTCCGTCCCCTGAGCAGGGCTGTGTCCCCTGGACCGGGCTGTGTCCCCGGGGACCGGGGATGCTGTTTGTCCCGTGGCCGTGCTCAAAAAGGGCAGTCGTTTTTTCGCTGCGGATTGCCAGGGATTGGCAAGGATGAAGCGCGGGGGTGTGTTGGGGGGATGCTGGTGTGGCGGGGGCGGCGGTCTGATTTTGGGGATTGGGTGAGATTCGGGGCCGGAATTTTGTCACTGGGCGGGCGGTTGTCGTGCAGAATGGCATGGCAGGGGGGCGGGGGTTTGACATCGTCCGCCGGGGAACGATAATGGGGCGGGTTATGCCAGCTGCACGGGTTTTAGGGGATAGCGTACTTTGTCATTGCTGCAGAGAAAAATACCGTTGTATCTGACGGAAGAGGAGCGTGAGGGGTTGCGTACGGCGGGCCGATTCAACGCATCGCTGATGGACTTTCTGCGCCCGCACGTTGTCGAGGGCAATTCGACTGACAAGCTGGACAGGCTGGCTTTGACGTACACGCGTGATCACGGCCATATCCCGGCATGTCTCAACTACAAGGGATATCCGAAGACGATCTGTACCAGTGTCAACGAGGTCGTGTGTCACGGGATCCCGAATTCCACTCCGCTCAAATCGGGCGACATCGTGAACGTGGATATCACGACGATTGTGAATGGCTGGTATGGTGATCAGTCAGAGACATTTCTGATTGGCGAGGTGAGTCCGGCGGCGCGTCGTCTGGTGCAGACCACTTTTGATTCGCTGTTTATCGGCATCAGGGCTTTGCGGCCGGGCTGTATGGTGACGGACATTGGTCGGGCGATTCAGACGTTTGCTGCTGCGGCCGGATATTCTGTGGTACGTGAGTATCAGGGGCACGGCATTGGTCGTGATTTTCATCAGGAGCCTGGGATTCCGCATTTTCCGCAGCCGGCATCGAATCGTGATCTGCTGCGGCCGGGCACATGTTTCACGATTGAGCCGATGCTCAATATCGGCACCTGGGAGACTCGTCTGGACAAGAAGGACAAGTGGACCGTGCGTACTCGGGATGGTGCATTGTCAGCGCAGTTTGAGCACACGATTCTGATGCTGGAAACGGGTCCTGAGATTCTGACTCTGACGCAGGATGGTCCCCGGGAGGGGCATCGATTCTGATTTTTTCTGCCTCCTGCTTTTTTTGGGGGGAGGCTTGTCTCGCCTGCCAGATTCCACCGCTATGGCTTCAGATCCCGACATCCTTGAAAGCTGTGAAAATCGGATCGGTTACAGGTTCCGGGACAGGGCTTTGCTGCGTCGCTGTCTGACCCACAGTTCTTCCGCTGAGACTCGACTGGATTCCAACGAGCGGTTGGAGTTTTTGGGTGATGCGGTGCTGGGACTGATCATCTGCGAGCATTTGTTTCAGTTGTTTCCGGATCAGCGTGAGGGCCAGCTGACTCAGATGAAGTCGTGGCTGGTCAGTCGCCAGACTTGTGCCCGGGTGGCTCGTGCTCTGAATCTTGAGCCTTTGATTTTTGTGGGTCGGGGGCTGCAGCAGATTCCGGAATCGATTCTTTCTGCTGTGGTGGAATCGCTGATTGCCGGGGTGTATTTCGACGGTGGTCTGGAGAGTGCGCGGGCTTTTATTCTGTCGGCGTTTGGTGAAGAACTGCGACTGTGCCGGCCGCTGGATGCCGAGAACTACAAGAGCCAGTTGCAGGAGTATACTCAGAGGGAACGGTCATGTACTCCTGAGTATTTCGTGCAGGAGGAGTCCGGCCCGGACCATGCTCGTGAGTTTCTGGTGGCTGCGCGGGTCGGAGATCGCACATTTCCCAGTGGTCGTGGTCGCAGCAAGAAGGAAGCGGAGCAGCAGGCGGCGCGGAATGCGCTGCTGGGTTTGCTGAGTCCGGAATCGGCCGGCTTTCCGGAGGGATCGGGGCACAGTGAGCTGCCGGAGGTCTGCGGCGACATTCGCCTGTGTCTGTCGCCGGCTGGCGGTGGCAGTTCCGCGTTTGATGCTCAGAAGAATGGTGAGAAGTTGATGTTTACCATAGAAGCCAGCGTAATTTTGCGTCCGGAGAGTTCTGAGCAGCGTTTCCTGCCGGAGGGGCCCTATTGGCTGGGAGCGGAGCGAGCCAGCTGGGTGGCAATTCAGCATGGAGCTGACGCAGCCACGGGATCGCTCAATATTCTGCAGCTGGATGCAGGCCGGAATCATTCCTGGTCACTGCCGGGGCGACCGGGATTTGCTTTTCCGACCAGCCGTGACGGGGTGTTCGTGATCGGTGCTGAGCGTCAGGTGGCGCTGTTCGATACGGCGACGGGGACGTGGGATGTGATCATCAGCATTGAGCAGACCGAGGATGGTGGTCCGGGTACGGTGATCAACGATGCTGTCGTCTGGCAGGACTGCCTGATCTTCGGCTGCAAGTACTATCCCAGCTGTGATCAGCCCATTGGCGGACTGTATCTGTGGCGGCAGTCTGAGCGACGTTTGGTAAAACTGCTGAGCGACCAGCGGTGTTCCAACGGGAAAGCGGTGCTGGCCGATGCTGCGGGTGAACTGTGGTTGTATGACATCGATTCGCCGACGAAGCAGATTGTGCGTTATCCGCTGGATCCTGAGGCTGGGCGACTGGATGTGTCGCGACGGGAAGTGGTGGTTGATCTGACGGCGGAAGACGTTTATCCCGACGGCATGATACTGACTCCTGACCATCGCAGTCTGATTGTTGCGCTGTACGACCCAGGCGATCCCGCCAGCGGGGCAGCTCGTCAGTATTCACTTTCCGGCGGAGTGCTGGAGGGTGTGTGGCATTGTCCGGGGTCACCGCGAGTGACCTGCCCGCAACTGGTGCAGCATGAAGGCCGCGTGCGGCTGCTGCTGACGACGGCGGTGGAGCACATGGACGAGGCTCAGCAGGCACGTCATCCGCAGGCCGGCAGTCTGTTTATTGCCGATACCCCGTTTACCTCGCTGGGCGACCAGCCGGTGTTGCCCCTGTGACTGACGCCGAGACCATGCGGGATCGCAGGTAACTCCACGAAGCCAGGCGGAATTCGAGCGGGAACGGGAGTGGGATTACGAGCACGAGCACGAGCACGAGCACGAGCAGGGGCACGAGCAGGAGCACGAGCAGGAGCACCGGGGGATAAACCGCTTGCGGCTGCATCCACCGCCCCAGTGCGGCTTATCCGTGGCACGCTGATCCGTGGCCAAAACAAAAACATCCGAGGCTCGTCACCGCCGGGGGGCCCCCGCGCCGTGATTACTCGATCATCGGTGTTTTTCGGCTGACCAGCTGCACCGGCAGGCCCCAGGGATCGCGGAGCATGGCGAAGGTGTCGCCGGTGGCCATTGTGTGCACGTCCGCCACGATGGTGGCTCCGGCCTGTGACAGCCTGCGGACGTCTGCGGGCAGGTCGCGGGAGAGGAAGGCGAGGTGCAGCGCGGGTGGCTGAACGGCGGGAAAGTCCAGTGCCGGGGCATCCGGATTCTGGTACAGCTCAAGCATCACGGTGCCACTGTCATCGGCGAGGAAATGCACAAATGGCGGTTCAACGGTGCGGCGCTTGACCTTCATTCCCAGGTGTTCCACGTACCAGCGGGCCATGTTCAGGGCGTCCGGGACATTCAGTGCCAGGTGTTCTATTTTCATCAGCGGTTCGCAGTCTGAGGAGTGGGGTTGACGAGGTTGTCAGCAGCCGGGGTTTCAGGTGTTGCGCGAAATGAAGTGCGCGTGGCGTCGCAGTGATTACCCAATGAGAGCGAATTCGGCAAGGCGGAGTGTGCAGGTGTCAGCGATGAAGTCATCTTCCCTCAGGACACTTCGGTTCATTTGATGCTGCTGATTCAGACACTCCTCATCAAGCCGAGATTATCGCTGTTCGTCTACCGCAAACAATTTGGAGTTGGGCACTTCCTTTGCGCAGATCTGTTTCCAGCGACTGATCCCACTGTCGAGGAACTCGAGAAAATTCGCGCCACCGGACTGATCCAGTCCCTTGAAGATCGCGAGTACTCGCTTGCCATCCGGTGCCACGACAGCGTAGCTGGGCATCGTGACGTCCTGCAGCAGTTCGGCCGCGAGGTTTCTGTTGTGAGTGAGAAGTTCTTCCTGAAGCTTTGTGTCGGAGATACCGGGAACTGAATCAAGGTACAACTGGCTGAGGACCATCCCCGCCAGTCTGTTCTGGACATCCTTGCGAGCCAGCACTGTTTTTTCCATCAGTCGACAATTGACACAGTTGATGCCGGTGATGTCCAGGAACAACAGTTGCTGCTTCTGACTGGCTTCTGTCATGGCCCTGGAATGTTCCAGCGACCATGCCTGGTCGTGCTGGAGGATGGCATATCCGAGTGCCGGGTGCTGCTGGATGTCGCCTTCGTTAATCTTTGGCGGGGCAAACGCTGCGACCTGACGCCAGACGAAATCGTCAGGCAGTGCCGAACCGAGGGCTCCGGCAGCCAGTCGTCCGGCAAACAGCAGAAACGCGGCGGCGAAGATGCAGCGGGGGGCGGAGAGCTTTGGTCGCGGACCGATTTTCAGCCCCAGCAGGTACAGTCCGGCGTACGCCGCGATGGCGATCCAGAGCCAGAGAAAGACTGAGTATGTGACGAACACGGGAATGCCGCTCGCGGAGAGTCCGATGTCGGCAACACTGAGGAATTTGACTACGGCGGCCAGTTCGATCAGTCCGATCACGAATTTGACGTCATTCATCCAGCCTCCGCTGCGCGGCAGTTTCCTGAGCATACTGGGGAACATTGCCAGTATGAAGAAGGGTGAGGCGAAGGCGGTTGAGAACCCGAGCATTCCGAGGACAGGCCAGAAGAAGTCACCCTGGGCGGAAAGCACGAGCAGCGAGCCTACGAAGGCGAAAGTGCAGGTGAATGAAACGAGTGTGAAGGTGAGTGCCATAAAGACGACTCCCAGCATGCCCCCTGCGGATTCGCGGCTGCTGGTCCAGTTGAGCAGCCAGTTCGGCACGGTCAGCTCGAACGCCCCCAGCAGCATCAGTGCGAAGGCAATGAACAGCGCTGAGAAGAACAGATTGAGCCAGGGGTTATTGGCGAGGTTGGTGAGGCTGGATTCGCCGAAGATTTTCGCCATGGCGATGCCCAGCACGGTGAAAGCTGCAATGATTGAGAGGCAGTAGACGAGGGCCAGTTTCATGGAGCTGCCGGCACGTTTTTCTTCCTGCTTGAGGAAGAACGCGACGGTAATCGGGATCATCGGGAACACGCAGGGGGTGGCCAGCGCCACGAAGCCGGCGACGATCGCTGTGAGCAGGAATTTCAGCAATCCGCCGGAGGCCAGGCTGTTGCCTGCGATGCTGGCTGACGGTGGTGCTGCCGTGCGGTTTGCCGGAGGGGAATCGGTGAGTGAATCAGTGGCTGTCTGGGTGTCGGCTGGGGTTGTGGGGGCTGGGGCTCCGGCGAGCGTCACCTGGAATTTGGCGGTGGTCGGCGGCTTGCAGACGCCGTGGCGACAGATCTGGAAGCGAATGCTGCCGCCCGCGGCTGCGGCAGCGTCGGTCACCTTCAATTTGCGGCTCCACGTGATCTCGCCGTAATGCACTCGCTGACTGATGTCCGGGAGTGGACTTTCGGTCTGCGGTTCACGGTCCGGGGCGAAATCACTGCCGGTGAGTTCCAGTCCCTGCAGGTCGGTCAGTTCGATGGTGGTGGGGATGCCGGCCATGTCGGGGTTTTGGTCCAGTGCGAAGATGTGCCACTCAGCGGCCACCAGCGTTTTGACGGTGAGTGTGACTTCGCTGCCGGGTTGGGCATTGGCAGGTGAGAGTGAGATTTCGAAAGTGACGTCGCCGGCACGGGCTGCTTTACCGAAGCCGATCTTCGGAGTGAGAGTCTGTCGTGACGGGTCGGCAGGTGCGGGTGTGGCTGCGGAGTCGGCAGTGTCTGCAGTGCTGGTGGCGGGAGTCTGGTCTGGCGGGGTGCTGTCGTTGCTGAGTTTTGCGGTGAAGGCTTTGTCGAACAGCGGGAAGCAGCCACTGGAGTTACAGAATTGTCCGTTCAGTTTGCCGACGATTTCGGTGGCGTCTGAGACAGTCCCTGTGAGTGTGCGGGTCCAGGTGACGCGGTCGTAGAATTTTTCGGTGTTTTGCTGCAGGACTTCGTCGAAGCCGGATTTGGGGGCGCGATCGGCCTGCCATGTGCCGGATTCGGTCAGTCCGGCAGTGCTGGTGAGTTTGATGGATGTTGCAGCGCCGAAGGAGGGGTCCATGGAGTAGGTGTGGCAGCCTGCGGGCAGCTGCATGGTGACGGCGAGGCTGACGGAGTTTTCGGACAGTTTTGTAAGGGTAGCCGAGATGACCACTTCGGTTTCCGTCTGATCCTGCTGAGCCCCGAAGATGACCGGAAGATCCAGTCCTGCGGGATTGAGATCCTGCGCGGGGGCGGTGTGTGAGAGATTCAGGCTGCTGCAGAACAGCAGGAGGGTCAGCAGGGCCAGTCGTTTCATGGCTGAAGTCCCGATTGGGATGAGCGGAAACAGGATGTGATGCCGTAAGGATACCGGGGATTGTGTGCGAAGGCTATGTTTCCCTGTCCCTGGCGGTGCGAGATCTCAGTTGCCGCCGAATCCGGTGGGCGGGTGAAATCCGGCAGGAACGTGAGAAAATGACCGGATTGTGTGAGTTTGCGGGCGGGTGAATGTGCTGCACCAGCGTCGAGAATTCTTCCGAAAGCGCCGGATTTGCTCGCTTTCTTTATGGCATTTTGCGTGCATACTGCGATACTCAGGCTAATGAGACTGAGTCTCAGGTTCACTTTGCTGGTTCTTTGTGTTTTGTTCGAACCGAGTTGAGAGACTTTTTTCGGGTATTGCCGTGAACAGCTTACGACTTGCAGACATCCAGCCCGGCCAGACTGTCGTGGTGACTCATGTGTGCTGCGGCTTTGGCATCGCTGCGCGGCTGATGGAGCTGGGATTTGTTCCGGGTGCCGCCGTGCAGGTGCTCAGGAGGGCGCCTTTTGGCGGTCCTGTGCAGTATCGAGTGCAGGGTGTGTCGCTGACGATGCGTCCCGAGGATGCTCGTTGTGTTTACGTGGGTGGCACCGGCGAGTGTGACGGCGAGTGTGGTTGTGGCAGTTCGCAGCCGGCAGAGCTGCAGGAGCTGGTGGTTGCCTGACGGATCGGGATTTCCGACTGAGCAGCGGCATGGCAAAGAATTCAGGGGCAGGGCCCGGAGGTTGGCAGGCGGCCGTGACTGATTCCGGAACTGCGGTGTCGACGATTCGTCCGTGGCGGGTGGCCCTGATTGGGAACCCGAATACTGGAAAGAGCACGTTATTTAATGCCCTGTCTGGTCTGCGTGTCCGCACGGGCAACTATCCGGGTGTGACGGTTGAGCAGCGGATTGGACGGGTGGTGTGGGGTGGTCGGGAGGTGGATCTGGTGGATCTGCCGGGCACCTACAGTCTGGCTCCGCGTTCGCCTGACGAGATGGTGGCGGTGCAGGTGCTGACGGGCGTTTCGGGCGAGCCGGCTCCGGACCTGGTGATCTGCATCTGCAACGCGGCGGCGCTTGAACGGAACCTTTACCTGGCGACTCAGGTACTGGAGTCCGGCGTCCCGGTGATTTTGTGTCTCAACATGTGGGATGCGGCTGAGGCGGCGGGCCTGCGGATTGACTCAGAGGCTTTATCAGCGGGACTGGGAGTGCCGGTGGTCTGCACTTCGGCCAGTCGTCGTGAGGGGCTGGAGCGTTTGCAGGAGGTGGCGACCGAGCGTCTGCGAGCGGGGTTGTCGGGGCAGTGTGGTGTGCGGGATGTGCTTTCGGTGGAGATACGGCGGGAGGTCGTTTCGCTGCTGTCGGGGCTGCGTTCGACGGGCACGGTCAGTTTGAGTGCGGCGGAGTTTCTGGCATCGCGGGCCTTGCTGGACCCGGGTGGTTCAGTGGAGCAGTTGCTGATTTCGCGTGAGGGGGCGGATCTGTCGCAGCGTCTGCAGGCGGCTCGGGAGCGTCTGCGGGGGTCTGGTATTGAGATTCCCTCGACGGAGGCTCGACAGCGTTATCATTTTATTGGTCGGCTGTTGCAGACGGTTCAGCGGCGGGTTCCAGGCAAGGCCGGGCAACTGACGGATCGGCTGGATGCCGTGCTGACTCACAGTGTGGCGGGGCTGGCGATCTGTCTGGGAGTCCTGCTGCTGTTGTTTTCGACGATTTACTGGTTCACGGCGCCTTTGAGTGATGGGGTGGAGGGTCTGCTGGGGGTGCTGGCGGACGCAGTCTCCAGTTCGATGTCTCCGGGGCCATTTCGCAGTCTGCTGACGGACGGAGTGATTGCGGGTGTGGGGGCGGTGCTGGTCTTTTTGCCGCAGATCTGTCTGTTGTTTTTGTTTATCGGGCTGCTGGAGGACTGTGGCTACATGGCGCGGGCGGCCTGGATGATGGACCGTCTGATGTCGGTGATGGGCCTGAGCGGGCGCTCGTTTTTGCCGCTGATGTCATCATTTGCCTGTGCGGTGCCGGGAATTATGGCGACGAGGGTGATTGAGAACCGGCGGGATCGGTTTGTCACCATCCTGATTGCTCCTTTGATGAGTTGTTCTGCGCGTCTGCCGGTGTATGTGCTGATGATCGGGACATTCATTCCGGATCAGATGCTGCTGGGCGGGTTGCTGCCGTTGCGGGCGCTGGTGTTGTTTCTGATGTCGATTCTGGGTCTGGTGGTGGCTGTGCCGCTGGCATTTGTGCTGCGTCGGACGGCATTTCGTGGTGAGTCGTCGGGTTTTCTGCTGGAGCTGCCGGATTATCGAGTGCCGGCGCTGCGGGTCGTGCTGCTGCGAGTCTGGGAGAGTGGGTGGTCGTTTGTCAGCCGGGCAGGGACATTGATTTTTGCGGCGAGTGTGCTGGTGTGGGCAGCTGGTTCGTTTCCGGTGCGGAGTCCGGAGCGATACGAGCTGGCGGCGCGTCTGGAGGCGTTAGCGGCGGATAATGCAGTCATGGATGGTGCGGTGCCTGGGGAAACGGAGCGGACGGTGGAGGAGCTGGAGGGGCGTTTGCGGCAGTTGAATGCGGAGCAGCTGGAGAGCAGTCTGCTGGGGATGGCAGGTCGTGCGGTTGAGCCAATTTTTCGGCCACTGGGCTGGGACTGGCGAATTGGCGTGGGGGTTTTGGCGTCCTTTCCGGCGCGGGAAGTGGTGATTGCAACACTGGGGACGATCTACAGTCTGGGTGGTGATGTGGACGAGGGCGACGAGGGTTTGCGGGGTGCATTGCGGGCTGCGGTCTGGCCGGACGGGCGTCCGGTGTACACGATCCCGGTTGCGCTCTCGGTGATGGTATTTTTTGCCCTGTGTGCTCAGTGTGTATCCACTCTGATGGTGATTCGGCGTGAGACGAATTCGTGGCGGTGGCCGGTGGCCTGTTTTGTGTGGATGACCGGTTTGGCGTGGCTGGGCGGATTTGCGGTTTACCAGGTGGGGAATCTGTTCTGACCGCCTGGTTGCTCACGACTTGACCAATTCCGAAAAGTTTTTCGCTTTCGGGCTGGAAATGTGAGCGAACTTTGCCTTCTTTATGGGGGTGGGGGATCGCAGCGACGGCTTCCTCGCAAAATGCGGTGGAACAAAGTCCGGATAACCGTTGCAACTGGTCGAATCACAGTTGCGATTGCGATGACGCCTACAGGTTACTTCCCGATAGTCTCTGTTGTTGGATTCCCTGGCAATGCCTGTCAGTTCCATGACCAGCAGTGAACTCAAGATTCGGCAGCGGCTGGGAAAGTACCGTATCGAGCGGAAGCTGGGTGCCGGTGGCTTTGCGGCGGTGTATCAGGCGATGGATACGGTGCAGGGCATCCGCGTGGCGCTGAAGGTGCCGCATTCGCAGTACACGACTGAGACGGTGCTGACCAATTTTCGTCGAGAGATCCGGACGACGGCGCCTCTGGAGCACGACAACATCCTGCCCATCAAGGATGCCAGTATCATCGATGACCGTCTGGTGGTTGTGTTTCCGCTGGGTGAAGAGACGCTTTCTGATCGTATGACGCGGCGGATCAGTCTGGAGACGGCTCTGGACATTTCCGAGCAGATTTTGCGGGCGATGGATCTGGCGCATGCTCATCACGTGATCCACTGTGATATCAAGCCTGAAAATGTGATCCTGTTTCGGAACAATCGGATCCGGCTGGCGGATTTCGGGATCGCGAAGGTATCGCAGCGAACGGTGCAGGGCGGTGGCACGGGGACTCTGGGTTACATGGCTCCTGAGCAGGCGATGGGCAAGCCTTCGTTTCGTTCGGACGTGTTTTCGATTGGTCTGATTATCTGGCGTCTGGTTTCGGGTCAGTGGCCGGAGTGGCCGTTTCAGTGGCCTTTTGCCGGCTATTCAAAGCTGCGCGGCCGGATTCATCCGGATTTCATTGATTTTATGCATCGCGCGATTGATCTGAATCCGCGTCGTCGATTTCGGGATGCCCAGCAGATGCTGTCGGTGTTTCTGCGACTGAAGAATCGCACTCTGCGACATGCTCGTTCGCGTCGTCGTTCTGTGATCAAGGCGGCTCAGGCGATCGCGTCCTGACCAGTGGTACTGGTGTGCGGCGGTCAGAGTTTTTTGGGGCCTTCAAGGCGCGTGGGGGGCCGTTTGGCCAGTTCCTTGATGGCTTTTTCTGCGATGGGATCACCGGGGACCAGTTGTTCGTAGCGGATCCACTCGTCGAGTGATTGTGCGTAGAGGCCGTTTTCATCGAGGAGCAGTGCCAGCGTTTTGCGCAGTTCGATGTCAAACGGTCGCAGCTGCAGGGCATCGCGGAGGACCTGCAGGCCTTCGGCCGATCGTCCGGTACCGCACAGTTGCCGTCCGCGGAGGATGACCACGGCGTTGGTTTGCCTGAAGCCTCCGGTGACCCACAGCTGTTCGGCACGCTGCAGCAGAGCGTCACGCACGGCACCGGGGCGTGAATCAAGTCCGGCGGCGGCGCAGGCTTCGAAGTCATTTGGCAGAAACAGCTGCAGTGTCTGGTCGGTACCGAACATGTCGGCTGCCAAACCCATAATTTCTGCTCGGAATTTTTCTGAGACTTTCAGGGCCTGATTCCAGAACGTCATGCCGTCATCAACGCGGTTTGCGAGGATCAGGTGGTGACCGAGCACAGCCAGTCCTTCCGCGGCGTGCGGCGTGCTGAACAGGAAGTGGTACAGGATGCGATCTTCGTCCGGTTGTTTGCCGAAAAACTGATCGACGGAGTAGAGGCTGCCGGCGATGGCTGGCACGAACGGGCTGGTCTGCAGAACTTTGCGGTACTCATCCCGCCAGGGATATTTCTGCAGGGCCCGCATCAGCGGATCGCGCAGCAGTCCGGGTGTTTCGCTGTAGTCATTGGAAAGGAAGCGCACTGTGTAGGGGTTGGTGAGCAGTTGTCTGAGGCGTTCGTTGCGACGCTGTCGCTGCATCCCTTCCGTCTGTTCGCGTATCGGATCCAGGGCGATTGATTCCTGCAGCATCCAGGCGGAGCCCAGCAATTCCATCAGTCGGCCCCGAGTCCGCAGGAGGTCTTCTATTTCGGGGCTGATGCGGATTGCCTCAGTAATGTTCTGCAGGACGCGATCACCATTTTCCACGAGGTCATCAGCATCGCGTTTATCGATCATGCGACGGGCATCAACATAGGCCTGGTAGCCGCGAGCAGCCGAGTACAGTCGGGGAATGGTCAGCATGGTCCCGGTGAGTGCCAGCAGCCAGACGGGTAGTACAAGCCACCAGCGGCGTCCCAGTGGCCAGGGGCGATTCCAGAGCGGTTCAGGGGCTGCATCGGGCTGCTGGTCAGCCACGTGTTCGCGGCGACGTTCGGTCATGCAGGCCAGCAGCATTGCAGCTGCCATGATACCCGGCAGTGCAAGGCTGAAGTCGAGGAACACCTGTCCGATGAGTCCGAACATCATTCCCAGCAGTGCGGAGCCAGCCCAGTCGCCGTAGCGACGACGCACGAAGGCTTTTTCTTCCGGCCCGGCAAACGTCAGTCGAATGCCGGCTGTCAATGCAGCAACTCCGGCCAGTATTCCCAGCAGCAGTCCGGGAATACCGGCTTCAATCAGCAGTTCAAAATACTGATTGTCCGCGTGTTCGAACCAGTTTCTTGAATAGTGTCGCTGGTACGGAAGGGTGGCGTAGCTGTAGGCGCCCAGGCCGCTGCCCAGCAGGGGAAAGTCCTGAACAGAAGACAGTGTGTCGGCCCAGTGCACCACGCGAATGGTCCACGGTGAGACCGGGTCCTTGAGCGTCTCGAGCTCGGTCAGGATTGGTGTGTCGAGTTCGAGCAGCAGCAGCAGACCGCCGGCAAGTACCAGGAGCAGGCTGATGCCGCAGAGTGCAAGGAACCAGCGTTCGGTCTGGAGCCGGCTGCCGAAGAAGGCGATTGCCGTGATGCAGCCGGCAATGATACCGGCTCGCGACAGGGTACCGGCGATGGCCACCAGCAGCAGCACGCAGATGAGCGACAAGCCGGCCTGAACCTGGGTCATGGCACCCACCTGTCGGGCGACCGCCCCGAGGGTCTGGCCGATGCGTTCACGCCAATTCATGCGGCGGGTTGCAGCGCGGGCGGTTTCCGGAGTTTTTCCGAAGGCGACTCCGGTACAGAACAGGCAGCAGGCGAGGCAGATGATCAGCCACCCGGCCGCATTGTTGGGGTTCACAAAGCAGCCGAATGGCGGTGCCGGACTGATCTTCCACTGGTTTCCAAACACAACCTCCTTTGCTCCCAGTTGCTGTCCGAGTGCCAGCAGCGCCATCAGTGAGCCACTGAATGCCAGCATTCCACAGGCTGTCACCGCGCGGCGAATTGTTCCGGTGGTTTCGGCGATGACGAGTCCGAGCAGGGCGATTGCGAGGTATTGTCCGAGCAGTTGCCGTGTCTCAGCCGGCATGCATGTGCCCGGCATGCGCTGTCCCGCGATGCCCTGGGTGGCCGGCAGATCGCCGGCCAGTTCGGGGAATACTGCATGTCGCATTTCGAACACCGGATGCTGCCAGATCGGGAGCAACTGCACCACGGCAATCAGGCACAGTCCAAGCAGGCAGATTACGGGCCGAGAAATTCGAAACGGCAGCCGTCGTGCAATCAGGCAACCGGCGAGGAACACCACTGATGCGACGGCAGCACCGCATTGCAGCAGCAGTTTGCCGTGGGGAATGACACTGCCCATGAACCATGGTGCGAGGGCGATGGATGCCACGGCCACAACCAGTGCAAACCAGTTGCAGAACTCTTCTGCCGGGCCTTCTTCGCCCGCAGCAGTGAATCGCCGTCGACGTCTGCGACTGCGCTGCAAATTCTGATCGTCTTCTGGACTCTGCACTTCTGTTGCCGCCCGAATTTCTGTGTCATCCTGCTGCAAGTTATTAAGGGTGGGGCAGATTGTAACGATTTTTCCGATGATGTCGCAGGTGACTGCTGGCTGATTGGCGGGAATTTGCAAGCCTGCCAGTCTGGCGTGGAGTGTTGCGTCAACTGGGTGGTCTGGGGTGATCTCGTGCGGGTGTCTCTGACGGGTTTTGCCGGAGCGGCTGATTCCGGGCTTTGATACATGGGTTCTTCTGTCGAGTCCGCCACTGGACTCGGAGAGGGGGTGCACGCGACAATTGCAGCAGTTCCGGCTGTTTTCTGATTTCGCAGGAGTCCTTCACCATGATTCGGCACTCTGCGTATTTGCTGCTGCTGTTGCCGCTGCTGCTGGTTTCTGAGGGCGTTGTTGCCGCGGATCCGCAGTACAACCGTGATGTGCGTCCGATTCTGCTGGACGCGTGTTTTTCCTGCCATGGTCCGGACAGTGCGTCGCGAAAGGCGGATCTGCGTCTGGATCAGTTTGAGGCTGCGGTTGCCGCGAAGGCGATTGTTCCCGGTGATCCTCAGTCCAGTGAAATCATACGGCGAATTCAGTCGACTGACCCGGATCTGGTCATGCCGCCGCCGGCCTTCAGGAAGACTCTGACAGACGCTCAAAAGCAGACGCTGTCCGACTGGATCAGCGGCGGTGCGAAGTACCAGCAGCACTGGTCGTTTCTGCCTCCTGAACCGCGCGAACCGCCGCCGATTTCGTCTGAGGTGGCCTCGCGTTATCCGGAATGGACGTCCAGCCCGATCGACGCCTTTGTGCTGGATCGCCTGCTGGCGACCGGACTGACACCGGCTCCTGTTGCTGACCGTCGGACACTGGCTCGCCGAGCGGCACTGGACCTGACGGGGCTGCCCCCATCTGCGGAGTTACTGCAGACGTTTCTGCAGGACGAGTCACCTGGGGCATGGGAGCGTTATGTGGACAGTCTGCTGGCGCTGCCGGAGTGGGGCGAGCATCGGGCTCGATACTGGCTGGACTACGCCCGTTACGCTGATACTCACGGGCTGCATTTTGACAATTTTCGCGAGATGTGGTCGTACCGTGACTGGGTGATTTCTGCGTTCAATCGCAATCTGCCGTGGGATCAGTTTACGATTGAAAATCTGGCCGGGGATCTGCTGCCGGGGGCCACGCTGGACCAGCAGATTGCCTCAGGCTTCAACCGCTGCAACATGACCACCAATGAGGGCGGGATTATCGATGAAGAGTATGCCGTGCTGTACACGCGGGATCGCACGGAGACGATGTCGTCAGTCTGGCTGGGTCTGACGACTGGCTGTGCGACGTGTCACAGTCACAAGTTTGATCCGCTGTCGCAGCAGGAATTTTATCAGCTGGCAGCGTTTTTCAACAATACGACGCAGGCGGTTCGTGACGGCAACATCCGGGATACTCCGCCGATCATCAGCGTGCCATTGCCTGAGGATCGTGAGCGTGCCGGTGAGCTGCCGGCTTTGATCACTGCGGCTCGTCAGCAGGTGGACATGCGGCGGAAAGCGGCGCGAGCAGAATTTGACGGCTGGCTGGCAACTGCCACACCGGCCACTTTGGGTGGTGAGCTGTCGGCGGATTCGCGGCAGTTGCGGCTGGACATACAGGGCAGTGCTGAACGGCAGTTGCGGGCGATTTTTCGCGGCGGTGAGCAGACGTTGTCATTAACGGAGTCTGCGACATTGGAGGGCGATGGTTCGGACCGCAGTCTGCGTGTTCAGGGTGTGGCAGCCGAATTGCCGGAGGCGGGGGATTTTGCGGGCGATCAGCAGTTCAGCTGCATGGCGTGGGTGCAGGTACCGGCCAGTGATGGCTATGGTGCGGTATGTGCTCGCATGGAACCATTTCCGCGGCATCGGGGCTGGGATTTCTGGGTGCAGCAGCGGCGTGTGGGCATGCATGTCGTGAGTGCGTGGCCGGATCAGGGCCTGAAAGTGGTCTCGCGAGACCAGTTCAGGGCGAACGAGTGGGTACATCTTGCTGTGACGTATGACGGTTCGCATAAGGCCTCGGGCGTGCAGCTGTACATCAATGGCAAGCCGCAGGAGAAGAACATCGAGAACGACTCGCTGAATGGTGCGGAGATTCGCGCGGCGGTGGCGTTTCGGATCGGTCAGCGTTCGGATGCGTCTCCGTTTACCGGTTCGATTCGCGGTCTCGAGCTGCATGAGCGGGTGCTGCTGCCGGCGGAGATAGCGGGGGCAGCCAGCAGAACGAAGTATTTGGCGTTGCTGTCGAAGGCTGCGAGCGAGCGTACGGAGGCAGAGACGAACGATCTGTTTGATTTCTGGCTGCGGACGGTGGATGGTGATTTCAGGCGTGTGGCAGGTGAACTGGCGGCGCTGGAGAAGGAGCAGGCTGACGTCAGGGCTCGTGGCACGATTGCTTATGTATCGCAGGAGAAATCTGAGCCGGCGATGGCCTTTGTGCTGGAGCGCGGGGAATACGACAGGCGTGGTGAGCAGGTCAGCGCGGCGACTCCGGCAATCCTGCCGCCTTTCCCGGCGGATGCACCGCGAAACCGTCTGGGTTTGGCGAAGTGGCTGTTGTTGCCGCAGCACCCGCTGACGGCGCGAGTGACGGTGAACCGATTTTGGCAGGAGGTGTTTGGGACGGGGCTGGTGCAGACGACAGGTGATCTGGGAGTTTCGGGTGAGCTGCCGGTGAATCAGGAGCTGCTGGACTGGCTGGCCGTGGACTTCAGGACTCACGGTTGGGATGTGAAGCGTCTGCTGCGGATGATGGTGTTGTCGGCGGCGTATCGTCAGTCGGCTGAGGTGACTCCGCTGAAGCTGGAAAAGGATCCGGCGAATCGACTGCTGTCGCGTGGTCCGCGGTTCCGCATGGATGCTGAGATGATCCGGGATTATGCGTTGGCGGCCAGCGGCCTGCTGGTGCGTCGTCAGGGCGGGCCCAGTGTGAAGCCGTATCAGCCGGAGGGTGTCTGGGAGGCGATAGCGATGAACGTCAGCAATACTCGCAGCTACCAGCGGGATTCCGGCGACAGTCTGTACCGCCGCAGCATGTACACGTTCGTCAAGCGGATGGCTCCGCCGGCATCGCTGGACATTTTCAACGCCCCGAATCGGGAATTCTGTGTGGTTCGTCGCGAACGTACCAATACTCCCCTGCAGGCTCTGGTGACGCTGAATGACGAGCAGTTTGTGGAGGCGGCTCGGCGACTGGCTGAGCGGGCTGTGGAGGCACCGGGGCAGTCTGATGAGCAGCGACTGCAGCGGATGGGTGAAGCTGTGCTGTGTCGGCCTCTGAATGCGGAGGAGCTGTCGGTGCTGCTGGAATCACTGCAGCAGCTTCGCAGTTATTATGTGTCGCACACGGAGGATGCGAAGCTGCTGTCGCGGGTGGGTGAATACCGCTGGAACGAGCAGTTATCGATTGAGCAACTGGCTGCGTGGACAATGCTGTGCAATCAGTTGTTGAATCTGGATGAAGTAGTGAACAAGTGATTTGCAGTCTGCTGTGTATGTGCGCAGGTGCTGGTGATGGGTTGACGGCGGGAGTGTTGTTCTGCAGGGAGATCTGTGATGAATCCTCTGAGTGAACTGCGTTTGCATCTGACGCGTCGGCATCTGCTGCAGTCGGGATCCTGTCTGCTGGGGACTGCAGCGCTGCACAGTTTGCTGCAGGAATCGGGGGTGGCCGGCGATGATGTGAGTGGGCTGTCGGCAGCTTTGTTTCCGGGGCAGCGTCCGACGCATTTTCCGGCGAAGGTCAGGCAGGTGATTTATCTGCACATGGTCGGGGGTCCATCGCAAATGGATCTGTTTGACTATAAGCCGCAGATGCAGGACTGGTACGACCGGGACCTGCCGGAATCGGTGCGAAACGGGCAGCGACTGACGACGATGACCAGTGGTCAGGCCCGATTCCCGATTGCTCCGACCATGTTCGGCTTTCGGCGGTCGGGCGACTGTGGGATGTGGATCACGAATCTGCTGCCGTGGCTGCAGAAGTCTGCCGATGACATGTGCTTTGTTCGCAGCATGAACACTGAGGCGATCAATCATGAACCGGCGATCAGTCTGATGCAGACGGGTAATCAGGTGACAGGCCGACCGTGTCTGGGCGCGTGGGCGTCCTATGGCCTGGGTTCGCTGAATCGCAATCTGCCGTCCTTTGTGGTGATGGTGGCGCGTCCGACGAACACCGAGCAGGTGCAGGCCATTTCGGCTCGCCTGTGGTCTTCCGGGTATCTTCCGGGCGAGCATGCGGCGACATCATTTCGGACGTCGGGAGATCCGATTCTGTATATCAACGATCCGGCGGGCGTGCCGCGGGACATTCGCCGCACGACATTGGATGGTGTGCGCAGGCTGAATGAGCTGAATTATGCGAAACTGGGGGACCCGGACATACAGACGAGGATTGCTCAGTACGAGCTGGCATTCCGGATGCAGTCGAGTGTTCCGGAGCTGACGGATCTGGCGTCGGAGCCGGAGTCAACATTTCGGTTGTATGGGGACGAGTCGCGTAAACCGGGAACTCTGGCCAACACGATGCTTTTGGCGCGGCGGATGGTGGAGCGTGGGGTGAGATTTGTGCAGATTTATCACAACAACTGGGACATGCATGCCAATGCCGCGGGGCGTTTGCCCAGTCAGTGCCGGGATCTTGATCAGGGAGCATATGGTCTGATCAATGATCTGAAGCAGCGGGGGATGCTGGATGAGACGCTGATTATCTGGGGTGGCGAATTTGGTCGGACGATTTATTCGCAGGGCGGGTTGTCGAAGCAGAACTACGGACGCGATCATCATCCACGGTGTTTTACGATGTGGATGGCGGGTGGTGGTTTCCGAGGCGGCACGATTTACGGTGAGACGGACGACTTCAGTTACAACATTGTGCGTGATCCGGTGCATGTGCGTGACTTCCACGCGACGGTTCTGCACCAGATGGGTTATGATCACGAGCGTCTGACGTTCAGGTATCAGGGTCTGGACCAGCGACTGACGGGTGTGCTGCCGGCGCGGATTGTCAAGGATCTGATCTGAGTCAGGCGGTGGTGGGGACGGGCATGATGCCGGTGGCCTGCATCAGTCGCACAAGGCTCCACGAGATTCCGGCGGAGATGGGGATTGTCAGGATCCACGCCCACGCCATTTTTTCCACGATGGTCCAGTTGAGGGCATTGAGTCGTTTGGCGGCGCCAACACCCATGATGGACGAGGAGATATTGTGGGTGGTTGAGACCGGGATGCCGAGTGCGGAAGCGATGCCGATGACGACGGCGGAGCTGGTTTCAGCGGCGAAGCCGTGAACGGGCTGCAGCCGCACCATTTTGTGTCCGAGCGTCTGAATGATGCGCCAGCCGCCGGCGGCTGTCCCGGCGGCCATGACGACGGCACACAGCAGTTTGATCCATGTGGCGATCTGGAATTCTTTGGTGTTTTCCGGCAGGGTTGTGCGGAGGAAGCCAAGCCATTCCGGGAGATCGTCGAATTTGCCGCTGGAAGTTCCGGCGACGAGAGCGAGGGCGATGATGCCCATGGTTTTCTGGGCATCATTGGTACCGTGCATAAACCCCATGGCTCCGGCACTGATCAGCTGCGAGCGTCCGAAGACGATGCCAACGGTGCGGGGACGCCAGTTCTGCAGCAGGAAGTAGAGCAAACCCATGATGGCCAATCCCAGCAGAAATCCGCAAAGCGGTGAGGAAAACATGGGGACGATGACCTTCCACAGCACGCCTTTGCTGTGATACCAGTGTTTGCTGTCCGGCTGAGACCAGATGACGACATCCCATGTGCGAGCGGCTGCTACGGAGGCGCCGACGAGGCCCCCGATGAGTGCGTGGCTGGAGCTGGAGGGCAGTCCGACATACCAGGTGACGAGGTTCCAGACGATACCACCGAGCAGGGCGCAGAGCAGAACTTCCTGCGAGACGACGGAGGTTTCTACAAGTCCGGAGGCGATGGTTTTGGCAACGGCTGTGCCCCAGAGAGCGCCGATCAGGTTGGTGGCTGCCGCCAGCATCACGGCCTGCCGCGGTGACAGGACTCGCGTGGCCACCACTGTTGCGATGGAATTGGCGGTGTCGTGGAAGCCGTTGATGTATTCAAACACCACGGCAATCAGGATCACGCAGAAGATCAGCAGCATGGGAATTCCGGGAACGGTGGCTGTTGCGAGGATGGGGATCGCAGGCAGGCGTCAGGCATTTTTCAGCACGATGTGAGAAATCACGTTGCCGGCATCCCGGCAGCGATCGATGACTTTCTCGAGCAGGTCGTAGAGGTCACGGACCAGCATGGCCTGCAGCGGTTCGCAGCGTCCGTTGTAGACTTCACCCAGCAGTCGCATCAGCACATCGTCAGCCTCACTTTCGACAGCCTGCAGTCGATCTGACAGCATCTTCATGGTTTCCAGCGATGGCATGCGTCTCAGGTGTCCCACCATTTCGCACAGTGTCGCTGTCGCCCGATCGATCAGTTCCATCTGCTGCGTGAAGTCCACGTCCTGCAGACGCTGCGGAGCCAGATTGAAGCGTTCAGCGAATTTTTCGATGGTTTTGGGGATTCGGTAGAGCGCATAGGCGAGGGCATCAATGTCTTCGCGTTCCATTCCGGTGACGAACGTGGTGACCAGATCTTCACGGATCCGTTCGGTAATGCGACGATCCTTGCTGCGTGCGAGTCGAAACTGGTCGAGCGGGTGAGCGTGTTTGCGATCGCGGAGCAGGTCGATCAGCAGTTGTGCTGACGCGCGTGCTTCAGCGGCGCTCTGTTCCAGCAGTTCGCAGAAATGCGCGTCCTTGCTGAAGAATTTCTGAATGGAGAACATAGCGGGGCGTGCCTGGGGAATCTTCGAATCGAGGAAATTCACATTTTCTTAACAATCTACTCGGCCGAACATGCGAAACGGTTGGAGCAGGGCGGTTGTTTCATAAAAAAAACGAAATTCCATGTGGCAGGCAATTCGCTGCCAATTTCCCGCATTTGTCGTGACAGCAGTTGACCGGGGCGGGCGGGGTCGGGAGAGTCTGGCGGGAGTTTTCTGCCGTCTGTTTCACAAGGATGCTGCCGTCGCATGTCCCCGGTTCCAACCAGCCTGATCACCGGATTTCTGGGTACTGGAAAAACCACCTCCATACGGTCCCTGCTGCAGCATCGTCCGGCGCATGAACGCTGGGCGGTGTTCATCAACGAATATGGGATGGTTTCGCTGGACGAGGCATTGCTGGATCAGCCGGAAGGTGACAGCGTGCAGGTGCAGGAGCTGGCGGGCGGCTGTTTCTGTTGTGAAACGGCGGATCTGTTCAAGCCGATGCTGGTGCAGTTCATGCGTCGTGCTCGTCCTCACCGTTTGCTCATTGAGCCCAGCGGTGCCGGTCATCCGGCAGCGGTCCTGGACATGCTGCGTGAGGGGCCATTTTTTCGGCAGCATCTGGATCTCCGCGCGGTGATCTGCATTGCTGATCCGCAGGACTTTGACAACCCTCGGACTCGCGCCAATCCCGTCTTTCACGATCAGCTTGAAATGGCAGACGTGGTGGTGATCAACCACGTGGATCATCGGGATTCTGACAGTACGGCGCGATTCCGGCAGCATCTGGAGCAGCTGGATCCGCCAAAGCTGCTGATTGCCCAGACAACCTTTGGCAATCTGAATCCTGAGTGGCTGGATTTGCAGACGACGGTGATGCGTCAGCCGGAGTATCCTGAGGCGCATTCCGGCCTGCTGTCGGAGCGTGCGGCAGCACCAGCGGCTTCGCCGCTGGCCATTCTGTCAGGGTCTTCGCCGCCCCAGCCTGTTCCAGCGGTACCGACTCCGGGCCAGCCGGTGCAGCTGCTGAATTCGGGTCAGGGCTGGTGGGCGTGTGGCTGGCTGTTTTCACCTCATGACTGGTTTCCTCGTCATGAGTTGCTGGATCTGCTGGAGGGCGTCTCCGGAGTGCAGCGGCTGAAGGGGGTGTTTCACTGTGAGGACGACTGGTGGAGCATCAACCGGGTTGGTCGTGAGGCCACGTTCCGCCGCAGTGCCTGGCGACGTGACAGTCGTCTGGAGATTATTTGCGACAAGCCGCAGGACTGGGGGGCACTGCACCAGCAGCTGCTGGCCCTGGGACGGGGCTGAGCTGCTGCGGGCTGCGATGCTCTGGCTTACGACTCGGTCAGTTCCAGGTACGGGTCGAGGCCCATATTTTCGTACTGTTCCAGGCGGTGTCGTTCCTGTTTCAGCAGGTGTTTGCGCTGCCGCCGGTGCATCCGTTCCAGGAAGTTCTGGACGCGGCGGAAGTATCTGAGCCAGGTTCGTCCCAGTTCGCCGTAGCGGTCCGGCAGTGCGACTCGCCGCTTGCGAGCGACTTCCCGGGGTTCGCGGCAGCGGAGCAGTTCGTCTTCGAGGGAGAGGAAGAACTGGTAGGATCCGGGATCACCCTGGCGAGCCGAACGTCCAACGAGCTGCCGGTCGATACGTTTGGAGCTGTGCATTTCGGTGGCGATGACGTGCAGGCCACCTGCGCGGCGAACATCTTCTTCGAGCAGAATGTCGGTACCTCGTCCGGCCATATTGGTGGCGATGGTCACGTGTCCGGCGTGTCCGGCGTCCGAGACGATTTCCGCTTCCTGTTCGTGGTAGCGTGCGTTGAGGATCTGGTGTGGTACGAGACGATCCTTGAGCAGCAGACCGAGTGCTTCTGAGGCTTCGACGGAGGGCGTACCGACGAGGATGGAGCGTCCGGCGGCGCGCAGTTCCTGGATGGCATCCACGATGGCGTTGCGTTTGGCATCCTGTGTTGTGAAGAAGCGTGGAGTCATGCCGCGGCGAATGCACGGGCGATTGGTGGGGATGCGGGTGACTTTCAGGCGGTAGGTGCGGCGCAGTTCACTGGCCGCCTGCAGGGCTGTACCGGTCATACCGGCGAGGTGCGTATACTGGCGAAAAAAGCTTTGCACGGTGATGCGGGCCGCTTCGCCGGTGGCAGCGGTGATCGGCACCATTTCCTTGGCTTCGATGGCCTGGTGCAGTCCGTCCTGCCATTTTCGTCCATCCATGACTCGCCCGGTGCCTTCGTCCACGATCACGACCTTGTTATCGACGATCACGTAGTCGCGGTCGCGTTCGAAGGCATGTTTGGCGGTGAGTGCTTTTTCGACCTGGGAGTAAATGCGTTCGGTATCGATGGAGCTGAGCAGTGAGGGTTTGGACATGAGCACCAGTTTGCGGCAGCCGGCATCGGTGAGCCAGGCATTGCGGCGTTCGGGTTCGTAGACGTAATCGGTGCGTGGCTGCAGCTGGTGAGCGGACCGATTGGACCAGCGGAACAGATTGACGGTGGAGGGATCATTGGGCTGTGTCAGTCCAATGATCAGTGGTGTACGGGCTTCATCGATCAGGATGCTGTCAGCTTCGTCGATGAGAGCGAAATGATGACCGCGCTGGACGGGTTCTTCGGAGCCCTGCAGGGTGCGAAGAAAGCGACGGACCGTCGGGGATCCATCTTCCTGGGTGGCGCCTTTTCGCAGCCGATCGCGGAGAAAGTCGAAACCCATTTCCTTGGAAGTTCCGTAGGTGATGTCGGCCGCGTAATTCTGGCGACGCTCATCGGCTTCCATTTTTTCGAGGATTTTTCCGATGGTCAGTCCCAGTCGTTCGTAGACGGGGCCCATAATTTTGCAGTCACGTCCGGCCAGGTAGTCGTTGACGGTGACGACATGGCAGCCCTGTCCGGACAGTGCGCGGAGGAAGGCGGGCATGGTGGCGGTGAGCGTTTTGCCTTCGCCGGTCTGCATTTCGGCGATGTGGCCTTCGAACATGGCGATGGCCCCCATGATCTGCACGGGGAAGTGTCGCATATTCAGAGTTCGAGCGGCGGATTCGCGGACGAGTGCGTAGGCATCGGGGAGCAACTGGTCCAGTGGAATGCCGGCGCGGGCTTCCCAGCGGACTTTTCGCGCCATGGCGAGCAATTCTTCGTCACTGAGCGTTGTGAGGCGATCGCTGCGCTGAATGATGTCTTCCGCCATGGCACGCCAGCGTGAGCGACGTGCTACCTGCGGGATGAACCCGGAGCGAAATGCGTGATAGAGTCGGCTGGAAAAACTCATCGCACACCAGTTTCTGTGAGTCCCCGCGGGGAATTCTGCAGCCTGCGAAGACCGGCTGCCCAGGTGAGGAATTATAACGCGATCGGCAGCAAACGGACAGATCCGGCGGGTGCGGTACAGCGGGTGACGACCTGCCGCCGTCGGCAGCGGTTTCTGCAGCGGCAAAATCTGCCGAACTGCGGTGTTTTCCCGCAAACAAACGGACATGTGGACCGCACTGCGGCTCAGTTGGCGAAACCGCTGCAGATCGTTATTTTGACATTCGTACCCGCTCAATTCGAAAATTCTTCAGCCAGATTCATCGATATGACCGCAGTCTCTGACGTGTTTCAAGCCACGGTTGCTCAATCCCGTATGGCTTTCATGCCATTTGTGACGGCCGGTGATCCGGATACCGAAACCACAGCGGCTGTGCTGCTGGCGCTGCGGGACGCGAAGGTGGATCTGGTGGAACTGGGTTTCCCGTACAGCGATCCGATTGCGGACGGTCCGGTGATTCAGGCCTCGTACACCCGAGCGCTGCTCAACGGGATCACTGTTGAGAAGATCTTTGCGATGATGACCGGTCTGAAGGGGCAGGGACTGCCTCCGGTGCTGGCGATGGTGTCCTTTGCCATCATTTTTCGGCATGGCAATGCGCGGTTCATTCGGGAAGCGGCGGAGGCGGGGTTCAGTGGCCTGATCATTCCGGATCTGCCGGCGGATGAGGCTGAGGAAATTCTTGCTGCAGCGAAGGCATCCGGTCTCGACCTGGTGCAGTTGATTGCTCCAACCACAACGGCGCGTCGAACCAGTCAGATTCTGGAGGCATCGACGGGATTTTTGTACTGTATTTCCGTGGCGGGGACGACGGGGGTGCGTCGGGATCTGCCGCCGGAGCTGCTGGATCAGCTCCGCAGTTTAAGGACTCAGTCCAGCCTGCCGCTGGCGGTGGGGTTTGGGATCAGTGGTCCCGAGCATGTGGCGAATCTGGATTCCGTGGCGGACGGAGTGATTGTGGGTTCAGCGATGGTGCGGCGGATCGCCGAGGCTGGCAGTCCGGCAGTCGCGGCCAGTGCAGCTGGTGAGTTTGCTCGTGAAATGGCGGCGGCAGCAGCAGCCGCAAAACCTTCATTGCGCTGACGCTGGAGGTGCAGGGGCGGTGCAGCCGTCAGGCAAAGCAGTCCCCGCCCTGCAGATTCATCGGATGCTGAAGCGTGCCAGCAGCGGACGGTGGTCTGAGGCCACCTGTTCCGGCAGGACCTCCACCCGCTCTGCTGTGATCCTGCCCGCCTCGGCGGCGTACATGATGTAGTCGATCTGGCGAGTCGGACTGGTAACTGGAAACGTTGCCAGCGTCGCGGTATTTCCGGCTGGACTCTGCAGGACCTTTTCAAGAGCCTGCAGCGGAGGCGAGCCCGGCACGGCATACAGGTCGCCGGCTGCGAATACAGGCAGGGGACTGGTTTCTCGAAAGTGCTGGCACAACCGAGCCAGCTCACGCGCCTGCTCAAGACGCAGACCTTCGTTATTATGATGCAGATGTGCAGTGATCAGGCGAAAGGTACGCACAGGATGTTTTACGACAGCGGAGCCGGCGATACGCCGTTCTCTGTCCGGCCGGCCGGGCAGCCAGTGTACTGTGCAGTCCTCGAGCGGCCAGCGTGACAGCAGAGCCTGACCGTATCGTCCACCATCAAAGTCCAGCTGGTGGGCGAACCAGCCGTGCAGTCCGGTGAGTTTTGCCAGCACGGCTGTCTGGTCTGCTCCTCCGCTGCGAACCGTATTCTGATCAACTTCCTGCAGGGCGACTGCGTCGGCTGCTGACGAGTTGATCACCGCAGCCTGCCTTTCAAGATTGATCAGCTCATCCGTGCCCCGACCATGGTGAATGTTCCAGCAAAGGATCTGCAGGGGCTGGTGGCTCACGGAGGCGGGATTCTGATCCGGCTGCGGCCGCTCATCGCAGCAGATCGCCTGAGCCGGCGAGGCCAGCGGGGCAGCCAGCGATGCGGCGAGGAGTGAACGGAGGGCGTCACGTCGGCTATTCAAGGTTGATAACAATCGCATCAGTGCCGGACTCCGGAACTTCCACAGTAATTCCGGAGGTCTCCGGATTGGCATATTTATCAGGAATTTTGATGGTTGGCGGAGGTGGTTGGGTGAACTCCATCACACCCTGCCCGGGGTCGGTTGAGGGTGGCCCGATCCATGTCACGGCCACTCGATGCGTGCCTGCGGGGGCTCCGTCGCCCGGCTGATTCGTACCGAGCACGAATTTTCCCGCGGCATCCACCATGCCGGCGGCAGGGCGACCGTCCTGCGGGAACAGCATCACCTGATAATGCTCAAGCGGCTTGCCTCGGAATGTGACCGTTCCCGATGCGGTCACCACAGGGACCGTCTCGGCCACCGGTCCGCTGCCGCCGCCACACCCGGAGGTGATGAGGGTCGCTGTCAGCAAACAGAAAAGCAGTTGCCATGAGCCGCAGATTCGGGCCGCCGGATGTGGGACAACGTGGTGCACAGGGCGCCTTATGAAATCAGAATTCACCGTTCACCTCTCCTCCCTGCATCGACCCGACACGACTCCAGACTCCACGATCCACATTCTCGCTGACGAAACGCACGGAGCCGTCTGCGAGGCAGATCTGGGCACCGCCAGTGTGGTAGCTGCGGGCGGCGATGTGAGCCTGCCAGAGTGCTGAGGTAATGCAGTCGCGGTTGCGGGCATTGGGAGGCAGGGTGTGATTGTAGTAGGTAGCGACTGTCAGTCCGCGGTAGTACTGCAGACCTCGATAAGCCCAGGCGTTGACGGCTCGATTCTCACATGCCGCCGGTGGGAACAACTGTGCGGCTCCGGTCCACGGCCCGGTGGCATTTGTGGCCACATTGAAGTCCTGAGGATGTCCGGCAGGCAGAATCAGGAATGACGAGGTGTTGTTTGGGCCCTTGCGAATTTCACCGAAAATCGCTGTGTTGCTGGTCCCGTCTGTGATGTCAGCGATGCGAGTACGGGAATTGCGTGAAAAGATGCCGTGCAGTGATGTCAGCGGGATCGTGGCTCCGGAAACCACGTAGCCTGCATGATCTGAGTGTGACCCCATGCACTGCATGTAGTTGGCACTGGCCGCATTGATCACGTTAGCCACCAGGTAACGGTTAAGACCGGGATCGGAGGGGCAATGGTATGAGGGGATAAACTGAATGCGGGCCTGCGTATTATTGGCATTACCGTTGACCTGAAAATTGAAATTGAAGAGGGCATAGTTGTTGCCTGCTTCCAGAAACGGCAGGATGTAAGCGTGAACCGATGCCTGCGGAATGTCACCACTGCCGCGATTCACGGAGCAGTCACCCATAGGGAAAGTGCTGTGTGTGGATTCATAGTTGTGCAGAGCCAGTCCAATCTGTTTGAGATTGTTTTTGCACTGTGTTCTGCGGGCGGCTTCGCGAGCCTGCTGCACGGCGGGGAGCAGCAATGCCACGAGGATCGCGATGATGGCGATCACGACGAGCAGTTCGATCAGGGTGAAGCCGCGAAGTTTTGCCGGCGGGCAGGACCGCGAGAGATCCGCGGGCGTGGGCAGAAGATCCATGATGCAGGGTCTCAGAATAGGTCGTGGCTATGGTCGAAGACGGGCCAGTGCCATTGTCGTACTGAGTCGGATTGCGGCCAGTGTGATTCGCCGCTGTTAACACAAAAAACACGGTAAGAGGGAGAATTCTCAGCGTCCCGAGCGGTCAGCACCAGTTGGCTTATGTTCAGGCCATGCCGGCGAATTTGCGGCCGGTCCAGAAGATGCCCAGCAGCAGAATGATCATCCCGCCCCACAGCGGGTGGCTCCAGATCCGCAGCGGCACGATGACGGGTTCCGGTTCGGGCATTGTGGCCAGTTTCTGCACAAGCTGCTGGATGGAGGCAACGTCCGCGGATTCCCCCTGTGTCATCCGCGAAATCTCACGCAGTACGTCCGGCCGCGCGGGCTGTCCAACCTGTTCGCGTTCCTGTCCAAGGACTGACATGCGCATTTCGAGACGTGCTCCGGTCTCAGCGCAGGCCGCTCGCAGCACATACTGCCCGCCTTCCCGCGGTACGAAATCCCCGGTGAAAAGTCCCCACGAATCCTGTCCGGCGGGAGCGAGCCGGACAGTTTCGGTGGTTCCGCCGGGGGCGATTGCCTGGACGGTGACAGAGCCTTCGCGGAGAGGTTCACCGGCGGCTGTCATGACGTTGGCATTCAGCGTGACGGCGCTGCCGGCCTCGGGACGATCAGGCGAGAAGAACAGCCGCATGGATTCTCCCTGCGACATGTTTCGCTGATAGGCCATCCAGCGGACAACCTGTCCCCAGAATCGATAGTGGTACAGGTCTTCCACGCCTTTTCGCCAGCGCCAGGCACCGTCGCTTCCCATGTACAGAACTTTACCGGTGCCTGATGTGCGAGCAGCGATCAGCGGGACTCGGCCAAATGCCGTCGATTCGGAGTCGTGCGTGGCCAGTACCTGAGCACCGGCCCGGGCTCGTTCAGCGGCGGCGTACCAGTAGAACCCGGGCAGGCCGTTCCAGATTTTTTCGTTTTCGATGTCGTCAGATTCGAGGCGTGTGAGCAGGCTGCGTCGACCGGCCTCCGTCAGTGCAAACCGGCCGGGGCGTGCGGTGCCGCGGCCACGCGGTACCGTGGTATTCAGCACCACTGGCAGCAGTTCATCCAGTTCCGTATTGGCCAGAGACGCCTGGTTGCCCTGGATGCCCGGCAGGAACACCAGTCCGCCGGCCTGATTGCGAACGAGCTGTTTCAGGCTGGCGCACTGCTGCGCTGTCAGTCCGCGCGGCCCAAGGCCGACATCACCAAGGAAAACCACATCGTATTCAAACAGCTGAGCATCTTCGGGGAAGGCTGCGAGGTAGCCGCGACCGCCGCCATTTTCCGGCAGGTCGGGATGCAGCAGCAGGCAGCTGACTTCCACTCCGGGGTCGCGTTCCAGCGCGTTGCGCAGGTAGCGATATTCCCAGCGCGGCAGGGATTCCACGATCAGTACCTTCAGTTCTTCATCGCGAACTGCAATCGGAATTGTCAGTTGGTTATTGTCCTGCCGAATTTCTGTATCGCTGACAGGAATCTGCAGTGACAGGGTATATTCGCCGGTGATGGCTGGCTTCCATTCGAGTGCATCCTGGAACTGTCCCATGCCGGGGACATTGATCAGCCGTGTTACGGGTTCACCCTGAGTGCCTGTCAGTGTCACTGCGATGCTGGTGTCGGCGGGCAGCCAGCTGGTGACGCGGAAGGGAATTCGCAGGGCCTTGCCCACCACACCGAAGGTGGGTGCGTCCGCGGCCGTGAGCACGAGGTCCGGCAGACGTTTTTCACTGCCGACCGGGACGGTGCAGACGGGGATCCCGCGGACCCGCAGTTGCGATGCCGCTGTGGCAGGGGCTTCACCGGTATTCCAGTCACCGTCCGAGATGACGACCAGTCCCCGCAGTCCGGCGTGTCGTTCGGCCGCTGCCGCGAGGGCGGACTGCAGGTCAGTTCCGCGCACACCAGTGGGTTCGGGGGATGAAAACGGTTCGAACAGCACCTGCATCTTCTGAGCCACCGGCTGCCAGACTTCCGGACGGATCAGCTGATCGGCGGTCTGCCGGCGAGTGACGACACCTGTCTCTGCGGCGGAATCCTGCGTCTGCATGCTGCCGGAGACGTCGTGCAGGACCACCAGCCGTGGCTGCTCGGCGGGTACGATTCGGCGGGGGATTTCGGGCTGGTTCAGAGTGATCAGTACCAGCACGATCAAAACGAACCGCAGCACTTCGAGCAGGGCCATGGATCGCGTGCGTCCGCTGCGTCGCCAACTGATGATGCAGCAGGCCGCACCGGCCAGCAGCACCAGCAGGGAGACAGTCAGCGAAGCCGGAGTCCAGAGGAAGGTCATGGAACCTGCAGTCATTGGAGGGCCGGAGCCCTGGGCGAATCAGTGCAGCGGGCGAAATCCCGGAGAACCGCTATTCTGACGTGAAACGCCCTCGGGACGCAAACGTTTTGCGGGGGAGTGCGGCTTATTCGTGACAGCTGGTGGTACTGCAGCCGCCGCAACCGGTCGGCAACTGACCGGCGCGTCCGGCATT
>Ga0209990_10000789_pt1 | contig 29909 bp, 48 predicted proteins | sample NOAtaG_6_FD_187304 | JGI IMG/M metagenome (GOLD analysis project Ga0209990, IMG submission 187304) | Freshwater lake microbial communities from Lake Erie, under a cyanobacterial bloom - NOAA_Erie_Diel5S_2200h metaG (SPAdes) (version 2) | ecosystem: Environmental > Aquatic > Freshwater > Lake ...
AAACCGACCGTTGATTTTATAGCCAATACTGCCACCTGATTTTATCTTGCTGATGCGTTTGCCATGTTTAAAACACTCGTCATTTTGGAACAAATAATCACCCAACCTATGTGTAATTATTATCCAGTTACATGACATTATTTGCTCTGTTGGTATATCGTTAAGCCTTGTTATCATTGAAGTGTTACCTTTAAGTTGCACATATAAAGTAGTTAGGCGAAATGCGAAGCCAAGAACTCCATCAGTTTCACCCAATTCGCAAATGGGCGACAAGGCTGCGTTCCACCGTTAAAAATTGACCGCATCTCTGCTGCCTTATCTCTTTCCGTCCAATACTTTTTCCAATCCTTACCAAAAAGGATGTGGAACGCATCTGTTAATTGCTTATCTGTCAACAAGTGCACTTCGCCTAACAGCGGTTTTGCCGCAGGCGGGGTTTCGTTGTTTAATGATGTTTTCGTTTCCATATAAAATTTTGTTTTAGTTTGACAAATTCGTTTTCAAAATCCCGCCCGACAGCAAAGCCGCAGGACGTTAGCTGCTATTTTAGCGACCACTCCGAAAGTTTAGACTTGACTACCAATTTTAGTTCATCAACTTTTGACAATGGACAGCGAAAAGCAATTGTTTTAGTTTCTTCGTTATATTTAGGTTTAGCACCAGAACCTTTACGAGTTCCACCCCATTCCATTTTTTGTAAAATGTTTGGTTCGTTTGTGGTGTCTATAATATCAATTAGTTTTTTGCTCATCTATGTATGATTTTACAGCTTGAATTGCTTGAAACTTACTTCTATACCAATCATTTACTTTTTCGTTACCTATTTGCCAAACCCAAGCTGTTTCGCTGTTGGGTAAATCTGATACTTTCTGAATGGTAAAATCAACATAATTATACCTTCCTTCATAATATCCTGCCACTATTTTTTTAGTCTTAATCATTGCCTTTGTTTTTAATTACCCTACAAATATAAAACGCTTATTTTGATTCTGCAAACTATTTCAAAAATATTTTTAATTTATTTTCTAAAGTGTTGAAAATCAAAGAGAAAAACAGCAGCTAACAGCACCTACACGACAATAGCCGCCACGCTCAATGCCTTGCTTCGGCTACTGCGTGTAGCTGCATCACGTTATCGGCAAATTTTAAAAATCGCCACTACGCAGAATGTCCATTCCAAAAATTATCCATATCACTAAAAATTCAAAGCATAATCCCAATGCACCAACTGCAATAAATGAGCCTTGCCAACTACTTTTTTGCACATTCACTCCGTAGCTATAACCTACATAGCAAAAAACTCCAACCAATAATGTTCCGATAATTGTTCCGATAATTTTTAGTGGTAACATTTTAATATTTTTCATCTTAAAGATTTTTAAAATCAGCCTATAACATACGCTATACAAAAGTGGGGCTGTGTGCCAAATCTGTACAGTTGTGCATCTAATTTGCTTTTGAGGTAAGCGGAGGGTTGTGCATCTTAATCCCCACCTTCGTATAGCGTCAGCCGTTATAAGCCATTTTAGGACGACACACCATTAATAGAAAGTAAATTTTCCCAACCACAAGAAACATCATAACCTAAATCATCGGCTTGGTTTACAGTCAATGCTTTTAATTCAATTGTTTCAGTTGGTTCTTTTGGCATTTCTTTATAATCCCACCATTCCGAACCATCATACTCGCCTCTTTCAAGCCACCAATTTTCGCCAACCACTAATAAATCTTGTGCAACTTTAGATGAACCAAACCCACTTTCATAATCAACATCAGCAGTTTTTTTGAAATCTTCCCAAGTTGTTTTATGAGTTGAAGTTCCTACCCATTTTACATCAGTTTCTTTTTTGTTATTACTCTCTAATAATTCAAGAGTTTCTTTTAATAAATTGCTCATTGTTTTTCAATTATATTGTTACGCCAAACTCGAATAAAAAACGGCTTATAACAGTGGTTTGGCAAAATACCGCCACAAGCCTTTGTACTATAATTCAACATTTGTGCAAGGCGGTACTTCGCCAAGCCACAAAACGTTATATGAAAGTGGGCAGACGTGCTTCGATTAAACTTTTCGGAGAAAGAAAAAAGAAAAAATCTGCCCACGCTCATTTAGTCGTCGTGTCCAGCACCCATGCAATAACCTGATTTACCTGTCCACTTTGTTCCATCAGGTTCAATTAATTCAAGGTTTACCGCTTCTGGTGAATCTGATGGGTATGCCTTAAACTTATACCCGTGTAATTCGCCCTCAATTCCATCTGAATCATACCAATCCCATTTATCCGTTCCAGCGTTATCACCTTTTTGATAAGGTTTATCATCAACGACCTCTCCCTCCCAATAAATTACAGGATATGATTTGTATCCACACAATCGAAAAGAGCCGTTACCAAGAGAAGCATGGGTGCAATGCAATTTTGCCTTTGTTCCAACTCTTGTTCCATCTTCATTGTTGCCACCAAAAGCCTGCCAATAGCCAGCTTGTAGTTCATCTTCTTGATAAGGAGTGTTGTCCTCTCTGTTTGTTTGGCGTTCACCGTTTTTATAAACGTAAGCACCCCAATTTCCGTAAGCCATATTTTTTTGTTTTTAAAATTTCCCACGCTCATTTTTTCTTTTTTCTTTTACGTGCTTCGATGAAAGTGTAGTGCGTGAAATCCCACCTTCATATAACACGGGTTTGGCGGCAATAGCCCCGACCGCACTGGCTGACGCTTCGCTACTGCGCCAAGCCCGAAAACGTTATAGGTAATAAAATAAAACTACCCAATCTTACTACTACACCACGTTAAAATACCAGTAAGTAATCCTAAACCACCACACAAAACAATTAAGATATTCCATATATACTTAATAGTTTTATTTTCGTATTCTACCGTGTTGTTCCATATTATCATACCCAACACACCCATTGTTAACCAAATTGTTATTGTCATATAGTTTTATTTTACATACCTATAACAAGGTATATGTGAAATACCTCATAAGGTTTCTACTAATTATTTAATTTCTGTGGTAAGGTACTTCACATATACCCAACCGTTTTATGGGCAATTTAAAAACCCACCAACGAAATCAGCCCACCATTTAGCAACTTCAACTTTCGCTTCTTCAATGGTGCGACAATATTTTGCTATTCCAAAGCCACCATTCATTAACCAAACAGTTGCTTTAAATCCATAATCTCCTTCATCGCAAATAGCTATGTGCGATTTCCAATCACCTTGTACTGGTAATGAAACGTAAGCAACCGAAACACATTTGTAAACGTGCTTTTCTTTTGGTTCATCATCCCAAAACAAAGGCTTAATAAACTGCCCATAACACGGGTTTTGCGTCATTGGGGTTTCTGTGCTACTATGTATCATTTGTTTTAAATTTAAAGTTTATTACTACTATTAGGCTTTAGTGCTGGCAATCCCCAACGAACGCAAAGCCCGAAAACGTTATATGAAATAAAAAATTTGTAGGGAGCGCAGGATTCGAACCTGCAAACCACAGAGCTAAGGTTTTATACCAGCATTTCTGCTTACGGGCGACTTCGTGGTGCTTCCGCCAATCTACTGCCGTATTCCAATTCCGCCAGCTCCCCAAATACAAAAGAACAAATTTTTTACATCATATAACACAGTATTTGCGTCATTAAAACGAGCGCAAATACTCGTCCGTTAGCTTTCCACTTCCTCAAAATTATCCTCACAGCATGGGCTTGCAGGTTCAGTATATGGAGTGTTCCCGTATTCTCCACCTGTATCAACCATAACAGGGATTGAAAATTCTTTGCCGCATTTATCACAAGTGTACATGATCTAATCTATTAAAGTGATTAATACTTTTTTATTTAGGGCCTTAGCAACCTTTGTCATACTGGCTAAGTTAGTGTATTTGCCCGCCTCTATTGCGTGAATAGTAGGTCTGCTAACATTTGATATGGCTGCTAATTTTAGCACGCTTAAACCAGCGTTTTCTCGTGCCTGTTTGAATATGTTATTTGTCATCAAATAAGTCTAAAATGTGAGTTAATGTAAGGTCTAAATGAGAACACATAGTCGCTGCTATCCCGATAGTAAGTTCTGTATAGAAATGTGTTTTACTTAAATCACTATAAATGCCTTGGATAGTAGTTGGATATTTGGATTCAAGTTCTTTAAGTTTAGCCTTATGCTCCGGCTTCAGTCTTTCAAGTAAGTTTCTCATTAGTTCAAGTCTTTAAATTTTTCGAAGTCATCTTTAATTGAAGGGTAAAGAATGTAAGCGATACCCATAATAACCAGCAGTAATCCAATTAGTGCTAAGTTTGCGTAGATTGTTGTGTCTGTTGTGTACATAATGTTTTGTCGTTGTTTTGTGTATGCAAATGTATATTCGTTATCCTATACAAGTCAAGTATTTTTTACATCAGTTTTGTAACTTATTGATAATTAAGTCAATAATTTTACGTGAAAATAAAAAAGCAGCCCGAAAGCTGCTCTTTGAAACAAACAAAACAAACATTATGAATCTGGCATTGCACCGGTAATGTGATGTGCAATATTAAAACAGGAAAATAAATACTTGCATATGTGTGGGTAAATATTATCTTTGCATTACTTCATGTAGGTTTTAATTTGGTTTTTACTAAAAGGGGCTGCAATAATTTGCGGCCTTTTTTATTTTTTTGCTTGCATTATTAAAACTGTTTACTATATTTGCACTCATAGTTCTGGTCTGACAATATAGAACTGAAGATATTAATACCTCGTTATTGGATTTTGGAAGTCAGACCCCAAATGAAGATAGCGGGGTTTTTTATTTTATGGCAGAAAACAAAAAATCATTTATTGCTTATTCCGATTGGTACGGAATGTTTAAGGCATTGCCTGATGAAATTGCGGGTAAATTAGTAAAACACATCTTTGCTTATGTTAATGATGAAAATCCCACAAGTGAGGATTATGTAATCAATGCACTATTTGAGCAAGTAAAAAGCACACTTAAAAGAGATTTAGAAAAGTGGGAAAAGGAACGAAGTCAACGAAGTGAAGCTGGTCGAAAGAGTGCAGAAAAGCGTTCAACGAAATTCAACGACCGTTCAACGACCGTTAACGAAACCGAACGAAATCCAACTGTAAATGTAAGTGTAAGTGTAAATGATAGTGTAAGTGATAATAATAAAGTATTTAGTTTTAAAAAGTCTTTACTTAATTTAGGAGTTGATGAATTGGTTGTTGATACATTCTTACAAATAAGAAAGAAAAAGAAATTAGTAAATAGTCAAATTGCATTTAACAAAATAAAAAATGAAATTGCATTATCAAAACTTCATGCTAATAAAGCAATAACCATAGCAGTTGAAAAAAGCTGGGGTGGATTTGAGGCTGCATGGTTGGATAAACAACAACAACCACAACAAACAAATCAAATCATTTATAAAAACCTATTATGAACGGATTAGTACCACCAAATAACAAAAGCGCAGAAGAAGCCGTTATCGGTTGCGTTTTAGTTGAATCTAAAAGATTGTATGACTTCATGGAATTTCTTAATCCTGAAGCGTTTTATAACGAAAATTACGGAGAAATTTACAAAGCTGTATTATCCTTAAACAAAAAAGGCGAACCTGTAGATGTGATAACCGTATCAAAAAAGCTAAAAGAACTTGGTAAGCATGAACAGATAGGTGGCACGATGGCATTGGTAGGTTTAACCAATAAAATCGGAAGTACGGCAAATGCAGCGGCTTATGCACGAATCGTTAATGACTGTTACATAAAGAGAAAAGCAATATCATTTGCTCACGAACTTGCACAATTAGCTTACAAGGATGGAGCAACTTGTAATGAAGTAATAGACTATTCTCAGCGAGGCGTTAATAAAATATCAGCAAACGTGGTTGTGAGTAATACAACCAACGCAGCCGAGTTGTTTATTGAAACATTAAAGATAAATGACAAGTTAGTACAGAATACAAATGCTTTGGTTGGAGTTGATACAGGACTTCAAACCTTAAACAAGTTAACGAGCGGTTTCCAAAATTCGGATTTAATTATAATCGCTGCAAGGCCCGGACAAGGTAAGACAAGTTTGGCATTAACTATATTAGATGCACCATTAAAATTAGGCGTTTCAACAGGGATGTTCTCACTTGAAATGAGTAGCCGTCAACTTTATGCACGTTTGATAGCGCAAAAAACCGATGTAATATTAGATAGTATATTAAGACGTGGGATGAATCATCACGAACTTGAAAAGGTTTTAGAACACCAAAACGTACTATGTAATGAAAATATGTTATTTGATGACACGGGAGGCATGACGTTGTTTAACCTTGTAAATAAGGCCCGCAAATGGAAACGTGAACATAACTTAGGTTTATTAGTGATTGACTATTTACAGCTTGTGGTGAACAAAGAAAAAGGAACAACACGTGAGCAAGAAGTTAGTGAGGTAAGTAGAACCTTAAAAGCATTAGCAAAGGAACTTGACATACCGATAATAGCCTTGGCCCAGTTAAGCCGTGCAAGTGAAAAAAGAGGTTTAAGTGCAAGGCCGATGAACTCCGACCTTAGAGAGTCAGGAAGTATAGAACAAGATGCCGACATGATTATATTTATTCACAGACCGAGCGAATACGGAGTGCCTGAAATGGAAGATGGCTCACCAAGTGATGGCAAAGCTGAATTAATAATAAGCAAACACCGCAACGGCCCGACTGGGAAAGTAGTGGTTGGATATGATGGGCCTCGCACAAAGTTTTACGATTTGCAAAGTTTTAATGCACCGTTTTAAAATGAAAATAACAATAACATCACACGGAGTAACCACCACCGCAGAGTTAAGCGATGAAGCAACTATTACCGAAGTAGTAGACGTGATTAAAGGCTTATTGATAGCACAGGGGTTTCATCACGAATTAGTAAACGAACATATAAAAGGAAATTAATATGTGGGGCAAAGAGTTAACCGAAGCGCAGAAAAAAGCACTTGAAGATTACGAAAAAGAAAGGCAGGAACGTATCGAAAGAATACGACAAAAATGGGAAGGCGTTAAAATGTGGAAAAAAAGTAAAGCAAAGAAAAAGTAATTTGACATAAATTTGTGTATGCCCGAAAGTGAAACAAACGAAGAATTTTATTATGAAGACCCAACCACACCGCATGATGTGGTGAACTTTGTAGGCCAAATGTTTTATTGTTTGGATTTTATAGATACAAATGATGTAAACTTAACCGATTCAGGGAAAAGAGCAATAGCACGGATAAGGAGAAAATCATTGAAGATGTTGGACTGGGCAACCACAGAAATGTACGATAGTATATTTGACGATGAAACCTCTAACAACAATGAATAATGGCAGGTAAGAAAACCTCTAAATCTATTTTAGCTATTGAGTATATTAAGAAATACCCGAATAGCACACCAACAGCTTTGGCAAAATTGCTTATTGAAAACTATCCCGATGTGTTTGGAGATATCGAAAAAGCCCGTAGCATAGTAAGAACTGTTTTGGGCAAAAGCGGTTCGTACAAAAGAGATAAAGTGCATATTGACATACGAAAAGAATTGGCTGGATTTAAAAAACAAATGCCAAAAGGGGAAAGTGAAAAATGTGAACCATACTATTTGCCGAAGTCATGCACACGTATTTTAGTATTATCTGACATTCACATACCATATCATTCAGATGAGGCGTTGATAGCAGCGATTGAATACGGACTTGAAAAGGATGTGAACTGCATTTACTTGAATGGCGATACAATGGACATGTATCAACTTAGCAGGCATGAGAAAAACCCAATGAACCGTTCATTTAGCTATGAGTTGGATGCGACACGTGCCTTTTTAAAAGCACTTCGAGAAACTTTCCCGAACGCTCATATAGTTTACAAAATTGGAAACCATGATGCACGTTACGAGAAGTACATCATGCAAAACGCTCCACACTTATTAGGGGTTGATGCTTTAAAACTTTATGAGTTATTAGACTTTACCGAGTTAAGAATACAGGAAGTAAAAAGTATGCAATGGGCTTATGCGGGTAAGTTACCTATATTACACGGACACGAACTACCAACTAAATCAGGCGGAGTAAATCCAGCACGTACAGTACAACTCAAACTAAACAAGCAAGGTATTGTAGGACACTTTCACCGGGAAACCAGAAGCAACGGTAAACAGTTTGATGACAAACCTTACACTACTTATTCAAGCGGATGCTTATGCGACCTTAATCCGGCCTATATGCCTATTAACGATTGGACTCACGGATTTACGTATGTAGAAATTAATCCACGTTCAGGTGAGTATTACGTGCAGCAAAAGACCATAGTTGAAGGTAAGATATACTAATGAATAAAGATGAAATAATATTGAGCGTATTTAATGACAAGGAATTGAAAAGCCTTGCAGGTAAGTATGATGTCAATGGTGATTTGTGGAGCGAGTTAATGGTGTACTTGTGTGAAATGGATGCTGAGAGATTAGAACACATATACACACAGGGATTTATGCGATACCATGTAGTAAGTTGTATCACCCGATCAAGTTTAATGTATCAAAACTATGTTAAGCATGAACGCAAATTAAGTTTTACTGATGAGCCAATAGGTGTAGATATAGAAGATAGTTTCTACACGGAGTTGATAGAAATAAGTGGCAAAGATGTTAATAGGGATGAGTTGCTACATTTAGTTAATCACATTGCTAAACTTGAAAATATCTATGACCGCGAGTTGTTTTTATTAATTACTCAGGGTGTGGATTTAGGTAATGGAGAGTTTAAAAAGTTTAATAGCATAGCGGAAATTAGCAAAGCAACAGGGATAAGCTACACCACACTATACAACAGTTACAAAAAAACAATTAGGAGAATAAATGAAAAAGTTACGCATATTATTAATTCGAGGGGGTGCGCCTAACGGGGTTAGCTATCATAGATTATTGAGGCCTCACAAAGTGTTATGTCAACAATATGAGTATGATGTGCATGATTGTGATGCTATTGAGCAAGTGAGTGATGAAACATTGAAAAGCTTTGATATTGTAATTGGCAACCGTACCATTGCATCAGTTGGAGAAGTAGACAAGCAAATTGAGCAAATAAACAGAATTAAAAAGGCAGGCCCAAAGGTAGTTTTGGATTTAGACGATTACTGGCATCTGCATAAAAACCATGAGTTATCCTCATGGTGGGCAAAACATAACATGACATCCGTTATTATTTCAAACATTAAAAATGCAGATTACATAACCGTTACACATGAAGTTATAGGCCAATTAACAAAGCGCAATTATACTATATTGCCAAACGGATTAGATAATACCGAAATACAATTTGAACGCAAAACCAGAGCCATAAGAAACACATTGGACTTTGGATGGTGTGGAAGTTCTAATCACATTTACGATATTAACTTGATGAGCGAATCATTAAAAAGGTTGAATGAGGAACAAGTAAATTATCGCATGAACTTTTTAGGGTGGAATCCTGAAATGAAACACTCTAAATATTACGAATGGATATTAACAGGTTTAGGCACGGCAAAGGACAATCAGTACACAAACATAGCAGGCAAAGAAGTTGACACATACGGGGCGTTATATGACCACATAGACGTGGCCTTAATTCCATTAGTAGACAACCCGTTTAATAATTGCAAATCAAATCTAAAAATGCTTGAAGCTGGGGTAAAGGGTAAGGCCGTGATAGTATCAAATGTTTATCCTTACACATCAATATTAAAGCATGAAAAGAATTGCTTAAAAGTTAACCCAACCGATAACCATAACGGATGGTATAAAGCCATAAAGAGATTAGTCAACAATCCGAACATGGTGATTGACTTAGCTAACCAGTTACATGAAGATGTTAAGCCATACAATTTGGCAAATTTAGTCAAGACAAGACATGAGTTTTACCAATCAATTATAAAATAATGGACATAGAACACGCAAAAGAAGTAATTAAAAATAACCTGCCAGCATTTGAAAGGCAAAGCGGTTATACACATGAAGTACCAATGGCAGTTGGATTACTTCATAAAGAATGGTTTGGCGCTATTCCTGCAATGAATTGTAAGGAATGTGTACTATCAGCAGTTTATCGAGTATTCACCCATTATAAAAATGTTTATGATACACCAACAACCTAATATTATTTATTCACATTCAGGCGCACACGGTGATGTTATCTATTCACTACCAACGGTACGCAAAATAGGAACTGGCTTTTTTAAAGTAACATGGGGCGAAAAGGAGTATTTAAACCTTAAGCCATTACTTGAAGCGCAGCCGTATATAAAAGAATGTTTGCCACCTACAAGCCCAGCAATAGTTACACATAATCTTGATTTGTTTAGACTAACTTCGGGTATAGGACAAGTGCCATTAATACTTAATCACATGAGAGCCTTTGGTCTAAATGAGGCAGGATGGAATGAACCATGGTTAACCGTGCCTGCAAAGCAATTTGTAAAGGGCAAGTATGCTTTAATTAACGTAACACCGCGTTATCATGCACATGGATTTAATTGGACAAAAGAAGTCCAATATTTACAAACCAAATATAAAAAGGTTTACTTCATTGGTGAAGAAAAAGACATGGTAGGCCCGTTTGAAGGATTAGGATATTTTAGAACCGATAATTGTTTGGAGCTTGCTCAACTAATTAACGGAGCAGAAGTGTTGAGTTGTAACCAGTCTTTATGCTTAAGTATTGCACAAGGGTTAGGTAAGCCTTACAGATTAATGGTTGCAGATAACCACACCAACTGCATACATAACGTACCAAATGAAACTTTATTAAACAAATGATAGTACACGGATTCGAATACGCAATAAACAAAGACGGGGTATTGCAACAGGTAAATCCTGAGATAATTAAGTATGACTTTGATTACATCTTAGACAGGTACGGGAATATCCCAGACAAGCGGGCAAACATGAGCCACTTAAGATTTGCATATATGATGGGGTGTATAGGCAAGCCTTACAAATTATTAGAGATAGGCTATGGGGCAGGAGATTTTATAAAGTTGTGCGCGGATTCAGGCATAGAATGTTTAGGCCATGACATCACAGGCATACCAACACCGCAAGGCGTTCAATATACAGAAAGCATTTATGATCATGTAGACGTGGTATGTATGTTTGACGTATTAGAACACTTTGAGGATATCAACTTTATTAAAAACCTCAATACTCAGTTTGTTTATGTAAGTGTACCTAACTGCTCAATGCCAAACGATTTAGGGTATTTAACTTATGCCTATCCACATTTGAGGCCAAATGAACACTTACATCACTTTAATGCAGAAAGTTTAGTTAAGCATTTCAGGCGTAATGGGTATATCTTAAAGGCGATGTCTAATGTAGAAGACATAATCAGAAAAAGGCCAAATATTGACATTAATATAATAAGTGCTATCTTTGTGAAAGAATGAAACAAACATTAATAATGGCAGCCATGCTAATTGGATTAGTAAGCTGCGAAAAAGAAAGCTACACGCTACCGGCAACTGAAATTAAGAGCGAACAATGGATATTAAATGATAGTGTGGCATATCACCACAACTGCCAGTTAATAGTATTTAAGTCATACGTAACCTATTTAAACGGACAAATGCACCAAATAATGCACGTTAAGCAAGTAATAGGTGAGCCTTGTAATTATGATAAACCACAAACAAACGATTAACCATGGGCAAAGGGAAATACAGTAAAGAACTGTTTGACAAAATATGTCAAGACATAGCAACTTCAAGTAAAGGCTTAAAAGAGGTATGCGAAAACCACGGTGTAAGTAGTGTGGCCTTTTATTCATGGATTAAGGATGATAGTCAATTACTTAACATATACACGCGTGCGCGCGAAGAGCAGGCCGATTTATTAGCCGATGAAATAATCAAGTTAGCAGACGATAAAACAGGTGATACTCAGGCGGGTGAGTTTGGTGATGTAGGTAATGCAGCGAATATAGCCCGTTCCCGTTTACAGGTTGAGGCCCGCAAATGGATAGCCGCAAAGCTGAAGCCGAAGAAGTACGGTGATAAAGTAGAGGTTGAAAGTAATGTGAACATTCAAAGTTTGCCCGATTGGCTGACTAAGAAAATTGAATAAACAGCCGCTTATACTTTTTTTCAGTAAAAAAATGCCTCAAAACACGACCTTTTAAAACGTTCGTATAAAATGAAACTCAACCCGAACTTTGTATTTATTGAAAAGAATATAAGTGAAAAGCGTGTACTTGCATTACAAGGCGGTACACGTTCGGGAAAAACGTATTCAGCATTGCAATGGATTGTGCGCCAATGTATGCAGTATAAAGGGTTAACTATCTCAATAGTCCGTGCCACGTTGCCAGCGTTAAAGGCTTCGGCTATGCGCGACTTTGTGGAGATACTAACAAATTTAGGTTTGTACTCGGAATCCAACCATAATATGACCGAAAACGTGTACACCTTAAACGGGAGCACGATTGAGTTTTTTAGCGTTGACAATGAGCAGAAGTTAAGAGGTAGGAAGCGAGACCTTTTATTTGTAAACGAGGCCAACGAAATAACACTTGAACAATGGCGGCAGTTAGTGTTCAGAACCACGGGCCGAATAATCATTGACTATAACCCATCCATGGTGGACTCATGGATTTATGACCATGTACTTACACGTGAGGATTGTGGCTTGTTAGTAACCACCTACAAAGACAACCCACATTTAAGCGAATACATCATTCGAGAGATTGAAGCCTTAAAGGATGCAGACCCTGAATATTGGAAAGTGTTTGGTTTAGGTGAACGAGGGCAGCTAAAAGATTTAGTATTTAACAACTGGGCCTCATGTCATTCAATATCTGCCGATGCAACTTTAATTGGTTACGGTTTAGATTTTGGATTTACAAATGACCCTACCGCAATAACAGCGGTTTATAAACAGGATGGTGAGTTATGGTTGGATGAGGTGTGCTACCAATCAGGATTGACAAACCCAGATATTTGTAATGTGCTAAAATCAAAAGGCATACGCAATGAGGTGATAATCGCGGATAGTGCTGAACCGAAAAGTATTGAAGAAATAAGACGGCAAGGTTTCAACATCCAAGGCGCACTAAAAGGTAAGGACAGTATCAATACATCCATAGACGTATTAAAGCGTTATAAATTAAACGTAACCCAGTCAAGTGTAAACCTCATAAAAGAGTTAAGGGCTTACAAATGGGAAACAGATCGGGATGGCAAACACACGGGCCGAACAGTTGACTATTTAAACCACGGGATTGATAGCGTGAGATATTTAGCGTTAAATAAATTAATGCAAGGTATGAGTGGCAAATATGCCATAAGATAATTATTGACTAATTTTGTTTTACATATATGAGAATACCGCAAAAGTGGAGCGACTTAAAGATTAAGCAGTTTATTGAGTTACGTGCTGCATTAGAGATGAGGGATATTGAAAGCCTTGATAGGAACGTGTTGATAGTTTCGGCACTACTTGACAAGCCAGTTGAATGGGTAGAAGAAAACTTATCATTGGTTGACTTGACTAATATTATAGGCCAATGTACTTTTACAAAGGAACTGCCACCAGCAAAAGCGGCTAAACGTTTCTTTTTGGGTGGTAAATTATGGCGTATGGATTTAGAGATAAAAAATATTTTGCCAGCTCAGTATATCGACATTAGCCTATTAACTAAAACAGATGAGGATATAATTGAGAATATGCATAAAATTATGGCTATATTTTGCAGGCCGTGGTATCAAAGAAAATACAATAGTAAAAAGGCCATAAAGTACGCGGAAATATTTTATAAGGATATGCCGTCCGACTTTGCGTATAGTAGCGCGCTTTTTTTTTATCATCTTTACACGGCATCATTAGATGCTACCCGAACCTATTTGCTGAAGCAAGCGGAGGAACTGATGAAGAAAGTGGAAGCGGAACAAGCGAGGTTAGCCTCGAACGGTCGTGGTTAGATGTCCTCTACAGGATGAGCAACGGAAAACGGAAAGACTATGGTTACTATCTTAATGAAATAACGCTTATTGAGTTTCTAAATCACATGGCTGATATTAAGGATAGGATGAAACAGGAGTTAGGTAAATAGCCTGACTTTTTTGTTTTAAAAGTGTGATATTACCAAGTGCATCCACTAACAGGCTACAAGATAAATTCCTTAAAGGTAAGGGTTTGGAAAGGTACGGACAGAAGCAAGTAAACTTTAATGCACTTGCAATGACACCTATTCAGCGAGTAGTTACAAAGTACGTTGCACGTATGCAAAAAGGAGTGCAGGCAAATATCGCGCGTAAAAATCAAATCAGTTCAGGTAATGCGTATCAAACGGTAGGTGGTGCAATATCCACGGATAACAATGTTAATTCAGTATTGGTTTATTTTACCGTACCTAATTACTTGAAGTATCAAGATTTAGGGGTAAAGGGTAAAAGGTTTACCTATGCGGCTTCACGTGAAAGCCCGTATCAATACACAACTAAAATGCCACCGCGTCAAGTAATGGAAAAACACTTGATAATGAAGTACGGCACACCTAAAAAGGAATTGTACATGGCATCAAAGAGTTTGCAGAAAAAGATTTTTAACAAGGGTATAAAAGCAACCAAGGTAATACAGCGAGCGATTACACCTAAATTAATTCAACAGGCCGAAATGGACATTGCTAAAATAGCAGGTCAATCAGCCGCAATACAGATTTTAGAATTATGAGTTTTACATTAGTTAAAAGGCCAACAGGTTATCAGCCGATATACAATGACTTAGAGGTATTGTGTACTTCGACAAGTGCAAGCCAACCTAAGTTTCAATTTTGCATGGATGTAACTTTGATTGATGACAGCGTGCCATATACGGCAAGCATAGGTAGGTTTAAAGCAAGGCCGATAACATCAGAAGCACAATTAAGCCCATACGGTTTTTTTAATTTGTCGGATATTTTACAAAGCCGCAAAGAGTTTCAAACATGGCCTATTAACCCATTTCAAAAGCAAGCATATTCAATTAGCGTACAGATGGGGTTTGAGTCGGCTGCGAGTACAAGTGCTGCACCTGTTTATGTACCGACAAGCGCGTTTAGTTTTGTTGGATATAACGGAGCGTTACCAGTAAGCGAGTATCAAAACTATAACTCTTTGAACTTGTACAATGATGTAACCACAAGCGGCACAAGCGGAATTGGGATGAGGTTTTTAACATCACTACCTAACCGAAAAATAGTAAACAGTACAGAATTAAACTTAGATGTTTTAAACAATAGCAGGGCTTCGCGTTACCTTGTTAAATTCTTTAACGGTGCGACATTACTAAACACCACAAGCGGTTCGGCTACAAGCACTTTTTTTGAAACCTACAAACGATTAGACTTTAGCCCATCGCAATTTACCATACCATCAGGCACTACACGATACGCGGTTGAACTGATAAGGCAAGGCAATACCAACCCGCTAACACAACCTTATGAAGTGTTATTGAATAGCGAGTGTACGCGCTTCGAGGCGGTTAATGTTTATTTTCAAAACAAGTACGGGGCTGAAGATGTATATGTATTTAACCGTAAGTCAACAAAGCAATCAAACATTGATCGTAAAAACTTTGAACGCGGATTTGGGCTAAACACACCTTACAGCATACAAGGAACTAACACATTTGCAAGTAATATAAAACGCCAACACACTTTAAACAGCGATTGGTTAACACAGGCCGAAAGCGAGGCGTTGAGTGAGTTAGTAGAAAGCAATAATGTATTTATCGCATTTGACGGTAATTACATACCAGGCCGTAAATCACAAGTTGACTTTACGTTTACTCTTGTGCCCGATATTGGTGGTGATTTCTATGTAAATGCAGGTTGGTTCTTTTCGGTAACTAACGCCAATGGGACATACACTTATACTCAGGCCGTTGATACTGACTTATTCCCAGATGCGGCTGCTGTTGCAGATGAGTTAATTCCGTTAATAAGGGCCAGCGTAATAGGGGCGTTTTATGATGTGGTTGATATTTCGGGTGCATCATTAGCATTTAGATTAATCGCTAAACAAACAGGTACGGCCTTGTCTATTACAGGAACAAGCACATCGACAAGTATTCAAAGTTTGGCCTATGGTACATTTGGAACTGTAACCACAGGTTTAAATGCCGACATCCCACAACGTATTCCTGTAACGGTTAATAACGATTCATTCGAGTACAGAAAAAAGACAAACGGTGATTTAATCCAAATTGAATTGACCGTTACTGAGAAAGCAAGTTACGAAAGGCAAGCGAAATGATAACACCTAAACTATACATAGGAGGTATTGAGGCGGACATAACCGAGGCTGATCCAATAGTGGTTGACTATTCGATTAGTGATGTAATGAACCCAGCTACCCGCAAAGTAAGCAGTTCAAAAAGTATCACATTGCCTGGAACTGCAAATAATGATTCTATATTTAAACAGTTGTTCATAGTAGGTAAGGACAACAATATCGTTACCTTTAATCCTAACTTAAGAGTAGTTGCTTTTTTACAAATAGGGGCTTCAAATGTTTTAGATGGATTCTTTCAGTTGCTTGAAATAAAACGCACACAAACAGGCCACCAATATATAGGGGTGTTATACAGCGAGGGCAAAAGCCTATTTAGCAAAATGGGTGATAGCTACATCACAGGTAATGCCACAAGTGCAAATGATGTAAGTTTAGAAACCACATCAGCCGTAACGGTTGGGTGTGATTCTGATGGTGGCAAAGCAAGGGCCAATAACTTTGTGGCAAGTATAAGAGTGGCTGAACGTTACTATGTGGATTCAGGCAATACAAGTGAATTAAGCACATACCCGTTTTGGCGTGTACCTTTTAACAATCAAAGGTTAGCCGTAAAATGCAGGCATATTTGGGATAGGATATTTCAAAAGTATGGTGAAGTGTATGATAGTAGCTTTATTACTACAAGCGGTTTTAATAAGTTCGTGTACATGGATTGCAAAAAGGACTTACCTAATTTAACCACCACACAATACAATAATATTTCGGCCCGCGTAAGTAGGTCAACAAATACAGGTTACACTTTTGCACCATCGGGTTATAACACAATTATTTTTAACAATGACGTTTTAGACCCTGACAATCGATACAATAACACCACAGGTATCTTTACTTGTAATTCGTTTAGAAGTTATGACATTAATGCGAAAGTAAGTTTGCAAAGTAGATTGACGTTAACAACTTCAGCAAATTTTGTAAACCAACCTTACAATGTAACATTAACGGTTAGGCCATTTTCTGATGGGGTTGGATTTGGTACACCTTTAACGATTAGCCAAACATTTACTTTAAACGGCAATTACACTTCAGGCCAAACAATAGACTTTGCATATACAGCCGCAACGGGTGATATACTTTTTGATTATAAGGACTTCTTTGTATCTGCAATAAACTCAACATTTGATTTTAGGTTGTCAGTAAGCGCAACATTGCCAGCATCACTTACCGCAAGCGCACAAGTGTTAAGCGGTTCAACTTTAAGCATAACACCAAATAAAAACACATTGTCGCTGGGTGATACGTACACAATAGCAAATGCAATAAGCAATAAGCACAAGCAAAAAGACTTTATCGTTGATATGCTTAGGCTGTTCAATTTGTATATGTTTTTTGATGGCACTAAGTACATAGTCGAGCCAAGGGATAGTTTTTATAGCTTAGGGGTTACTTATGATTGGACTGATAAAGTAGACCGTTCACAGGATTACACAATAGTACCTGTGGGGCAGTTAAGTTGGAAAGAATTGCAGTTTAAATTTCAGGATGACAATGATTATTACTCTAAACTTTACAAACAGCAATTTACCGAGGTGTATGGTGAGCAGGACATAATAAACGAAAACGAGTTTATAAAAGAGCCTAAAGAAGTAGAGTTAAGTAGCAGCGCACCAATTACAGTAAGCACGGCTATAAACAGGCCAAAGACCCAACACCTATACGATTTAAACAACGGCAATCGCCAACCAGTTGACTGTAAACATAGATACGGAATTTGGGGCGGGTGGATAGAAGAGGGAACGGCATTTTGGCAATGGTATTTTTCTGCCTCTAATCTTATTAATTCTTCAGGGTATGCTTATGTTGGTGAGTTTAATAATCCGATTAACGTAACCGAAAGTACATTGTTTGGTTTACCAAGTCAAATTTATTACCAAGCCTCAACGGTAACTCTTAACGCAAACAGCACGTTATATCAAACCTATTATAAGAATGACATTAATAATCAGTTAGGACTTAACGCAAAATTATTAAGGTGCTATGTAAAATTAGAACCGTTTGAAATAAACAACTTGAAGTTATATGACAAGGTTATTATTGACGGTGTTTTGTTTTTAATAGGTAAGATAAATTCATATAACACCATAATACAAGAACCAGTTGAAGTAGAATTAATACAATACGAATCATAATGGAAACAAAAATAGGATTAGAGGTAGAAGTAGATCCAAAAACTAATACCAATATAAAATCACTTAAAGCGCAACTTCGTGAGGCCGTACAAGAGGCACAAAAATTAAGTTCACAAGATTTCGGAAGTGCGGAAGCTGTGGCAGCACAGAAAAGAGTTGCACAGTTACGCGATCAAATAGACGATACCAATGATGCGATACAGTCATTTACAGGTGCTGGGCAATTTCAGGCATTTGGTAAAGCGGTTCAAGGTATAGCAGGTGGATTCACAGCGGCCCAAGGTGCAATGGCGTTGTTTGGTAGCGAAAGTGAGGATTTACAAAAGTTATTGGTACAGCTTAATGGAGCAATGGCATTAACACAAGGATTGGCCGCATTAGAAGATGCTCCACGAGCATTTATGCAAATCCGCACCATGATTGTAAGTCAAGTTATCCCAGCGTTAGGAACATTAAGAGGTGCTTTGATTGCAACAGGTATCGGGGCGGCTGCTGTTGCTGTGGGTTTATTAGTAGCTAATTGGGAAAAAGTTGTAAAAGTTGTTCGAGAGTTTATTGGATTAGGGCCAAGTCAGGCAGAAATTTTAAAGCAAAATGCTAAGTTATTAGAAACTCAAAACAAAATATTTGAACTTAGTGCGGATAAATACGATGAGTTTACCCAGCGTAAGATTAAGGCTAATTTAGAATTTAGAAAAACACAACAGGAATTAAACGAAAGTGTAAAAGAGGGTGTACGAACTCAGCAAGAGGCTAACGCATTAATAGCCATGGCCCGTGAAAAAGCAAATAGAGAAATAGCACAATCGGATGCGGATAGAGCAAAAGCCACAAAAGAGTTTGAGCAGCAAGAGTTTGAGAAACGTCAGGAAAAAGAACGCAAGCACATTGAGGAATTAAACCAATGGAAACTTGAGGCCGAAGCAAAATATCAACAAAAAAGACGTGAGAAAGCCGATGAGGATTTCAGGCGTGAACTTGAAGTACGCGAAACAATAGGCGGAGAAAAAGACAATGTATTTAAAATGATTGGATTGCCAACCCCTGAAAAGGCACAGGCGGCAATGGATTTGATACGGGCTAAAAAAGACCGCGAAGCGCAAAGGGAAATAGAGACTGAAAGAAAAACAGCTGAGGCAAAAAACGAAATTTCACAACAAAGTGTAAATATTGCAGGGGCTATTAATGCGGCATTGCTTCAAAATGATAATGTTTCAAAGACAATCGCATTGGCTCAAATAGCATACGATTCAGCACAAGCTATTACTAAAGCATTAAATACTACGTCAAGCCCTTCTGCGGATAACGTAGCCACAGGGGGATTGGCGGGTATTGCAAAGTTTGCTACCATTGCAGGTATCATTGCCGTAAATACTGCACGTGCTGTTCAAATAGTAAAGTCAAGAAATCCATCAATGGGTGGTAGTGGTTCAGGCGGAGGCCGTTCATTTAATACCCCTGCTCCACCAAGTTTTACCCCAGCACAAGGCGCAACTGTTCAAGGTGCGGGTGATATTCAATTAAGCAACCAACCACAGGCCACAAGGGTATTTGTAGTTGAAAGCGACATAAGAGGAACAATGAATAGAGTGGATGTAATTGAACGCAATAGGACTATTGGTTAAAAGGTAAATGTGAACTCAAATTGTTTTAGGTTATATGAACTTACCTATTTATAAGTTAGTAGTTGATGAAGAAGAATTGGGATTAGAGGCCGTTGCCTTAGTTGATAACCCAGCCATTCAAGTTAATTGGCAGGCGTTCAATAATAGTAAGCCTATAAAATTCCAACAGGTAGGAGACAGGCAAATAGTAAGCGGGCCATTAATGATTCCCGATTTACCTATATATCGCAGGGATAATGAAAAAGGCGAACACTATGTAATATTTGACCGTGATACCATTGAGCAATGTGCGCTTAAGTATTTTAAAAACGGGTTGCATAATTCGGTTAATATCATGCACGATTCGGACGAAGTAGTGAACGGAGCGACAATGATTGAAACGTTTTTTATTGACAAGTCCAGAGGCGTAGAAACTCCAAAAGGATATGACGAATTGCCAGACGGAACATGGTGGGGAACTTACAAAATAACAGATAAAAACCTTTGGGAAAACTTTATAAAGACAGGTGAGTTTAAAGGCTTCAGCGTAGAGGGTTTATTTAAATACGAATACGAAAAACAGGAAGATGCTAAATTGATTGAAGAAATCACCAAGGCATTGATAAATGGTAACAATTAACATTAATTATTTTATACACAATGGACATTCAAAGTTTAGTTAAAGAAAGATTGGCCGACATTAAGAAAATACTTTTTAATGAGGCTGAACCTGCAAAGTTTGTAGAAGCAACCTTAGCAGATGGAGTTACACAAGTAGTAATTGAACCAGCATTAGAAGCTGGCGCGGTTGTTTCGGTTATTGATGCCGAGGGCAATAAAGTTACAGCCCCAGCGGGTGAGCATCAATTAGCTTCAGGCGAAGTTATCACAGTTGATGAAACAGGTGCTATTACAGAAATCGAAATCGAGGACGAAATGAAAAAGGACGATAAGAAAGTAGAAGAAGAAATGGCTGCCCAATTTGCTGAAATCGCTAACGGTATCAATGCAAAAATTGCTGAAGCTACCGACAAATTTAACGAGCAAATTAACGCTTACAAATCAGAGTTGTCAGAAGCAAAGCAAGCCTTTGAAAATGAAAAAACTAAAAACGCTGAATTTGCAAAGCAGGTGTTTGACTTATTAAACAAAATTGCTGATAGCGAGTCAGGATCAAAAGAAGCTGCAAGCAAACAAAACTTCACTAAGGTAGCAAAAGAAGTTACCGCAAAAGATGAGGTTTCAGAATTAGTAAACAATTATTTATCACGAATCAACAAATAAAAATTTATAACAATGTCAAGTTTTAATTTAGCAGGGCTTACAGCCTACACAGAACAAAATGCTACCGCTTTAAAGTTGCGCGCATTTTTCACTTCGAAATCAATCCGTACTTTCACAGTTGAGCAAGGATATAAAGGTGCAACAACCTTAAACCGTGCCGCTGTTAATCTTTCACTACAAGCAGGTGGATGTGGTTGGACTACTACTACCGCTAACAGCGTAGCGTTAACACAACGTACTTTAACCCCTGGTTCGTACAAAATCAATATGCCGTTTTGTATTAAAGACCTTGAGGCTTACTTTACACGCGCTTATTTACCAGTTGGTCAACAGGCTAACCAATCAATGCCAACTGAATTAGAATCAGTATTTATGGATGGTGTTGTAGGTCGTTTTGGTGAAATTATCGAGCGCGCAATTTGGCTAGGTGATACAGGTTCAGGTGATGCGAACTTGAATAAGTTTGACGGATTTAACAAGATTTTAGACGTAGCTACTTCGGCTAACTCTTTCAATCCTGCTACTTCTGCATGGTCAATTTCAACTTCATTTGATATTATCGATGGTGTTATTAACGCTATCCCAGCTGAGGTAATCGATAAAGAAGATACCCAAGTTTACATCTCAATGCCTCGTTTCCGCGAATACTTGACAAGATTACGTCAATTAAACTTATTCCACTACAATGGAAATGCAGCGGTTGAAGGTGGAACTCCAAGTTTTGAAATCGTACACCCAGGCACTAACGTTAAAGTTGTAGCGTTAAACGGATTGACTAACTCAAACAGAATCTGGGCTGGTCAGGCTTCAAACTTTGTAATCGGTGTAGACAACCCATTTGAATCAACCTTGATGGATATGTGGTATTCACAAGATAACCGCGAAGTGCGTTTCGCATTAGAGGGTATGATGGGTGTTCAAGTTTACTACCCTGAACAAATTGTTCGTCAAGTAATCACAGTAGCTTAATAATTAACAAGGGGCGTGAAATACCGCCCCATATTTTAAAATAATATGTGTAATTTAACAACAAATATCACAGTTGACTGCCGTAATTCGGTTGGTGGTATAAAGGAGTTGAAATTACGTAAGCACCCAAGCACTAACGATATTACACTTACCTCAGCAAATGTTGTGAGTGCTATTGCTACAAGTGGTTGGTACAAATACGAATTTCGTCCTGAGACTGCCTCGTTTACTGAAACAGAAACCGAAAACGATGTAAATGGAACGGTGTTTTATGAGCAAGTACTAAATGTAATGCTTCATAAACTAAACACTACTACCCGTAATGAATTAAGAATATTAGCACAAGCCCGTTTAGATGTGGTTGTAGCTGATAGAAATGGTAAGTACTGGTTATTGGGTTGGAACAACGGTTTAACTAAATCGGGAACAGCCGTAACAGGTCAAGCCATGGGAGATATGAATGGTTATACGTTGGTGTTCACAGGTAAAGAAGAATTATCAATGGTAGAAATCACTTCAGCAACATACGCCACACTCACAGCTTAATCCATATTTTCTAATTGTTTAAAGGCCACTCTTAACGGGGTGGCTTTTTGTTTTGTAAAATAATCAATGTTTTTTGTTTTATTAGTATGATTAGCATTAACAAAGGCGAACTTAACGAGGTATATTTAACTCTTGCAGAAAAGACAACTGTTACCGTGCCTCAATATTTATTCGAGGTTCAAAATGCAACTACACTTGTAAAGAAATACTTTACTGCTAATTACACTACAAGCGCACAATATCAAGTATTTTATATTTTAGATAGCGCAACCGAAGACTTATATAACGGGGTGGTTGATTTTGTGAGTGGATTTTATCAATACAAAATTTATCAAGAGCGCAACGGATTAGTGCCAGTTGGTGAACCGATTGAATATGGCAAAGTACAAGTAATAGCTGAACCATACACAGAAACATACTACACTAATTTAGTACAAACGAATAAAGTATATACGAATGAGCAATAATATTAAAGTAATAAAATTAGCCGTAACCAAGGTAGAGGATTTTCAAGAAAAAAAGGGGAATCAGAAATGGGTGTTTTGGGGAAAGTTTAATGACTATCCGCAAAAGTTAATTAAGCTATTTAACGAAAGTGCAAAGCATGGTGCTATTGTAACAGGTAAAGCCAGTTATGTAGTAGGGCGTGGAGTAATTCACACTAACCCAACAGCAGAAACTGACAAGTTTATAAACAAAGCAAATCCAAATGATACACTCGAAGTATTATTAAAGAAATTAGCATTAGATTATGAGTTGTTTGGTGGGTATGCTATATTGGTAGTGCCTAATATTCTAAAAGATAAACCAGCTTCTTACTATCATGTAGATATATCAAAGGTTCGTTTAAGTGAAGACTGCAAAACGGTGTTCATTAGTGATGAATGGGAAACGGCTAAAACGGGCAAGCCTAAAAAGGCCGTGAGAGAATATCCTGTATTTGATGGTTCGTATCAAAGTGAAAGTATTATCTTATACACCTGCTACCGTCCAAATATAGGCATATACCCACAGCCTGAATACACACAAGGGTTAGCAGCGATTGAAACCGATGCAAGGGTGAGCAATTTCCATTTGAACAATTTAAGAAACGGGTTTTTTGCTAATAAGATAATCAACTTTAACAACGGATTACCAAGCGCAGAAGAACAGGACGATATAGAAAGAGCCGTACAGGACAAGTTTACTTCGGATGAAAATGCAGGTAAATTTATGCTTGCATTTAATGACGGTACGGAACGTGCAACCACAATAACCGATTTAAGTGCGGGTGATTTTGGGGACCAGTTTTCTCAGTTACGCAAAGATACCGAACAGGAAATATTTATTGCCCATAAGATTCCAAGTCCGATGTTATTTGGTGTAAGGGTAGAAGGCCAATTAGGAGGCCGTAATGAGTTATTAGAAGCGTTTGAATTGTTTAAAAACACCTATGTAGAGGAACGCGTATTACATTTTGAAAACTTAATAAACGAATTAGGTACATTAAAAGGCTTGCCGACTGGATTTGAATTATTGCCATTTGTGCCTATGCAAATGCAAATGAGTGAAAACGTAATGTCTCAGGTATTAACTAAGGATGAGATACGCGAAATGTATGGATTTAAAGCTATTGATATTAAGACTAACTTAAACGCTACAAATGATGCAATTAACTCTTTAAGCCCATTAGTTGCGAATAAGGTACTTGAATCAATGACACCAAATGAGATTCGTGGTTTAGTAGCCTTGCCTCCTAAAGAGGATGGAGGGATAATACCTGAAACTCAGCCAGCGCAATTTAAATTTAATGATGTAAAAGAAATTGCTGTTTTTAGCAAATACGGTTCATTAAAAGAAAAGTTTGAAAAGTTAAATGCGGTGCAGGTTAAACACCTAAGTATGGCTGATATGGACACCTTTCATATTTCATTTAATGAAATCCAAAAAGAGCAAGGTGTAAATGAGTACGAAAAAGGGATATTGAAAAAAATTGCCCAAGGGCAAAATCCAAAAATTGAAGCCAAAACTGAAGAAAAACTTAAGGGCAAAAAATTAATTGTAACAGATCGCGAAAGCGGGGCTTATAAATTAACTGAGTTGGGTGGTTTGCTCTTAACCGAGTTGCAACCAAATAGAGAGTTGGCAAAGTTGCGCACGGTCTATGAGTATGTTAAAAGACCAGATGCAAGCGGCCCTGATATTTTGCCTGATGGTAGAACCCGTGGATTTTGCGAAGCGTTGGTTAAGTCAAATAAATATTTTAGCCGTGAGGATATCAACAATATTAGTGCGGAATTAGGCTATGATGTTTGGACTTTTAGGGGCGGTTGGTTGACATTGCCTAATGGAAATCACAGGCCATCATGTAGACATATTTGGAACGCAGTTTTAGTAGCAGAAAAATGAGAACAGCAATATTTATAACTGAAGATTACTTGAAAGAAAATAGCGTTATTAATGGTAACGTTGATTTCAAATACATATTAGCCAACTTAAAAACGGTTGAAGATATGTACATTCAAACTATTATTGGTACTAATCTTTATCGTGAGTTAAATAGCCAAATAACTAATGGCACAGTAACGGCCTTAAATAGTACGTTAATTGAAGAATACATACAGCCAACTATGATTTATTACTTACTTGCTGAAATGCCTTATGACATGACGTACAAGTGGGAAAACAAAGGCATAATGAAAAAGAGTTCAGAAAATAGCGCACCTATTGAATTGAATGAGATTGAAAAGTTGGCTGCAAAGAAACTTCAAACTGCGAGGTTTTACGCTCAACGTTTAATTGATTATTTATGTGCCAATAAAGAGCTATACCCAGCATACTTTACTACTACAGGAGAGATTGACGAAATGAAGCCCGTTGATAGTATGTATAGTTATGGTGGCATTTATTTGGGCCAACAAAGAAAAAAGACTTTGCAAGAGAAATACAACAACCCATGAGAAAAATAGGCAGCAAAAAAAAGGATAACTTCAATAAGTTAATGTCATTTATTTCACAAGTAAAAGAAAATGCAATCAGCAACGATAAATCAGATAAAGGATTGGCTGCAAACAAAGTGTTTAGCACATCCAAAAATTAAGTCATACGAATGGGAAAGCGAGGCCGACAGTAACACGGAGTTGGATTTCCCTGTGGCGTTGTGTATGGTTGGCGGGCAAGTAACGCAGGCGGGTGTGGTTATGTCCCTGCCTTTGTCTATTATCTTAATGGATTTAGTCAACAAAGGAGATAACAATAAATACGATGTAAGTTCAGATATGCTAGAAGTAGCTAAGGACTTAACCGCTGAATTGAGGGCCGAAAATGACTTATTTATACTGGATGAAAACACGATTGGATTTCAGGATTTCTATGATGAAAAGTTTGATACCGAGGCCACAGGTTGGATATTAACAGCTACCGTTAAATTGGTAAATGACTTCAATATTTGTTATAAAGTAGACGAACCTGTATTTTTAATGGATGAACAAGGAAACTTTTTAACCGATGAGACAGGGGTGTTATTAACGCAGGAATAATGGCAGCAAGTAAAAAACTATATTCAGGATATACAGAGGTAACTAATAATCAGTTAACCGACCAAGTTCCAGTATTGCAAAATGGGAATAAAAAAACCACTTTGCAAAAGGTGTACAGTTTATTTAAGACTTCATTTGATACCGTATATGCGACCATTGCAAGTATTGATGAAAAACAGGATAAACAGTCTATCAGCGTTATAGGTATTAATGCACAAGGCGGCAGTACATTAGTTTCAGCAAATTGTATATTATCTATCTCCAATATTCCAAGCGGTACAGGTAATAAACAAATAACAATAAATACAGGCGGGTTTCTTAACAATGGAGATTTTTTACAGTTAACTGTGAAGTATAATGGATTTGATGTAAATTTAAGATCATATACTATTGAAAATGGAACATTAAAACTTTTCATTAACGTACATAGCAATCCAACCGAACCAGTAATAATTTCAATGAATAAAATTAACTAATAATATGAGTACAGTTATAGAACAAATAGCAGGCGGTCATAGAGGCCAAAAATATATCTCCAGTTCAATTACTGGTCAAAAATTCCACACTATTATAGTACATGATGACGCGGTAATTGATTTATTAACCGATACAGCGGGTAACAATTTAATTACTGATTATGCTATTAGTGGAGTAACATTAAGAGCAGGAACGGTAATAACTACCAAAGGCTATCCAATAGCCAGCGCGGGTGTTGCAAGTGGTTCATTAATGGGTTATTCAGAATGATTTTAACGAATACTAATTTAAGTATTTTTGCAAGGCGTAATAACGAACCGCCAACGCCAGCTGCGCCCGTAAATGTGGTTTTACCTTCATTAACTGGAACGGGTTTGGTAGGTTCTACTATTACTTGTAATAAAGGAACATGGACTGGTTATCCTACTCCATCCTTTGAATATAACTTTAAAGCCGATGGTGTAAGCGTTCAACTCGGTATAAGTAATGAGTATGTAACAGCAGGCCCTGACATTAACAAAGTTATTACGTGCGAAGTAACCGCTACTAACTCACAAGGTAGTGCAAGTGCAACAACATCTAATAGCATTACAGTTGGTACAGCACCTGTTAATACGGTTGCACCAACTATAAGCCCAAGTGGAACACAAATTACAGGTACCGTTATTACTGCAAGTGTAGGCACATGGACAGGAACACCAACCATTACATACGAATACCGTTGGACACGTAACGGCTCACCAATCACAGGAGCGGTAAATTCTACTTATACTATTCAGGTAGCAGATGACGGTACTACAATTAGAGTTGAAGTAAGAGGAACTAATGCCTATGGAACAAGTGCATACGTGGCAAGTAGTAATAGTGTTAGTGCGGTTAATGCAGTAGCCCCTGTAAATACTGTGCCGCCTGTAATAAGTGGAACGGCAGTAGTAGGGCAAACACTAAGCACAACAAACGGTACATGGACAGGTATTCCTACACCTACCTTTGCTTACCAATGGAGGCGTAATGGGGTAAATATTGCAAGTGCAACGGCTTCTACTTATGCTTTAGTTGCTGCTGATGCAGGACAAAATATTACTTGCGTGGTTACAGCTACCAATACAGCAGGTTCAGCAAGTGCAACAAGCAATACTTTGATGATAATGATGAGGTGGGGAACAGCATCGGTAGAAACTTGGGGAACAGCAACAGTATATAATTGGGGATAATAAATAAATAATAAAATGGCAAATTTAAGCGGTCAAAACATAGGCACAAATTACAAAGGAATGATTAACATAGGTAGTACAGTTAATCAAAATATAAGTGCAAGTTTACAGTCATTAACGGACGGGGATGGGAATAACTTGCCCATACAAGTAAGCACAAATCAAGTTATTATTGGAGGTGGGTCATCTTTAGCAAGATTTGTTGTGAGAGGTGATGGAACTAATCCAATCAGTATATTTGAAGCATTAGATGGTACTTCTGTTTTATCATTACCAGTAGCAGCAACAAATACGGGGGTATTAAGGTTCAGAGGGTTTTATATGTCTTTTGCGAATAACACATCACAACTTATAGGTATAGAAAACGGAACATTTGTTTTTTTTAACACAGCTAATAGATTTACTGTAAGTAGTACAGGATTAGTAACACTTACCAATACATTAAATCTTGTTGCCGCAACAACTGCAAGAGCAACTATGAATATTCCAAGTGGTGTAGCCCCTACTTCGCCAGCAAACGGAGATGTATGGTATGATGGAACAGATTTATTTTTTAGACAAGGTACAACAACAAGAAGATTTTCATTTATATAAAATATGATAGCAATAAATAATTTAGCATTTATCCAACTAAGTGAGGATAGTGCAACACCAAAAAAAGTAAAGGATTGTTTAGTAAAGTTTAGCACCCCTCAAAAGGGAAAGTTAACGGCATGGTTGACATTTAATGATGTTAACGGAAACGAAATATGTAATGGTTTGGTTAATGAGTATGAGCAATCATATTTTATTGATGATAAAATTGATATTTTATCGACATTACACAACGAATTTATATCAGAACTAAAAGCATTAAATCCAACATTGACATTTACAATTAAGTAGTTATGCAATTAGAACCGAATAAAAAATACCAAGTGGAATTAACAGGGGAAGAAATCGGATTAATTCAAGCAGCATTAGTTGAACTACCATATAAGTTTACAGCTCAATTAATTCAAGATTTGCCCAATAAAATAAAAGTTGAAAACAATGTTGAAGTATTAGACACTAAACCATAATGGCAAAGGGTACATCACACAACACTAAAAAATCTTTTGGCACACGTAAAAAAGGCGTGGCAAAAAAGAAACTAAACAAACACGAAAATAAAAAACCTTATAATAAGCAAGGGAGATGAACTTTGATATTCAATACTTATTCAACATTGTTGGCAGTGCCTTAGTTGGTGCTTACTTATACCTATTCAAGCGAGTAGGTGATTTAGAAAAACGGGTCCAATCACTGGAGGATATTCACACCATAAAGATAGACCAAGTTGCGCAAAAAGTTGACAAGTTAGAAAGTAAGATTGAAGAACTGGCGCACAATATCCACAAAGAAAAAAACATTGAAAGCCAATTAACGGTTGCTATTGGATTATTAATTAAGAAACTCGATGAAAAACCTTAATAAAAAAACACGTTCACACCTAAGTACAGTAATAGGGGCTTTGGTGGCTATTGCAAACGCTTATGTAAATGTTGATTGGAGTACATTCACATTCGATTATAAGCACGTTGCTCCACTTGTAATAAGTGGATTAATCGCTTTAGGTGGTTACATGACTGAAATTGAAAGTAAGTAATGAGTAAAATAAGTAAACACATATCTTTTGACGAGGCTACCAAAAGTATTACAGCTATTCGCAGAGGAATACACAATGTGCCAAGTGCTGAAATATTAGCCAATATGAAATTGGTTGCAGAAAAATGCTTTGAACCATTAAGAGAATGGTATGGTAAGCCTATCCGTATTAATTCATTTTATAGAAGTGCAGCCTTAAATACTGCCGTTGGTGGTAGTAGGACTTCAGATCATGTCAAAGGT